>RRZU010745834.1_pt1 | contig 15039 bp, 14 predicted proteins | sample 2165561 | NCBI WGS metagenome assembly RRZU01 (sample SAMN10456909, study PRJNA506462) | wastewater metagenome | isolation source: wastewater sludge | place: USA: Moscow, Idaho
CACCGACCTCGCCGGTTTCGTCGCCGCGACCTGGCTCCGGGGAGTCCGGGTCGTCCAGGTGCCGACGACGCTGGTCGGCATGGTCGACGCGGCCGTCGGCGGCAAGACCGGCATCAACACCGCGGAGGGCAAGAACCTCGTCGGGGCCTTCCACCCGCCGGCCGGGGTGGTCTGCGATCTTGACGCGCTGCGCACCCTGCCCCGGGCGGACCTCGTCGCCGGGATGGCCGAGGTGGTCAAGCACGGCTTCATCGCCGACGCCCGCACCCTCGAGCTCGTCGAGGCCGACCCGCAGGCCGCGCTCGACCCGGCCGGGCCCGTGCTCGACGAGCTCGTCGAACGCTCCGTCGCGGTCAAGGCGGCCGTCGTCGCCGCGGACCTGAAGGAGTCGCACCTGCGCGAGATCCTCAACTACGGCCACACCTTCGGACACGCCGTCGAGCTCGTCGAGAGGTTCACCTGGCGCCACGGTGAGGCCGTCGCCGTCGGGATGACCTATGCCGCCGAGCTGGCCCGGCTGGCCGGACGACTCGACGCCGAGGGGGTGGCTCGGCACCGTCGGATCCTCACCTCGCTCGGCCTGCCGACGGCATACCCGGCAGGGCGCTGGGCGGCGCTGCACACGGCGATGACCCGCGACAAGAAGACCCGCGGGAGCCGGCTGCGCCTCGTCGTCCTCGACGGGATCGGGACGCCCGGCCGGCTCGAGGGCCCGGACGAGGCGATGCTAGAGGCGGCATACGAGGTCGTCTCGTCGCCCGACCCGACCACCGCGCGCTGACCGCCCCACGACCAGCCGCCCTAGACTGACTGCCATGTCGCCCCGCGTCCTGATCCTCAACGGCCCCAACCTCAACCGGCTGGGAACCCGCGAGCCGGACGTCTACGGCCGGACGACCTTCGCCGATCTCACCGCCCTCGTCCTGGGCTGGGCCGCGGACCTGGGGCTGGACGCCTCGGTGCGCCAGACCAACAGCGAGTCCGAGCTCATCGAGTGGCTGCACGAGGCCGCCGACGGCGGCGCCGACGTCGTCCTCAACCCGGCCGCTTTCACCCACTACTCGTATGCCGTCCGGGACGCCTGCGCCGTCGTCACCGGAGCGGGACGGCGCCTGGTCGAGGTGCACCTGTCGAACCCGGCGGCTCGTGAGGAGTTCCGGCATACCTCGGTGGTCTCCGGGGTGGCGACCGGGACGATCGCGGGCTTCGGCGTGGACTCCTACCGGCTCGCGCTTGCCGCGCTGGCCGGCGGCCCGCAGGCGACTGAGCCAGGCGCTGCGGCGGGCTGACCGCGCGCATGTTCGCCTGAGGTGGCGCGGCCGGTAGACTGGGGCGGATCCCCAAGATGACTGGCCGGGCCGACCTGTGCCCGACACCCCCGAGCAAGGAAGCGACGCAGACCCGTGGCAACCACCAACGACCTGAAGAACGGCCTGGTCCTCACCATCGACGGCCAGCTGTGGACCGTCGTCGAGTTCCAGCACGTCAAGCCCGGCAAGGGCCCGGCTTTCGTGCGGACCAAGCTCAAGAACGTCATGAGCGGCAAGGTCGTCGACCGGACGTTCAACGCTGGGGTCAAGGTCGAGACCACCACGGTCGACAAGCGGACGATGCAGTACCTCTACCAGGACGGCACCGACTACGTCTTCATGGACACCTCGACGTACGACCAGCTCCACGTGAGCTCGGAGGTTGTCGGTTCCGCAGCCGACTACATGCTCGAGAACCAGGACGCGATCGTCGCCACGCACGAGGGTGTGCCGCTGTACATCGAGCTCCCCGCATCGGTCGTCCTCGAGATCACCTACACCGAGCCGGGCGTCCAGGGCGACCGGGCCACCGGTGGCACCAAGCCGGCCACGCTGTCGACGGGCGCCTCGATCCAGGTGCCGCTCTTCCTCGAGACCGGCACGAAGGTCAAGGTGGACACCCGCGACGGGTCCTACCTCGGCCGGGTCAACTAGGCCTTCGGTTCACGTGGGCGCGCGCACCAAGGCACGCAAGGCCGCGCTCGACCTGCTCTTCGAAGCGGACCAGCGCGGGCTCAACGCTGCCGACCTGCTCGCCGCCAGGCTCGCCGCGCCCGGCCCGGGTCCGGTCATCCGCGAGTACACCGCGACGCTGGTCAGCGGTGTCGTCGAGCGGTGGACGGCGATCAACGACGCCCTGACGACCTATAGCCACGGGTGGACCCTCGACCGGATGCCGGCGGTCGACCGGTCCGTGCTGCGGCTCGGGGCGTACGAGGTGCTCTTCAGCCAGGAGGTGCCCGCCGCGGTGGCGATTGCCGAGGCGGTGGCCCTGGCCAAGGACCTCAGCACGGCCGACTCGGCATCCTTTGTCAACGGGCTTCTCGCCCGGTTGGACGAGGCCAAGCCCACCCTGGTCTGACCGGCGGCGCGCGTGCGCGGGTCCGACCTCGGCAAGCCCGCCCTGAGTCAAGGCCTGGCCCGGCATACCTGGTGCTGGTGTTGCGTATGTGACGGCTGGGGCTCATGGTTGAAAGGCCCTCGGTGCGGTGGCACGATCAGGGGATGACTCCCGCACCGACGCGGGCCGACCTGGCCCGGATGATCGACCACACCCTGCTCAAACCCGAGGCCACCGCGGACGACGTGCGGGCCCTGTGCGCCGAGGCGGTTGAGCTCGGGACCTACTCGGTCTGCGTCAGCCCGTCCCTGGCCGGTGACGCCCAGCGCGTCCTCGACGAGTCGGTCAAGCTCGCCGTCGTCTGCGGCTTCCCGTCCGGAGCGCATACCAGCGCAGCGAAGGCAGCCGAGGCGGAGGGCTCTGCGGCGCTGGGCGTGGACGAGATCGACATGGTGCTCAACCTCGCCCAGGTACGCGGCGGTGACTGGGCCGGCGTCGAGGCCGACATCCGCGCGGTGCGGGTCGCGGCCCCGGGCGTGGTCCTCAAGGTCATCATCGAGTCCGCGGCGCTGACCGACACCGAGATCGTCCGGGCCTGCCAGGCCAGCGAGCTCGCCGGTGCCGACTTCGTCAAGACCTCGACCGGCTTCCACCCTGCGGGCGGCGCCAGTGAACACGCGGTCCGGCTGATGGCCGACACCGTCGGCGGGCGCCTCGGGGTCAAGGCCAGTGGCGGCATCCGGACCACGGCCGACGCCCTCGCCATGGTCGCAGCCGGCGCGACCCGGCTCGGCTGCTCCGCCTCCCGGGCGATCCTCGACGGCTGCGTCGACCCGGAGGTGGCCTCGTGAGCGTGGTCCAGGAGGCCATCGAGACCAAGAAGCTCGGCGGCGAGCTGTCGGCATCGACCATCGAGGCCGTAGTGCTCGGCTACACCCGTGGCGAGATCCCGGACTACCAGATGGCGGCGCTGCTCATGGCGATCCGGCTGGTCGGAATGTCGTATGACGAAACGCTAGCCCTGACCTCGGTCATGGCGAACTCGGGACCCCGGTACTCCTTCCCCGACTGCGTCGACAAGCACTCCACCGGCGGGGTCGGGGACAAGGTGACGCTCACGGCGCTGCCGCTCGTCGCCGCATGCGGCGCGCCGGTCGCCAAGCTGTCCGGGCGTGGCCTCGGCATCACTGGGGGCACGATCGACAAGCTCGAGTCCATTCCCGGCTGGACCGCGGACCTCAGCGAGGAGCGCTTCCGGGCCCAGGTGGAGCGGATCGGCCTCGTCGTCGGCGGGGCCGGCGAGCTCGCCCCGGCGGACAAGGTCATCTACGCCCTCCGCGACACCACGGGCACGGTCGACTCGCTGGCCCTGATCGGCTCCTCGATCGTCTCGAAGAAGGCCGCGACGGGCTCCGGACATCTCCTCTATGACGTCAAGGCCGGCTCCGGCGCCTTCATGAAGACCCCGGCGGCGGCTCGAGAGCTCGCTGAGCTGCTCGTCCGGCTCAGCGCCTCGCTGGGCATCAAGGCCTCCGCCCTGGTGACCGACATGGACGCCGCCCTGGGTTCGGCGATCGGCAACGCCCTCGAGGTTCGCGAGTCGGTCGCCTTCCTCCGCGGGGAGCCGGTCCCTGCCGACCTCGCCGAGGTCGCCACGGATGTCGCGGTGCGGCTGCTCGAGCTCCACGGCGTCAGCGACCCCGCTGGCTCGGTGCGCCGGGCGCTTGATTCCGGTGCGGGGTACGAGAAGTTTGCCGAGTTCGTGGCTGCCCAAGGCGGACATGTCGACGCGCTGGTGGACCTGCCGGTGTCGAGCTCGGTGCGCGTGGTCAGTGCTCCCGCCGGTGGTTTCGTCGCGGCCTTCGACGCCCTCGGCGTCGCTCAGGGCGCCCTCGAGCTCGGCGCCGGCCGGCAGACCAAGGAGGACACCCTCGACCTCGGCGCCGGGGTCGAGCTGTTGGTCCGCGTCGGGGACGAGGTCAGCGCCGGTGACCCCGTGGCCCGGCTCTACGGGACGCGCTCGGTGGACCGGGCCACGGCGCTGGTGCTCGGTGCCCTGACGATCGGGCCGGACCCGGTCACGCCGACGCCGCACGTCCTCGATCGGCTGTGACTGCGGTGCCGACCCACGACGAGCTGCTCGCCCTGGCCCGTGCGGCGGCCGGGACCGCCTATGCGCCATACAGCGAGTTCCCCGTGGGGGCGGCCGTGCTGGGCGCTGACGGGACGGTTCACACCGGCTGCAATGTCGAGAACGCGGCCTATGGGCTCACCACGTGCGCCGAGCGCGGCGCCATCTCGGCCATGGTGCGGGCCGGCACGCGCCGCATCGACACCGTCGCCATCGTCGGGCTCCATGCAGCGCCGTGCTACCCGTGCGGGGCCTGCCGGCAGGCGCTGGCCGAGTTCGGCTGCCGCACCGTGGTCGTCGAGGTGGACGGCGCGGCGAGGGCCCTCCCGTTCGTCGAGCTGCTGCCGCACGGCTTCGGCCCGGCCGACCTGCAGTAGCGCGGTCGCGGGCAGGAGCCACCCGGTCGCGGGTCGCAGTCGGCCCCCAGCGCAGGTCGCCTGCATGAGTCGGCCCCCAGCGCGGGTCGCGATGGGGGCCGAGGGGGTCGGCGCACGGGCCGGTCAGCGAGGGCGGTGGGTCAGCTCCGCCAGCCCGTGACGTCGGCGGCGCTGTGCCGCTTGGCCACGCGGCGGTTGATCTCGAGCGCGGACTCGTGGTGGTGGACCCGGTCGGTCGGGAGGAGGTCCTTGCGGAGCGGGCGGATGGTCAGGTAGGTGTACAGGAATCGTTCCATGTCACCTATTGTATCTCATCTGGATGTGTGCTACTTACCGTGATCTGGCGGTCGAAACGACCGGTTCGGCATACCGCTGCGCGACCTCACTGGAGGAAGGGTACAAACTGGACCGTCGACGTCGCGGTGCGGACGCGGCCCTTCTGGCGGCCACCGGCGGGCCGAAGGGCGCGACCGTTCGGCGCATGGATGGCGCCCCTGGGGGAATCGGCGGGTGCGCTGCGGTGACAGGGCCGCGTGCGAGCGGCCACATTGCCTTTCATGACTGAGCGCACCTACGCGAGCACGTATGCCGCCAGCCTCGCCGACCCGGACGCCTTCTGGGGGGAGGCCGCGGCAGCGGTCGACTGGGTCACCCCGCCGACGCGCGTCCTGGACGACTCGAACCCGCCGTTCTACCGGTGGTTCAGCGGCGGCACCCTCAACACCTGCCACAACGCCCTTGACCGGCATGTCGCCGGGGGGCGGGCCGACCAGGTCGCGCTGCACTACGACTCGCCGGTCACCGGGACCAAGCGCTCGTTCACCTATGCCGAGCTGCTCGACCAGGTGTCCCGCTTCGCCGGGGCGCTGACCTCGCTGAGCGTGGTCAAGGGCGACCGGGTCGTCATCTACATGCCGATGGTTCCTGAGGCCGTCGTCGCCATGCTCGCCTGTGCGCGGATCGGCGCGGTCCACTCGGTCGTCTTCGGCGGTTTCGCGCCGGCCGAGCTGGCGGCCCGGATCGACGATGCCGCCCCGGTGGCGATCATCTCCGCCTCGTGCGGGATCGAGCCGACTCGGGTCGTGCCGTACAAGCCCTTCCTCGACGAGGCGATCGAGCGGTCCTCGGTCAAGCCTGCGCACCGGATCATGCTCCAGCGCGAGCAGCTGCGCGCCGAGCTGGCGCCCGGGGAGCACGACTGGGATGAGCTCATGGCCTCCGAGCGCGCTCAGCCCGTCGGGTGCACGCCGGTCGCCGCGACCGACCCGCTCTACATCCTCTACACCTCCGGGACCACCGGGAAGCCGAAGGGCATCGTCCGCGACAACGGCGGGCATGCGGTGGCGCTGGCGTGGTCGATGCCGAATATCTACGGTGTCAACCCGGGCGAGACGATGTTCACCGCGTCCGACGTCGGCTGGGTCGTCGGTCACTCGTACATCGTCTACGGGCCTCTGCTCGTCGGGGCGACGACGATCCTCTACGAGGGCAAGCCGGTCGGCACCCCGGATGCCGGCGCGTTCTGGCGGATCCTCGCCGAGTACGGTGCGGTGTCGATGTTCACCGCCCCGACCGCCTTCCGGGCGATCAAGCGCGAGGACGCCTCGGGTGCGCTGATGGCCGGTCACGACCTCGGCGCGCTGCGCGCCCTGTACCTCGCCGGCGAACGGCTCGACCCGGACACCTACGAGGGGGCCAGCGAGCGGCTCGGCAAGCCGGTCCTCGACAACTGGTGGCAGACCGAGACCGGCTGGCCGATCTGCGGGAACCCCCGGGGGATCGAACAGCTCCCGATCAAGCCCGGCTCACCGTCCGTGCCCATTCCTGGGTATGCCGTCCACGTGCTCGACCCCGCGGGGGCTCAGCTGCCCGCCGACACCGAGGGTGCCATCGCGATCAAGCTCCCCATGCCACCGGGGACCTTGCCGACGCTGTACAACGACGACGCTCGGTACGTGTCGTCATACCTGTCGGCCTACGACGGGTACTACCTCACCGGCGACGGGGGGTTTATCGACGGGGACGGGTATGTCTACGTCATGGGGCGCACCGACGACGTCCTCAATGTCGCCGGGCACCGGCTCTCGACTGGCTCGATCGAGGCGGCGCTGGCGGGTCACCCGGCGGTGGCCGAGTGTGCGGTCATCGGGGTGCACGACGACCTCAAGGGCCAGCTGCCGCGGGCGCTGGTGGTTCTCAAGGCCGGCATCGACAAGGCGATGGAGGGTGACCGGATCTGTCGGGAGCTCGTCGACCGGGTCCGCTCTGAGGTCGGAGCGGTCGCGGCGCTGCGGCAGGTCGACATCGTCGCGGCGCTGCCCAAGACGCGCTCGGGCAAGATCCTCCGCAAGACGATGCGCGAGATCGCCGACGGGGCGACCCCGGTGGTGCCGGCAACGATCGAGGACCCGAGCGTTCTCGATGCACTCGCGCCGGTCCTGCGCAAGCACTGACCCACCCCTCTGTGGATAACCCGCAAAGACACACCTTTAGAACGGTTCTAAAGGTGTGTCTTTGTCGGGAGGGTGTGGACAAGCGGGGCTGAGGGGGCGCCGAGAGTGGCACCATCGGGTCCGTGCTCGGTGCGCTCCAAGGATTCTCGACCATCACGGCCGTCATCGCGGTCGGCTGGGTGCTCGCCCATCGCGGCATCCTCGGGCTCGAGGCCCGGCAGATCCTCGCCGACCTCGCCTTCTTCGTCGCCTCGCCGGCCTTGCTCCTCGTCGTCCTCGCCAAGGCCCCGGTCGGTGAAGTGCTCTCCTCTGGCGTGGTCGTCGCGGCGGCCTCGGCGGCGACGGTCATGGCGGTCGCCGCCGCAGTTGCGCGCTGGCGGTGGCGGGTGGGCGTCGGCGAGACGGTCATGGCGGCCTTGTGCGCCGGATATGTGAACTCGGGCAATCTCGGCCTCCCCATCGCCTTGTACGTCCTGGGGAATGTCGCCTACGCGGCGCCGGTCCTGCTCCTCCAGCTGCTCGTCCTCACCCCGGTGAGTATGACGATCCTCGACTCCCAGCTCCCCGGAGCGCGCGCGGGGCTGGCCGCCCGGATCGCTGGGTTGTTCCGGAACCCGATCACCCTCGGTGCGCTGGCCGGCCTGGTGCTTTCGGTCACTCACGTACAGCTGCCACCGGTGCTGCTCGACCCGATCACCCTCATCGGGAACCTCGCGGTGCCGTGCATGCTCGTGGCTTTTGGGGTCGCCCTGCGGCTCGGGCAACGACCGGGGGAGGCGCTCGACCGAATCGCGGTCCTGGCCTTGCTCAAGCTCGTCGGTCAACCGCTCGCCGCGGCCGGGATCGGCGCTGCTCTCGGGCTACGCGGCCACGCCCTGTTCGTCGTCATCGTCATGGCGGCGCTTCCGACGGCGCAGAACATCTTCACCTACTCGTTGCGGTACCAGCGGGCGGTCTACCTCACTCGGGACGCCATCTTCGTGACCACCTTGGGCTCGGCTCCGGTCATCCTGCTCGCGGCCCTGATCTTTCATGGGGCGTGACTTCCTTTCGGCTGGGGGCTGGGGTGTCGACGAGTCGGGGGGTGCTGAGACGGCTGGGGTACCGGGTCGGGGTTGTAGTGAGGGGCCTCGGGGCGCGTCGGGTGTGAGGGATCGACGTCCTGGTGTCGATTGCTCTCACCCGAGCGGGTGCGGGGGGGTCGAACGCCTGGCGGTAGTCGAGGTGCCGAGATCCTGAGAGGGCCCGGGGTTTCGAGGCGCCGGGTGCGCAGCGGGCAAGCAGCGCCAAGCCCCGAGGCGCAGACGAGACCCGAGGCCCCGAGGCCTCGGGAAACCCTGAGCCGTCGCGCCCTCAGTGGCCGGTCAGCGCCGACAGCACGTGGCCGAGTACCGCCGGCCGTCCGGTCACCGACTCCTCCCGGTCGGCGAGCTGGGCCAGGCGCAGCCCGGCGTTGACGCCCACCCACCGGAACGGCTCCGGCTCCCACGCGGGGCTGCGATGCCCCACCCACGGCAGTGCGGTGAGCGCCGTCGACCGTCCGGTCACCAGGTCGGCCAGGGTCCGCCCAGCGAGGTTGGCCGCCGCGACGCCGTCGCCGACATACCCGCCGGCCCACCCGACCCGCGACACCGGTTCGTACCCCACGGACGGGTGCCAGTCCCGCGCGATCCCTAGCGGCCCACCCCACGCGTGCGTGAACGACCGCTGCGCCAGCACCGGGAAGAGCTCGCAGGCCGTCGCGCGCAAGGCAGCGAAGACCGCGTCGTCGCCGTCGAACTCGGGTCGGATCCCCGACGCGAGATGGTATGGCGCCCCGCGCCCGCCGAAGACGAGCCGGTCGTCGACGGAGCGCTGGCCGTACACGATGACGTGTCGATGCTCGGAGAAGGTCTCCCGCTCCGCCAACCCGATGGCGGACCACGTCGCGGCGTCGAGCGGCTCCGTGGCGACGATGAGCGAGTAGACGGGCGCGATCCGGCGCCGCAGCCGGGGGAGCCGGGCGGTCCACGCCTCGGTGGCCCGGATGACGTGCCGGGCCCGGACCCGGTGGCCAGAGGCGCACCGAACGACCCCGGCACCGACATCCGACACCCGGGTGCCCTCGGCGATGACGACCCCGCGCCGCTCCGCCGCCTCGGCGAGGCCGAGGGCCAGCCGGGCCGGCTGCACCCGGGCGCAGTGCGGGCTGTATGACGCCCCGAGCAGCGAGGTCGCGCTGAGCCGCTCCCGCGCGGCTGCCGCATCGAGCCACCGTGACCCCATGCCCCATCGGGCAGCGGCAGCCACCTCGGCCTGAGCCCGGGCCACCTGAGCGGCGTTGCGCGCCGCGACGACGGTCCCGCCCTTGACGAAACCGGCGTCGAGCGACTCCGCGGCGCACACCCGCCCGACCTCGTCCACCGTGTCCTGCAGCGCCGCGACGAGCGACAGAGCCGCATCCGCACCGGACTCCGCAGCGATGGTGGCCGGGCCGACCGGCCAGAGCGCCGAGACCCATCCGCCGTTGCGTCCGCTCGCACCGAAGCCGACGTGCTCCGCATCGAGCACGAGGATCGACCACTGCGGCGCGAGGCCGCTGAGGTAGTACGCGGTCCACAGCCCGGTGAAGCCGGCACCGACGATGCACACATCGACATCCAGGTCAGCCGCCACCGGCGCGCGTCCATGGACCGACGACGGTGCCGGCATACCGTCCCACCACAACGCAGCGGAGCTCACCCGCTCACTCCTCAGTGGTCACTGTCTCAGAGGTGGTTCTCCGCCTCGGTCAGCACCGCGCGCAGCGTCTGCTCGATGAAGTCGAACTCCGGCTGGCCGATGATGAGCGGCGGAGCGAGCTGGACCACGGGGTCGCCACGGTCGTCGGCCCGGCAGTACAGCCCGGCGTCGAAGAGCGCCTTGGACAGATAGCCGCGGAGCAGCCGCTCGGACTCGTCGTCGTCGAAGGTCGCCCAGGTGGCCTTGTCCTTGACCAGCTCGATCCCGTAGAAGTAGCCCTCCCCCCGGACGTCGCCCACCAACGGCAGGTCGAGGAGCCGCTCGAGCGAGGCCCGGAAGGCGGGCGCATTCTCGCGGACGTGCTCGTTGAGCCCCTCGCGCTCGAAGATGTCGAGGTTGGCCATGGCGACGGCGCACGAGACCGGGTGGCCCCCGAAGGTGTACCCGTGCGGGAAGTAGGTCAGCCCGTGCCGGAAAGGCTCGAAGATCCGGTCGCTGACGACCATCGCGCCGAGCGGGGCATAACCGGAGGTGACGCCCTTGGCCGTGGTGATGATGTCGGGCACGTAGCCAAGGGCGGTGCAGGCGAAGTAGTCGCCGATCCGCCCGAAGGCGCAGATCGTCTCGTCCGAGACGAGCAGGACGTCATACTCGTCGCAGATCTCGCGGACCCGGTCGAAGTACCCGGGAGGCGGGGGGAAGCAGCCGCCCGAGTTCTGGACCGGCTCGAGGAAGACCGCGGCCACCGTGTCCGGGCCTTCGAACTCGATCGCCTCGGCGATCCGGTTGGCGGCCCACAGCCCGAAGGCCTTGGGGTCGTCGCGCAGCTCCTCCGGCGCCCGGTAGATATTCGTGTTGGGCACCTTGTGTGCCCCGGGGACCAGCGGCTCGAACATCGACTTCGCGCCCGGTATGCCGGTGATCGCCAGCGCACCCTGAGGGGTCCCGTGGTAGGCGATCGAGCGGGAGATGACCTTGTGCTTGGTGGGCTTGCCGACGAGCTTGTAGTACTGCTTGGCCAGCTTCCACGCCGACTCGACCGCCTCGCCGCCGCCGGTGGTGAAGAAGACCCGGTTGAGGTCGCCCGGCGCATAGTGGGCGAGCCGCTCGGCCAGCTCGATGGCCCGGGGATGGGCGTAGGACCACAGCGGGAAGTAGGCGATCTTCTCCATCTGCCGCGCGGCGGCGCGGGTCAGCTCGCGGCGGCCGTGACCGACCTGGACGGTGAACAGGCCGGAGAGCCCGTCGAGGTACCGGTTGCCGCGGTCGTCCCAGATGTAGGCGCCCTCACCCTTGACGATGAGGGGCACCGTGTGGGGGACGTCGTGGTGCTCTTCGAAGACCGAGTGCCTCGTGAAGTGCATCCACAGGTGGTCCCGGGCAGCCTCGGAGTACAGCTTGCCGGTCCTGGTGTGGTAGTCGGAGCTCGGCTCCCAGATCTCGGACGGGTAGATCGTCATCGGGTACCCCAGTTGTAGTGCTGCTTGTTGAGCTTGAGATAGACAAAGGTCTCGGTGTGCTGGACCCCGGGCAGGGCCCGGATCCGGCGGCTGAGCAGGTCGAGCAGCTCGTCGTCGTCCTCACAGACGACCTCGGCGAGGATGTCGAAGGACCCGGCCGTGGTGACGACATAGGTCACCTCGTCCATCGCCGTGAGAGCCTCCGCTGCTCCGGACAGGTCGCCGACGACGCGCAGGCCCACCATCGCCTGGCGGTGGAAGCCGAGCTGGAGCGGGTCGGTGACGGCGACGATCTCCATGACGCCGGCCTCGATGAGCTTCTGCACCCGCTGCCGGACCGCCGCCTCGGACAGGCCCACCTCGGTGCCGCCCGAGGCGTAGGACCGACGGCCGTCGCTCTGCAGCAGCTCGACGATCCGCTTGCCGACGTCGTCGAGCAGCCCGGAGTGACCCCGGGAGGCGGCACGTTCGCCGCGTCGGCGCGTCGACATGGCGGCCATCCTGGCGCTGATTGACCCCTCTGGCAACCAGTCGCCGCGAAATCGGTTGTAACAGGACGCTGTGAACACTGATTCGAAGGTTGCGACACGGAAGGTGTTGCGATCACGTCGTGCGCACCGTTCAATGGGGCGCGAGACCCGTTCCTGCCAGCGTTGCTAGGAGAGCTGCGGTATGTCGGACACCCCCCGCGTCCTGAGGAACTTCGTCAACGGCGAGTATGTCGACGCCCGTTCCGATGCCCGAACCGATGTCGTCAACCCCTCCACCGGTGCCGTCGTGGCCAGCGCCCCGGTCAGCGGCGAGGCTGACGTCGACGCGGCATACGCCGCTGCGGACGCGGCCTTCGCGGAGTGGGGGAACACCACCCCGAGCGAGCGGCAGCAGGCGCTGCTGAAGATCGCCGACGCACTCGAGGAGCGCGCCGAGGAGTTCGTCCGGCTCGAGTCGCAGAACACCGGGAAGATCGAGGCGCTGACCACCAGCGAGGAGATCCCGCCGATGCTCGACCAGATCCGGTTCTTTGCGGGCGCCGCGCGCGTCCTCGAGGGCCGGGCGGCCGGCGAGTACATGAAGGGGATGACGTCGTGGATCCGGCGCGAGCCGATCGGCGTCGTCGGTCAGGTCACCCCGTGGAACTACCCGCTGCTCATGGCGGTGTGGAAGATCGCCCCGGCGCTCGCGGCCGGCAACACCATCGTCCTCAAGCCGAGCGACACCACCCCCGAGACGACCCTGCTCCTGGCCGAGGTGGCCTCGGAGTTCCTCCCCGCGGGCACCGTCAATGTCGTCACCGGTGACCGGGAGACCGGCCGGATGCTCGTCGAGCACCCCACCCCTGGCCTGGTCGCCATCACCGGCTCGGTCCGCGCCGGGGCGCAGGTCGCCCAAAGCGCCGCGCAGAACGTCAAGCGGGTGCACCTCGAGCTCGGTGGCAAGGCTCCGGTGGTCGTCTTCGACGACGCCGACATCGAGGCCGCCGTCGAGGGCATCGCCATCGCCGGCTTCTTCAACGCCGGCCAGGACTGCACCGCCGCGACCCGGGTGCTCGCCGGTCCCGGCATCTATGACGACTTCGTCTCGGCCATCGCCGAGTACGCGAGATCCTCCGCCCCCGTTGGTATGCCGGATGACGGCGATGCCCTCTTCGGCCCGGTCAACAACGCCAACCAGCTCGCTCGGGTGTCCGGCTTCATCGACCGGCTCCCGGCGCACGCGAATGTCGCCGCCGGGGGGAACCGCAAGAGCGACCTCGGCGACGGCTACTTCCTCGAGCCGACCATCCTCGCCGGGCTGCGCCAGGACGACGAGGCGATCCAGAACGAGATCTTCGGCCCCGTCATCACGGTCCAGCGGTTCACCGACGAGGCCGAGGCGCTCGCCTGGGCCAATGGCGTCGACTACGGCCTGGCCTCGTCGGTGTGGACGAAGGACTTCGGCCGGGCCATGCGGATGTCGAAGGCGATGGACTTCGGCTGCGTCTGGATCAACACCCACATCCCGCTCGTGGCCGAGATGCCGCACGGCGGGTACAAGAAGTCCGGGTACGGCAAGGACCTGTCGATGTACGGGTTCGAGGACTACACCCGCATCAAGCACGTCATGGCCAATATCGAGTCCTGAGTCGGCCAGCAGGGCCGGGGTCCACACCGGACCTCCGGAGACCGCCAGCGAGGCCCGCGGGGGCGGGCGTCGCATCCACCCATGGAAGGGGATGCCGGATGAGTCCGACCCCTCGCTTCGCCCCGCGTGACCCGCAGGTCCAGTCATTGGTGCGTACGGCCCAGGCCGGTATGACGTCCCGGCGCCGGTTCCTGTCCCTGGCCGGCCTCGGCGTCTCCGGCGCAGCGTTGGCCGCCTGCGCCCCGCCGCTGCCTCCCGCGGGCGGGAAGGCCGCACTCAAGCTGCCGAAGGATGTCTCCTCGACCGACAAGACGGTCAAGTGGGCGAACTGGACCGCCTACCTCGACTACGACGAGGACGCCAAGAACTACCCCACCCTGGAAGCCTTCATCAAGGACACCGGGATCGCGGCGACCTACTCGGAGGACATCGAGGACAATGACACGTACTTCTCCAAGATCGCTCCGCAGCTGCGGGCTGGTCAGGACATCGACCGGGACATCTTCACGCTGACCGACTGGATGGCGAGCCGGGTGATCCAGGCCCAGCTGTGCCAGCCGCTCGAGCTGATCCGGATGCCCAACGCGGCCAACCTCCTCGAGCCGCTCAAGGACGTCTCCTTCGACCCGGGTCGCAACTACTCGCTGACCTGGCAGTCCGGCTTCGCCGGCATCGGCTACAACAAGGCGAAGGTCGGCCGTGAGCTCAAGAGCATCGACGACCTGTGGGCCGAGGACCTCAAGGGCAAGGTTGTGGCCTTGACCGAGTTCCGCGACACCGCGGCCCTGATCATGCAGAACCAGGGCGTGGACATCACCGGCAACTTCACCAAGGACCAGATCGGCAAGGCCTTCGACGAGGTGAGCAAGCGGATCGCGGACCAGAACATCCGCCGGATGCGCGGCAACTCCTACCTGGAGGACCTCAAGTCGGGCAACGCCATCGCCGGCATCGTCTGGAGCGGTGACCTCTTCATCCTCCGGACCGAGACCGAGGACGAGAACTGGGAGTTCGTCATCCCCGAGTCGGGCGGGACGCTGTGGAGCGACAACATGATGGTCCCCATCACCTCGACGCACCGACGCAATGCGCAGACCCTGATGAACTACTACTACCAGCCCGACGTGGCCGCCCAGGTGGCGGCGTGGGTCAACTACGTGTGTCCGGTCCAGGGGGCCCAGGAGGAGCTGGCCAAGACCGACCCTGACCTGGCCCAGTCGCCCTTCATCTTCCCCACGGCTGAGTACATCAAGGAGAAGAACATCCAGAGCTTCCGGGCCCTCACCCCACAAGAGGACCAGGACTACAGCGCGATGTGGGCGAAGGTGGTGGGGAACTGATGGCTGGGAATGCCGACGCGCTGAAGAACGCCCAGGGTGACCTGCGGATCGAGAGCGTCACGAAGC
>RRZU012871649.1_pt1 | contig 15038 bp, 10 predicted proteins | sample 2165561 | NCBI WGS metagenome assembly RRZU01 (sample SAMN10456909, study PRJNA506462) | wastewater metagenome | isolation source: wastewater sludge | place: USA: Moscow, Idaho
CTGGAAGTCATCGCCCTGGGCGAACCGGATGCCTCCGGCCGCCGCAGCCCGGTAGCCACCGGCGAGACCGAGCTCATGAAGGCCGACCTCGTCATCATGGCGCTGGGCAACACCGCCAACCCGATCATCAAGGATTCCGAACCGAGCCTGCAAACGACCAAATGGGGCACCATCGAACTCGGCAAGGGCACGATGCAGACCTCGCTCGACGGCATCTATTCGGGCGGCGACGCAGCGCGTGGCGGCTCCACCGCCATCCGGGCCGCCGGGGATGGTCAGGCGGCAGCGCGTGAAATCCTCGGCAGCATCGACCTTTCCGCCGAGGAAATCAGCCAACGCGTGGCGAGTGCCGGTCAATACACCGAACTCGCTTCCCGTCCGCAGCAGATTCTCGAAAAAATCCAGCTCTCCGGAGGCATCGTCGAATTCATCGTCTATGCCCCGATGATCGCCCGTGCGGCCCGTCCGGGGCAATTCGTGCGCGTGCTGGCCTGGCCCAAGGGCGAGCTCATCCCGCTCACCCTCGCCGACTGGGACGCCAAGGCCGGCACCATCTGCCTGGTCGTGCAGGGCATGGGCACCTCCAGCCTGGAAATCAACAAGATGCAGGTCGGGGATGCCTTCACCGGCATCGCCGGGCCGCTGGGCATGCCGAGCGAGCTACACCACTACGACGCCAAGAAGCAGACCGTGGTGTTCACCGCTGGTGGTGTCGGCCTGCCGCCGGTCTATCCGATCATGCGCGAGCACCTGCGCCTGGGGAACCACGTCACCCTGATTTCCGGCTTCCGCAGCAAGGGGCTGGAGCTCTGGGCCGGGGAAAACGAACGGGTCGGCAAGCTGCAAGCCGAATTCGGCGATCTCCTCGACGTCATCTACACCAGCAACGACGGCACCTTCGGCGAAAAGGGCTTTGTCACCACCCCGCTCGAACCGATGCTGAAAGCCGGCAAACGCAGCAAAGGCCGTGAAATCGCCGAAACCGTCACCATCGGCCCGCCGATGATGATGCGTGCGGTCAGCGACCTCACCAAGCCTTACGGCGTCAAGACCGTCGCCAGCCTCAACTCGATCATGGTCGACGCCACCGGCATGTGCGGCGCCTGCATGGTGCCGGTGACGATTGACGGCAAGATGGTCAGAAAACACGCCTGCATCGACGGCCCGGAAATCGACGCGCACAAGATCGATTGGGACAAGTTCCTACCGAGATTCAACCTCTTCAAACCGCAGGAACTGGAGAGCAAGAAACGGCGCGGTCTGGCCTGAGCAGTTTTGTAGCAAGCAGCAAGCGACATTGGGGCAGCCTTCGGGCTGCCCTTTTTTATCTTCGCAGGAACGTGGAAACGATCACGTCAGCGGAATGCTTATCGCTCGCGCAGCGACGACGATGCGCCAGCCAGGAATTGGGCCGCAGAGAGTCGCTTTCCGCCGGCCTTCTGCAATTCGGTGAGGCGTAGCGCGCCTTCGCCACAAGCGACGAGGATGCCCGCCCGATCACTGGCAAGAATCGTTCCGGGGCTTCCCTCGCCCGCTTCGGCGCTGGCGCGCCAGACCTTGACGCTGAGCTGGCCCAAGGTCGCCAGCGCACCGGGAAAGGGGTTGAAGGCACGCACCTGACGGGCGAGTTGCTGTGCCGACTGGTTCCAGTCAAGCATCGCTTCGGATTTCTCGATCTTGGCAGCATAAGTCACGCCACAATCCGCTTGCGGCGTGGGTGCCAGCGGCAGCTTTTCCAGCGCCGCAACGATCAGGCCTGCGCCCAGTTCGGCCAGCCGGTCGTGCAGGCTACCCGCCGTTTCGTCGGCAGCAATCGGCAACGCGGCGGAAAGCAGTACCGGCCCGGTATCCAGTCCGGCTTCCATCTGCATGATGCACACGCCGCTTTCGGCGTCACCAGCCAGAATGGCGCGCTGGATCGGCGCCGCGCCGCGCCAGCGCGGCAGCAGCGAGGCGTGGATGTTGATGCAGCCGAATCGCGGCAGATCAAGCACCGCCTGCGGCAGAATCAGGCCATAGGCCGCGACGATCATGGCATCGGCACCCACGGCCTGCAGCCGTGCCTGCGCGGCGGCATCGCGCAGGGTCGGTGGCTGGAAAACCTCGATACCGTGTTCCAGCGCCAGCGTCTTGACCGGCGAAGGGCGCAAGGCCATTCCGCGCCCTGACGGCCTGTCCGGCTGAGTAAGCACTAACGCCAGCTGATGCCCGGCCGCGATGAGGGCGGCCAGTGCCTGGGCCGCAAATTCCGGTGTTCCGGCAAAAATCAGCTTCATGCGGTGATTTTCGCCTGTTTGATCAGGCGTGACCTGATGCGCATCTGCTTGAGCCGCGACAGGTGTTCGACGAAAACCTTGCCCTGCAAATGATCCATCTCGTGCTGCAAACAGACCGCCAGCAGGCCTTCGGCAGCAATCTTCTGTGGCTGGCCGTCGAGGCCGAGATAACGCACCTCAACCCGTTCGGCACGCTCGACCTTGTCGTAAATGCCGGGGACCGAAAGACAGCCCTCCTCGCCCTCCTGCACGCCTTCGCACGCCAGCAATTCGGGGTTGATCAATACCAGCAGATGGTCACGAGTCTCGGAAACATCGATGACAATCACCTGCAGATGCACATCGACCTGTGTTGCCGCCAGACCGATGCCCGGTGCTTCGTACATGGTTTCCGCCATATCCTGCGCCAACTGGTGAATACGTTCATCAACGCATTCCACTTTGGCAGCAATTTTTTTCAGGCGGGGATCGGGAAAGCGAAGGATCGGTAGTAGCGACATAAAAGGCTTGATTAGAGAAGTAATTACGTGCAGAATCTAATGCAATGTCTTGAAAGTTTGCGCAACCTGGCGCATGTTAAGCAACATCTGAAAAAGCGAATGGCAACACGGCCGGGGATTCCTACCGGGATTTCGCAAGCATCATCAGGCGTTGCCGGTTGTTTGCATAAGGATAACACGATGAAACGCATTATATCCGCGCTCCTTCTTGCCGCTTCAGCCTCCCTGTGTGCCGCACAGGACTCTCCGCTGCAACTGGCCGACACTGCGCCCGGGCAGTATCAGGTAGCGCCCAGCGATACCCTGTGGGGCATTTCGGCACGCTTCCTCAGGGAACCCTGGCGCTGGCCGGAAATCTGGCGCATGAACAAGGGGCAGATAAAGAATCCGCATCGCATCTACCCAGGTGACGTACTTGTGCTCGATCGCGACGCATCCGGAAATCCTTACCTGCGCAAGCAGGATGGCAAGCTGCAACCGAAAATCCACTCGGAACCGATTGTCCAGGCAATCCCGCCGATCCCGCCGAACGTGATCGAACCTTTCATTTCCGAACCCTTGATTGTCGAAGTCAATGCACTGGATAACAATCCGCGCATCATTGCCACACAACAGGATCGGGTTTTTCTCGGCAACGGTGACCTCGCTTATGTCAAGGATGCCGATCCCGGCAAGGAAAACTGGCACGTTTATCGCAACGGCAAACCCCTGCTTGATCCTGAAGACGACAAACAGGTACTTGGCTACGAGGCTTTCTATCTGGGCACCGCCCGCCAGGTACGCCCCGGCGAACCGGCCACCTTCGAGATCAGGACCGCCAAGCAGGAAATCGGACGGGGTGACCGCCTGATTCCGGCAACCCGTCCCGCCTTGGTCGACTACATCCCGCACCGGCCCGACACACAGATCGACGGGCGCATCATCTCGATTTACGGCGGTGTCGGCTCAGCCGGGCGTGGTTCGATTGTTTCGTTCAATCGTGGCACACAGGACGGACTGGAAATCGGTCATGTGCTGGCGTTGCAACGCAATCGCACCGTCTATGAACGCGACCAGAATGACCGGCGGATCAGTGTCAAGATTCCTTCGGAGCGCATTGGTCTGATCTTCGTCTTCCGCACCTTCGAGCGGATTTCCTACGCGCTCGTCCTGCAGTCGGAAGGCACGGTCGAAATCAACGACTACGTTCAGACGCCTTGACCCCGACCCCCCCGGTTTCAGGCGCTTGCCCCGATACCGGGCCGGAGGCACTGGCTGCTTGGCTGCGCCTGACGCTGATCCCCGGCATCGGCGGTGAAACGCAGCGCAAACTGCTCGCCGCCTTTGGCCTGCCGCAGCATATCTTTTCCACCAGCTTCAGCAATCTGCGTGCCGTGATTGGTGACAAGGCCGCGCAACTGCTGCTCAATACCGACAACGAGCCTGCCATCGCTACCGCGCTCCAGTGGGCCGAAGGCGAGGACCAGCATATCCTGACGCTGGCCGACGCCGAATATCCGCAGGCGCTGCTCGAAATCCCCGATCCGCCATCGCTGCTCTACGTGCGAGGCCGCTGCGATCTTCTGAACCAGACGGCACTGGCCATCGTTGGCAGCCGCAATCCAACGCCGCAAGGCGTCCAGAATGCTGAAGATTTTGCCGAATCGCTCGCTACCGAAGGCCTGGTCATCGTCAGCGGACTGGCAATCGGTATTGATACCGCCGCGCACCGGGGCGCGCTGAAAGCTCAGGGAGGCAGCATCGCTTTCATCGGCACCGGAATCGACCGGATTTATCCGGCGCGCAATCTCGAACTGGCACATCAGCTTGCCCGACAGGGTTGTGTCGTTTCCGAATTTCCTTTGGGCACACCGGCCATTGCGAGCAATTTCCCGCGTCGTAACCGGCTGATTTCCGGTATCTCGCGCGGCGTTCTTGTCGTGGAAGCCGCACCGAAGAGCGGTTCGCTGATTACTGCACGGCTGGCGGGCGAACAAGGACGTGAGGTCTTTGCCATCCCCGGTTCGATCCATTCGCCGCAGTCGCGGGGCTGTCACCAGTTGATCAAGCAGGGTGCCAAACTGGTCGAAACGGCCGAGGATGTGCGGGTTGAACTGCGCTGGGCCGGAGTTGTCCCAAATTCAGGGCGTTTCGTTGCCACAACGGATAGGCTGCATACACCGGAAGATCCCCTGCTTGCCCTGCTCGGTTTCGACCCCTGCTCCCTCGACGAACTGGCCGAACGCAGCAGTTTACCGGTCGAAACGCTCAATACCCGCTTGCTGCAATTGGAGCTTGCTGGCGAACTCTGTTCACTGCCCGGCGGCCGCTTCCAACGCCTCCGAACAGGCTGATTTGCCAACCGCCTCCGCGCGGCTTCACTTGCCAAGCGCCATATTGTGCTTTTATGATGCTCAGCAGCCTTCCCGTTCTTATTCTTTTGTCATTCAACTTTCCGTAACACCCCAAATTCATGAGCAAAAAACTGATCATTGCCGAAAAACCCTCAGTCGCAGCCGATATTGCCCGGGCGCTCGGCGGTTTTACCAAACATGATGATTATTTCGAGAGCGATGATGCTGTCATCTGCTCGGCCATCGGCCACCTGCTTGAACTGGCCTGCCCGGAAGAACACGAGGTCAAGCGCGGAAAATGGTCGTTTGCCAACCTGCCGGTGATCCCCCCGAATTTTGATCTGCGCCCGATTGAAAAAACCGAATCACGTCTGAAACTGCTCAACAAGCTGATCCGCCGCAAGGATGTTAGCAGTCTGGTCAACGCCTGCGACGCGGGGCGTGAAGGTGAACTGATCTTCAACTACATCGTGCAGCACTGTGCTTCAAAGAAACCCATCGAGCGCCTGTGGTTACAATCAATGACCCAGCAGGCCATCCGTGACGGTTTTTCACGCTTGCGCCCCGGTTCCGAAATGCAGGGACTGGCCGACGCTGCCGTCTGCCGTTCGGAGGCGGACTGGCTGGTCGGGATCAATGGCACCCGCGCCATGACTGCCTTCAACTCGAAAACCGGAGGCTTTCACCTGACCACCGTGGGCCGCGTGCAAACGCCGACACTGGCGCTGATGGTCGAACGCGAGGATAAAATTCGCAAATTCCACCCAAGAAACTATTGGGAGGTTGAGGCCAACTTCACCTGTGTTGCCGGCGAATATCGCGGCAAGTGGTTCGACGAGAAATTCAAGGGCAAGGACGACGACGAACACGCCCGTGCCGATCGCTTGTGGGATGAGGCCCGTGCTCAGGCTCTCCAGGCAAAATGCCAGGGCAAACCGGGGTTGGTGACGGAGGAATCCAAACCATCAAGCCAGCTCTCCCCCCTGCTCTACGATCTGACCAGCTTGCAGCGCGAGGCCAACAGTCGTTTCGGATTTTCGGCCAAATCGACGCTGGGACTGGCGCAGGCACTCTATGAAAAGCACAAGGTGCTGACCTATCCGCGAACCGATGCCCGTGCGCTGCCGGAGGATTATCTGCCGACGGTGCGCAATACCCTGACCATGCTGACCGGTGAAGGGATCGGCAAGGGGCACGATGAGGGCCTGATCGCCCGCTATTCGCCTTTCGCCCACCAGATTCTGGCGCGCCACTGGATCGTCACGAACAAGCGCATTTTCAACAACGCCAAGATTTCCGATCACTTTCCCATTATCCCGACCCTGCAAGCGCCGAAGCATCTCTCGGAACCGGAACAGAAACTCTACGATCTGGTGGTCAAACGTTTTCTCGCGGTTTTCTATCCGGCCGCGGAATATCTGCTGACCACGCGGATCACCCGTGTTGAATCCGAACCGTTCAAGACCGAAGGCAAGGTGCTGGTCAATCCCGGCTGGCTGGCCGTTTATGGGCGTGAAGGACAGGAGGGCGATGAAGGCAATCTGGTCGTGGTTAAGCCCAATGAAACCGTTAATGCGGATGAAGTCCAACTCAACGCCAATCAGACCCGGCCACCGGCCCGTTATTCCGAAGCAACATTGCTTTCAGCGATGGAAGGCGCCGGCAAGATGGTCGATGACGAGGAGTTGAAGGCGGCGATGGCCGGACGGGGCCTCGGTACTCCGGCCACGCGAGCGCAGATCATCGAGAACCTGTTGCTTGAACAATACCTGCAGCGTGAAGGTCGTGATTTGCAGCCGACGGCCAAGGCATTTTCGCTGATGACCCTGCTTAACGGACTCGGCATCCCCGAACTGACCGCCCCGGAACTGACCGGGGAATGGGAATATAAACTGGCACGCATGGAGCGCGGCGAAATGTCCCGCGCAACCTTCATGAAGGAAATTGCGGCGATGACGCAGCGTATCGTCGATTGTGCCAAAACTTACGATAGCGACACGATTCCCGGGGACTTTGGGGAGTTGCAAACGCCTTGCCCGAAATGCGGCGCTCAGGTCAAAGAAACCTACAAGAAATTCCAGTGCAAAAAATGTGATTTTGCGCTGTGGAAGATCATTGCCGGACGTCAATTCGAAGCCACCGAAGTGGAAACCCTGCTGTCCGAACGCACGGTCGGCCCCTTGAATGGCTTTCGTAACAAGATGGGGCGTCCGTTCAACGCCGTCGTTCGCCTGAATGATGAAAATGCAACCGAGTTTGATTTCGGCCAGCAAAATGGTGCTGATGCGGAAGCGGGCGAGGAGGTCGATTTTTCCAGTCAGGAAAGTCTGGGCGCTTGCCCGAAATGCGCGGCTCGCGTCTTCGAGCATGGAGTGGCCTACGTCTGTGAGAAATCAGTCGGTACGCCACGCGCTTGCGATTTCCGTTCCGGCAAAGTCATCCTGCAGCAAAACGTTGAACCGGAACAAATGAAAAAGCTGCTGATCAGCGGGCGCACTGACCTGCTCAAGGATTTCGTTTCGGCACGCACCCGCCGTAAATTCTCGGCCTTCCTGGTTCGCGGCAATGACGGCAAAGTGGGCTTTGAGTTTGAAAAGCGCGAGCCGAAAGCCAAGGCCGGGGAAAAAGCAGCGACAACTACGCGCAAGAAACCTGCCTAAAAAACAGGCGTGAGGAGAAAACCCCTCACGCCTGTTTCACGTGAAACCAATCCTCAAACGTCGATATTACGTGCCGCCAAGGCGTTCGTTTCGATGAAGTTGCGCCGTGGTTCGACGAGTTCGCCCATTAAGGTAGTGAATATCTCGTCGGCACTGATGGCATCCTCAACCTGAACGCGGAGCAAACGGCGAACCTTCGGGTCCATCGTCGTTTCCCAGAGTTGCTCGGGATTCATTTCACCAAGACCTTTGTAACGCTGCTTGCTGATACCGCGTTCAACTTCATTGAGCAGCCAGCGCATGGTTTCGGCAAAACTGCTGACGAACTGCTTCTTTTCCCCGCGCATGATGTAAGCGCCGCTGCCGTAAAGACCGGAGAGGAGTTCGGCTGTCTTGCGCAATTGGGCGTAATCACCACTAACCAGCAAGTCTTCATCGATGACGCTGACCTTCAGGTTGCCATGCAGCATCTTTTCCAGGCGCAACTGCCAGCTTTCTTCTGTTTCGTCGTAATGCGCCAGGATATTCAACACCTGTTTTTCATCGACAGCCCGCATCAGCGCCTGGGCACTGGCCAACGCACTGGCTTCATCGTTGAGAACAATATCGAGATTGGCGTCGATCAATGCATAGAGCACTTCCGGGTTGATGAGGTGCGTCAGTCGGTTGATCACCGCTTCGGCCAGCAGATATTCTCTGGCCAGGGATTCGAGAGCGTCGCCGCGAATTTCGCTGGCACCGGCTCGCGGCACGAGTGCGGCATCTTCCAGGGCCATCTTCAGCATGAACTGATTGAGCGCCTGATCGTCCTTGAGATAGCGCTCTGTCTTGCCGTGCTTGACCTTGTAGAGCGGTGGCTGGGCGATATAGATGTGTCCGCCCTCGACCAGTTCCGGCATCTGCCGATAGAAGAAAGTCAGCAACAAGGTACGGATGTGCGCACCGTCCACGTCGGCATCGGTCATGATGATCAGACGGTGGTAGCGCAGTTTTTCCGGTTTATATTCATCCTTACCTATCCCGGTACCCAGCGCGGTAATCAGGGTGGCGATTTCCTGCGAAGCGATCAGCTTGTCGAAACGTGCTTTCTCGACGTTCAGAATTTTTCCCTTGAGCGGCAAAATGGCCTGGAATTTACGATCCCTGCCCTGCTTCGCCGAACCACCGGCGGAATCACCTTCAACGAGGTAAAGTTCGCACAGCGCCGGATCCTTCTCCTGGCAATCCGCCAGTTTTCCGGGCAAACCCACACCGTCAAGCAGACCTTTTCGGCGCGTCATTTCCCTTGCCTTGCGCGCTGCATCACGGGCGCGGGCGGCCTCGACAATCTTTCCGGTAATCACTTTGGCGTCGACGGGGTTTTCCTCAAGGAATTCGGTCAACTTGGCGGCAACCACCTCTTCGACAGCCGGTCGGGCTTCCGAGGAAACCAGTTTCATCTTGGTTTGCGAGGCAAATTTTGGATCCGGCATCTTCACCGAAAGGACACAAGCCAAACCTTCGCGCATGTCGTCGCCACTGATATCTACCTTGGCCTTTTTGGCGATTTCGTTTTCGTCGATATATTTGTTGATTACCCGAGTCATCGCCGCACGCAAGCCGGTCAGGTGCGTTCCGCCGTCTGCCTGAGGAATATTGTTGGTAAAACAGAGTACCTGCTCGATATAAGAGTCGTTCCACTGCATGGCGACTTCGACGCCAATAACCTCATCATTGGCATTGGTCGATTCGCCGCTGGAAAAGAAAACATTGGGATGCAGCACGGTTTTTGCACGGTTGATGTATTCGACAAAACCTTTGACCCCACCGAGGAAGGCGAAATTCTCTTCCTTGCCGCTGCGTTGATCGAACAGGCGGATCTTTACGCCATTATTCAGAAAGGAAAGCTCGCGCAAGCGCTTGGCGATAATTTCATAGTGAAATTCGATGTTCTCGAAAATTTCCTCGTCGGGCATAAAGTGCACTTCGGTTCCGCGCCGTTCGGTATCACCAAGCACGCGCAAAGGCGATACTTCTACGCCGTTGTGTACCTCGATCAAGCGATCTGCAACCTGACCATGGCGGAATTCCAGTTGATATTTTTTCCCGTCACGGCGGATCGTCAGACGCAACCACTTTGAAAGTGCATTGACGCAGGACACACCGACACCGTGCAAGCCGCCGGAAACCTTGTAGGAATTGTGGTTGAACTTGCCACCAGCGTGCAGCACACACATGACGATTTCAGCCGCCGAGCGTTTCGGTTCATGCTTGTCGTCAAACTTGATACCGGTTGGAATTCCACGTCCGTTGTCCGCAACGGAGATGGAATTTCCGGTATGAATGGTGACGACGATGTCGTCGCAATGACCGGCAAGCGCCTCGTCAATCGCGTTATCGACAACCTCAAAAACCATGTGATGCAAACCGGTACCGTCGGAGGTATCGCCAATATACATGCCCGGACGTTTACGAACCGCTTCAAGTCCCTCCAGTTGCTGGATACTCGATTCGTCGTAAACGGGGCCATTCGATTCAATCATTCTGTTTCCTGTTCCACGTGAAACTAAAAATAAAAATTTACTGTTGCTGGTCAAATCCGCATCGGCATGACGACGTATTTTAAATTGCTTTGTCCGGGGATGGTCAGCAGCGAACTCGAGTTCGCATCATTAAATCCCCATTCGACATTTTCTGAGGATGTATTATTCAGCAAATCAAGTAGATAGCTGACATTAAAACCAACATCTACCAGATCGCCATTAAAATCGACTTCAATCTCTTCCTGCGCTTCTTCCTGTTCGGCATTGGTCGACATGATCTTCAACACACCTGAAGCCAGCATCAACCGCACACCACGGAATTTTTCCGTCGTCAGAATTGCCGCACGAATCATTGACTGCAAGAGAGAGGTACGTTTGAGCGTCACGGTGTTTTTCAGTGCCACCGGAATGACACGCTCATAATCCGGGAACTTGCCATCAATCAGTTTCGATACCAGAACCACCTCACCAAACTGGAAACGAACCTGATTGGCCGACAACTCGATTTGCAGGGGATCTTCACTATCACCCAACAGGCGATTCAGTTCGATCACCGTTTTACGCGGTAAAATGAACTCCTGGCGCGGCCCTTCTTCAATATTTTCCAGCGACATACTGGCATAGGCGAGACGATGCCCGTCGGTCGCAACTGCTTTCAGTTCCGGACCATCAACGAGCAGCAAGAGTCCGTTCAGGTAGTAGCGAACGTCCTGTGAGGCCATGGCAAATTGGGTCTGACCGAGCAGATGGCGGAAAGCCTTTTGCGTTACGGAAATACTCCTCAGTTTGTTATCACCCAGCGCCATACGCGGAAAATCATCAGCAGGCAGAGTTTGCAGGGTGAAGCGACTCTTGCCGGCACGCAACTGTAATTTTTTGTCGTCAAGAACCAGACTGACTTCAGAAAAATCCGGTAATGAACGCAAAATGTCTTGCAGTTTCCGGGCACCCACGGTGATTGCACCGTCACCATCACCGGAAGAGGCATCGGTTGAGGTGGTAATCTGGATTTCAACGTCAGTCGCCAACAAGGTGAGTTGATTTCCCTTTTTTTCCAGCAACACGTTGGAAAGGATTGGCAGGGTATGACGCTTCTCCACGATGCCGGAAACCGCTTGCAGCGGGGTCAGAAGCTGGTCACGCAGGGTTTTAATAAGAAGCATATATATAATTCCTATAAAGATAATCTAAGGAACAACTCTGTGGATAGCGACGAAAAACGAATTGATTTCAACAACTTAAAAGAAAAATTGATACTGTATAAAGACTGTATTGGGATGTGGATGAAAAAGGATAACTTTTTCTGCTGGCGCGTTTTACCGACTTATCAACATTTCCCGCACAGTCTGTCCGCAACTTATACACAACTCTCCTGACCATGGCTTGCTGTCTTCAGTTCTTTGAATCTCATCCTAGCCTTTCAAGACTTGCTGCAAGACGTGAACATCGTGATTGAGTTCGATATCCCTGCCACGCAGGGATTCGATGGTACGTACGGCATGCAGTACCGTGGTGTGATCCCGCCCGCCAAAAGCTTCACCGATGGACGGATAGCTTTGTGAAGTCAGATTTTTAGCCAGCCACATGGCGACCTGCCGAGGTCTGACGATCTGTCGCGTGCGTTTACTCGAGAAGAGATCGGCAACCTTGATCTTGTAGTATTCCGCGACGGTTTTCTGGATGTTTTCGACGGTGATTTGTCGGTTGACCGCGCCAATCAGATCCTTGAGCGCTTCCTTGGCGAGTTCGAGATCAATTTTCCGTCCATGGAAGGAGGCATAAGCCAGTACCTTCTTGAGCGCACCTTCCAGTTCGCGGACATTGGAACGCAGATGCTTGGCGATGTAGAAGGAAACCTCGTCATCAAGTGCAACATTTTCCATCTCCGCTTTTTTCCTGAGGATGGCAACGCGCATTTCGATCTCCGGCGGTTCGATCTGTACTGTCAGACCCCAGTCGAAACGGGTGATCAGGCGGTCTTCCAGACCAGAAATATCCTTTGGATAGGTATCACAACTGATCACAATCTGTTTCTTTGATTCAATCAGTGCATTGAAAACAAAGAAAAACTCTTCCTGTGTGCGGTTTTTTCCGTTGAAAAACTGGACATCGTCGAGCAGCAGGACATCGAGCGAACGATAGTAGCGTTTGAAGACATCAAAGGATTTCGTCTGGTAGGCCTTGACGACATCGGAATAATAATCCTCGGCATGGACATAACGCACGATGATGTCGCTGTTCTTTGCCAGGATGTGGTTACCGATGGCATGAATCAGGTGTGTCTTGCCCAGACCGGCCCCGCCGTAGATGAACATCGGGTTGTACGCCGATCCCCCCGGACTGAGCGCGACCTGCATCGAAGCGGCACGCGCCAGATCATTGGCTTTGCCGACGATCAGGTTGTCGAAAGTAAAACCGGGGATCAGCCGGGTTTTCTCGTAGGGCGTGCGTGTCAGATCAAGTGGGCGTTCGATATTTGTCAATGAAGCGGATTTCGCCGGGTCTTTGCCGGGCTGACTAGTATTGCTTTTTACCTGTTTGGTCGTCGCAACCGGTCGGTCGGAAAGGATCAGGGAAATACTGATCGGTGCGGAAAAATAGACGCTGCCGAGTTCCTCGATACGCAGAAGATAGCGTTCCTTGACCCACTTCAGGATGAAGCTGTTGGGCGCCATAAGGCGCAAGCCATTCTCCGGATCGTCTTCGCCTTCGAGACGGAGGGGACGAATCCAGGTATTGAATTGCTGAGGGGGAAGTTCTTGTTCAAACTGACTCAGACAGGAAGACCAGAAACTACTCATCGATAAGATTTCAATTTGTATTCGACAGGGTTGGTGAGGTTCAGGCTGCTGAAATATACCGGCTCCGGAACGGGAGTTTCACGCCAGTAAACCACAAAGCCGGGAAGGGGTGATTCTAACCTGTCGGGGAAAAGTTATCCACAGAAAAGACAAAAACAAAATTTTTTGCTTGACAAACAAGGCCCTGTCAATGTCTAATCCCACGTTTCTATTTGCAACAAAATCAAGGGCCATATCATGAAACGCACCTATCAACCGTCGGTTGTTCGCCGCAAACGCACACACGGCTTCCTCGTTCGCATGTCTACGCGTGGCGGACGGGCGGTCATTCGCGCTCGCCGCGCCAAGGGCCGTCATCGCCTGGCTGTCTGATTTACAGGCCAGATGTGGCGAGAGCCACAAGTGAAGAACGGCGCGTCCTATCCCAGGCGCTATCGATTGACAAAAACGGATGAGTTCTCATCCGTTTTTGGTTTCAGAAAGGCGCTTCGCAGCCCTCATTTCCTGTTACATTGGCGAACTCGGACAGAGGCGGAAGCGCAATATCCCCGGCTCGGGCTGGTGGTGGCAAAAAAATTGCTGCCCAGGGCGGTGGATCGGAACCTCATCCGTCGCCTAACCAGGGAGCATTTCCGCCTGTTACGCCAGGGTTTGCCGGCACGTGATCTGATCTTGCGCCTCGCCAACCGGCCTGCCGAACTGGATCGAAAATTGCTGGCCGCCGAGATTCGAGGCCTGCTGGGAAAACTGATGGAACCTATCCGCTAGATCGATGAAACAGATTGTGCTGGCCCCTATCCGCTTCTATCAATACGCCATCAGCCCGATGTTCGGGCGGCGTTGCCGTTTTTTTCCGAGTTGTTCCGAATATACCGCCGATGCGGTCAATAAATATGGCGTGTCCAAAGGCCTGCGCCTGGGTCTTGGACGCATTTGCCGTTGCCATCCGTGGAACCCCGGTGGTTTTGACCCTCTCCCCTGATCAATTAAATACATAGGCCGTTCATGGATAACAAACGCCTGATTCTTGCTTCCGTTTTCGTTTTTTCACTGTTCATGCTCTGGGACGCGTGGCAGAAATTCAATGCGCCCCCGCCGCCCGTACAAGCGGCAGTGGTCGCCGGGCAGACTGAAGGTACGCCAGTTCCACAAGTTCCGAGTGTGGTCGCCGCGCAAGCGGCGAAACCCACTGTGCCGGTGGCACAGGTACCCGCCAGTGACAGCCGGAGTGAAGTCATCACGGTCAAGACCGATCTTTTTGTCGCCAGTATTTCGACGGTCGGTGGCGATCTGGTCAGCCTGGAGCTCAATCACTACAAGTCGGTGACCGACAAGACCCAGCCCTTCCTGCTCTTTGAAGGCAAGCACCAGTACGCCGCACAGAGTGGCCTGATCGGCGAGGGTTTGCCCAACCACCGGACGCTCTATACGGCAGTCAAAGGTGAGCGCGAACTTACTTCGGACGCCAAGGAAATCAAGCTTCGTCTCGAAGCGGCCAACGCCGACGGGGTGAAAGTGGCGAAGGTTTTCACCTTCACCCGGGGCAGCTATCTGATCGGCGTCAGCCACGAGATCGACAACGCCAGCCAGAAGCCCATTACGGCCCATGCCTATTATCAGCTTCAGCGTGACACCAGTTCGCCGGAAGGCGAAAGCGGCATGGTCAACACCTTCACCGGCCCCGCGCTGTACACCGAACAGGACAAATATCAGAAGCTCGACTTCAAGGACATCGAGAAAGGCAAGGCTAAATTCAGCGAGAAGGCCGATAACGGCTGGATGGCGATGGTTCAGCACTACTTCGTATCCGCCTGGATCCCCGAAGCCAAGCTGGCGCGTGAATTCTACGTGCGCAAGCTCGACAACAATGCGGTAACCGCCGGCATCATCGTTCCCCTGCCCGCGCTGGCGGCAGGCGCGAAAGCCAGCCAGAACGTTTCCCTTTA
>RRZU011429247.1_pt1 | contig 15036 bp, 9 predicted proteins | sample 2165561 | NCBI WGS metagenome assembly RRZU01 (sample SAMN10456909, study PRJNA506462) | wastewater metagenome | isolation source: wastewater sludge | place: USA: Moscow, Idaho
ATATTCAACTGCTCGTTGACGTAATCTTATTTCTTCTGTTATAATATTCATTGAAAGGTTTCTCCTTAATGTGTGGTTAGCGCTTAACATTATATCAGAAACCTTTCTTTTTTTTTATTTCTTTGTCACATATGTATTATCTCACAACAATTAGATATTATTATTATTATTTTCTATTTTTTTTACTCTTTTTAATAATTCTGGTAATTTTGTCATTGCCATCTTTATTCTCAAATCTTCCATATGATCTTTTAATGGGAAGCCTGACATTTTAGTGTTATCTGGGACATCATTTGTTATTCCTGATTTTGCTCCTACTAAAACATTACTTCCTATCTTTAAATGACCTGCAACTCCAACTTGACCTGCTAACGTTGTATTATTTCCAACTTCAACACTTCCTGCTATACCTACTTGAGATATAATCAAACAATTTTCACCTATAATATCATTATGTGCAATTTGTACTAAATTATCTATTTTAGTTCCTCTTTTTATTATTGTTTCTCCTATTGCTCCTCTATCTACGCAAGTATTTGCTCCTATTTCAACATCATCTTCTATTATAACATTTCCTATTTGTTCTATTTTTACATTATTTCCATTTATTTTAATAAATCCAAATCCATCAGATCCAATAACTGCTCCAGGTTGTAAAATAACATTATCACCTATCACTGTAAATTCTCTTATTGTTACATTTGGATATATAGTACAATTTTTACCTATTTTAGTACCTTCTAAAATAGATACGTTTGGATAAATGACTGTATTTTCACCTATTTCAACATCATGACCTATATATGTATTCACATTTGATACATTTGCTAATTGAGATATGTTTGCACTATCTTCTATTTGTTTTTCTATCTTTTTTGTTTTTCTTTTAAAATAATTAAGTAAAATTGGCATAATATTTCTAGGATTTTTATCTACAACTATATACGTTTTATCTTTGGGAATTTCTCCTATATTGGGTATTATTATAACATTTGCTTCTGTTTCATTTAATTTTTTTAACATTTTTTCATCTGAAGCAAATGTTATATCTAATGATTGTGATTGAAAAAAAGGTGATAGTTTAGATACTTCTAAACTATCATCCCCAAAAATTTCCCCGTTTATCAATTTTGCTATCTCTTTTATTTTATACATAATTAAGCTCCTTAAATAAACATATTTTTATTAGAACGTTTGACCAAAACTGAAATAAAACTTAGCTCCCTCTTTATCCAATCCTGTTCTAACTGAATCTAATGGCCATCCATAATCAAATCTTAGTGGACCTACCGGTGTATTTAATCTAACACCTATTCCAGCTCCTTTTTTTAAATCTTTAAAGCTATTTGCATCTTTTCTATTTGGTTCTTTTGAATTCGATTGCCACGCATTACCCATATCAAAAAATGCTACAAGTTGCATAAAATTATTTATTTGTGTTCTATTCTCGATGTTTATATAGAATTGATTGTACCCATCAAATATTCCTGAATCGTATCCTCTTATTGATTCTGATCCACCTACACTAAATCTTAATGCTTCTGGTGTATCTCCCCCTGTATATCCATAAACCATTCTATATGCCATTGTATTCTTATCTTTAAATAATGTTTTATGATATAGTCTCATATCTGATACTATTTGGCTATATTCTCTTTTATCTGTTGTTATTTTACCAAATTCATAATTTAATGATGTATAAACTCCTTTTTTAGGGTTAAAACTATTATCTCGTGTATCATATGTGAACCCTGGTGTTATCGCTATTAAGTTATATCTATCTCTAATATCTCTATCTGCTTCTTGTTCACTAATACTTTCAAATCTTAATGCTGTTCTAACATATAAGTCACTATTTAGTCCTTTTCCTAATGTAAATTTAGCCCCTGCTTTCTTTACTTTATATAAATCATTTCCTATTGCATCTTCATCTTTTGTTTGTTTCCAATAAAGAGTCCATCCACCTTGAATTCTATCTGTTCCTCTTAACCATGGATCAAATAGTCCAATTTCAAATGTCTTATTTCCTTCATTTGAGATTTCCATATTCAATGTTGCTTCTTGTCCTTTTCCTAAGAAATTAGAATCTGTAAATTTAATTCCTCCAACTAATCCTACTGAAGTTCCATAAGAAATCGTTCCATTAATTGATGCTGTAGGTCTTTCTTCAACTAATAAATTGATTGATCTTGCATTTGGATCCCCTTCTTTACCTTGTAACTCAGGTTCAATTGATGTAAATAATCCAGTTCTATATAGTTCTCTTATTGTAGATTCTAAATTAGCTTTATTGTATACTTGTCCTACTTGAACATCTTGAATTCTTTGAAATAAGTAATCTCTTGTTTTTAATAATTTTTCACTTTGACTTCTTCTTTGTCCTTCTTTTTTAGGTAAAACTTTACTATATGTTATAGAATCTACTATTCCTTCTGTAAGTTCTATTTCTAAATCCCCATCATTATTTATATTTATTTTTTGAATCTTAACTAATGAATATCCTGCATCTGTATATTTTCTTACTATCCCATTGTTTGTTGGATCTAATAAATTTCCATCAAGAACTTGTCCTTCTTCAACTCCTAATGCTTTTTTCAAATCAGCTTCACTGTAAAGTGTATTTCCAATTATCTTTACTGACTTAATAATTGGATTTTGAACTACAACGTATTTTACATTTATTGTATTATCTGTTCCTCTTTCTACTTGTGGATCAACACTTTCAAACAATCCAGTTTCAAATAATGCTTTTGCTCCATTTATCATATCTTGTGGAACAAAGTATTCTCCTACTTTTAATGGTACTTTTGATATATATTGATTTTGATTTGCACCTACTATTTCTACTGAAGCTATTTTATATTCTGTTTTTTTTGTTAAATCTTGACCTGTTTCTGCTTGTCTAGCAGTATCCAATGCATTATTTGCTTCATCAACTTCAATTGTTAAATTAACATTATTTCCTTCAATTACTGGATATATATTTATATTTGATACATATCCTAATTTTAATAATGCTAGATAAATATCACTTAAACTTTTATTAGAATATGAATCCCCTGTGTGAACAGGTAATTTTGACACTAATAAATCTTTTGGTAATTCTTTTAAATTTGTAAATTCAATATTACCCACTTTATATGTTTCTGCTGCTAATGATACAGCATTTGATAATAAAAATAACATAGCTGTTATCAACAATAATTTCATTTTATTTTTCATTTTTCCTCCTACTATTTTTTACTTTCTATTTTTTTAAGTTTAGTTTTAAAAATTCTTCTGAAAATCTTATCAAATGATTCATCTCTTAATGAAAAATCAAATCCACCATAATAATTTATAGCATTTTTACTTAACGTATCCCCTTTTTCTTTAACATCTATTGTTTCTCCACTAAGTTTAAAGCTTATTTCTTGTGTTAATTTATGATTTAGCCAAATATTATAATCCAACTCTGTTGATGTCGTTGTAGTTGTGTTCGTTTGTATCGGGAATGATAATTCTAAATTCCAGAATGTTTTATCCTTATATATATTGTCTTGTACATATAATGTTGTAAAGCTTCCATTCTTTAACGTATCATAAATATGTTGTGAATCATTACTTAATAAATTTGTTCTTATTCTAAAATTTGTTAAACCTAATGTTCGTTCAATTTTACCAGTTACTGGCAAAAAAATCAACTGATTTAATGTCGTATCTAAAACTGAGTTTAATATATTATTGTTCTTACTATTTTTTTGCAGTGTATTTTCTTCATCTTTTGCTACATTTACATCAAATGCTAACAATGTTAATATTTGATCTTGACTCATTCCAGAACTTGATCTAAAACTTGTTGATGGATTACTGATATTTCCATTGAATCTTATATCAATAAATTCCCCATCTAATGAGGTTGTTGCAGTTAGTACAACAAATGGATCTGCTTGAGATATATTAACCAATGGATCAGTAAATCTTATTTCTGCATCTTCTAAATTAAATGTTTTATTATTTATTTCAACAGTTCCTTTTTTTATTTGATAATTCCCTAATAAATTTATAACTCCAGAATCATAATAAAGTCTTGATCCTCCTACTAAATTTCCTTTTATATCTCTAACTACACTGTAAGCTGGTATCTCTATTTTAACATCTTGTAATATTTGTGAGTTAATATCCATTATGTATTCTTGTTTTATTTTATCAAAAAATGCATCTTGAATGCTATCAACAATACCTTTTTCTTTGGGCAATCCTTTTACTCCGTTATTTGATTCTTCTCCTGATCCAAAATTAAAATTTGGTACCTCTCTTATTAGTCCTGAGTTTATATTAAGATTTCCTATTAAACTATTCTCTGTCAAATTCAAATCAGATGATATATTTAAATCAACACCTTTACTATATTTATAAATTATATTATCTAATAATACATTTAACGAAAATTTACCAAGTTCTATTTTTCTATTTTTCATAAATTCTGGGTCTATTGTAGGTACATCTAGATCACCATTTATCTTAAATGTTCCATTATTATATTTACCAAAAAATTTATTTACATTCAATTTTGTATTCAAAATATCTATATCTGCTACAAAATTTTCTATATTGGTAGAGTTATCCTTTGTTTTATATGTAAATGAATCCAGTTTTATTTTTCCTGATGTTTTGTCTTTTGCAAACAATAAATTTATATTTGCTTCCCCTGTTGCTTGTGCTACATTATTTTGTGTTTCTAAAAATTTTAAGTTAAATTTATCTGCTATTACTCCTATATTAAAATCAATAGGACTAAAATCTACGAATCCATTTATAATCAGTGGATTATTTTCATAATCAACATATAACTGTCCTATATTTATCCCTTTATTATTTGCTTGTGCATCTATGTCTAAATCATTTACTTTTATTCCTGACAGTACAACATCTTTTGATTTTACTTTTAAATCTGAATAGAAATTATCAAAGTTTCCTTTAAATAAAAAACTATAGTCTACTTTTCCACTATATCCTTTTTCTTTTAAATCTTTTATACTATCTAATGAAAATGATCCATTTTCTACTTTATAATCTATATCTACATTTTCTAAATCTATTTGTGTTTTTGTATTTAATATCTCTTCTCCTAAATCTCCTATTAATATAAATTCATTTATATTAAGCTTACCTTTTTTAAATAATTTACTTATATCTCCTTGTTCATACGAAACATCTGTTTTTATTACTGGTATTTTATATTTTTTATATGATAAATTATTTAAGAGCATATCTCCATTTAAATCAAATTCATTTAAATGTCCTTTTAATTTAAGATCTGCTACGATCCCTCCTGTTAGCTCTGGTATTGGATATATATCTGTTAAATGTTCTTCTTTTAATAATAAAGACATATTGGCAATTCCATTATTCAAGTTATATGTCCCTGATAGTTTATTATCTCTTAATGTTATATAATCTACATTTAAAACATTATTATGAATATCCACATTCCCTTCAAAATCACCAATATACATTGAATTTACTGTTGTTTTGGATGGTGTTATATTTATATTTCCATTTAAATCACCCAATTTACCATATAAAGATGCCTTTGCTTTGTCTATATATATATTATGTTCTGGTTGAGATACATTGTATACAATATAATTTTGTAAATTTGAATTTACATTTATCTTTTGAGATTGTAAATTATAATCAACATTTGCCATTAATTTATCATTATGTAAATTATTTATTTTTAACTTGTTATTGCTTAACGTTAAACTACCATCTAATTCTTTAAATCGTTGATATCCTGCCCAAAGTTCTCCTATTTTTATATTTGCATCTAAATCAATATTAGATACACTATTTAATTTTCCTGTTATTTTTAATTTTTCGTATTCTGCAATATATGAGCCATAATCACTATATGCCTCAAAATATCCTGCTAAATTATTTCCTTGTCCTCTTAAATGTAATAATAACGAAATAGGCATTTTAAGATTTGGTATATTATATCCATAGCGTTTTGCTATATTTTCTACTTTTAAATTATCATTAATCGTATAGTTATGATTCATTTTCATATCAGTTGTTCCTATTGCCGTTATTGTCTCTGTTCCTATTTTTATATTTGCTTTTATTGCATAATTACCATTATTTATTTTTATATTTGCATTTAATGAATCATAGTATTGTGGTAATATGCTTTTCATTTGCGTATTAATATTCCCAGATTCTAGTAATCCATTTTTAAAATTAAATACAACATTATTTAGATTTGGTACTAACTCATACTTCTGTTTTTGAAAATTAATTGTTATATAATTGTTAGATTTTGCTGAAATTGATACTTTATCTTTAGATTTAGGTATAAACACTGTCCCATTTGTTTCATTTGAATTAAATGCTATATTTATTGTCCCATCTTTATTTATTTTATAATTTCCACTTAATCTATTTATACTATAATCTGATCCTAAGTTAATAGTTTCATATTTACCTTCTGCTTTTTTAGCATCTATATAGTATTTTAAATTTGTTTTAACTTGATTATTTACATGAAAATTAGAAAGGTGCTCATCAAATATAAATCTCACATTATCAAATGATAGAATTTTATCCTTTGATAGTTTCATATTTGCACTTATATTTCTAAAATTATAATTTGCATACTTTATATTATCTGATGACAATTTGCTATCTAGCATAAATTCTTTCTTATCTATATTAACAAACATATCTAAATTTGCATTCACTTTTCCGTTTGCACCTATTTTCAAATCTTTTATAATTTTATATCTAGATATATCTTCAAATTTAATTTTTTTTCCTTTTAAATTCATTGTTATTAATTTTTTATTTAAGTCCATATCCATATTAAAACTAATTGGAGCTTTATTTATAGTTGTATTTGCATTTAAATGTAATTTATTTTCTAATATTGTTACATCACTTTCAATTTTACTAATTTTTCCATCATATTGATTATACTCTATAACTCCATCTTTTATATGTAAATCACCTATTACATGTTTCGATATCGATATTTGACCATTTAAACGACCATCATATACAATAATATCTTCATATGGAATATACTGTGTAGCTTCTTCAAATAATTTGAAATTTTTAAACTTAAATGACATATTAAATGTTGACTTATACTCTTTGGTTTTAGAAAATATTGATTTTATATCCAATCTCTCTTTCGGTTGTGACAAGGCTAATTTAAAATCTAATTTTTCGTCTTTTTCTATTGCTAATGCATTTATATAAAATCCTCTAGTCTTGGAAATATCTAGTATTCCATTAACATTACTCATTGATTTTTCTATCTTTTTGTCATATGCAAAATCTCTATAAGTTAATCTCGAATCATGTAAATAAATAAAACCAATTCTACTCGTATTATCAACAGCTTTTGATTGACTTGGTTTAACAATATTTAACACATTCAATTTGTTTTCTTTGTATCTTTCTATATCGACTATAGCATCATAAACATCTATTTTTGATATTCTAGTTGGTGTTAATAAACTAATTTTAGCATTTGCTTTTTTTGCTATCAAAAATGGCTTTTTATTTTGATCATATATTTCTAAATTAGATATCTCTATATTATGTATATTTTTAAAATTTACTTTACCTATCTTTATATTCATATTTGCAGATGTTAATATTTTTTCTAAATTATTATTGAAAAATTCAGTTCTAACAGTATATTTTAAAATAAAAAAAGAAGAGAGTATAAATATAAAAAATACTATTAAACTTTTTTTTATATATTCCATAATCTCTCCTTTCTATATCTAATTATTCAAAATCTATATTTAACAACTCTATTATTCTTTCTAAATCTGAATAATTATAAAATTCTATTTCTATTTTTCCAACTGAATTATCTTTATTAATTATACTTACTTTTGTTTCAAAATGTTCTTGTAATTTTGATTCTATATATTTTTTTTCTGATGAATCTAGTATATCTTCTTTATTTTTTTCTATTTTATTTGTTTTCTGACTTATAACTCCATTTTTTATTTCAGTTACATGATTATTATTTTTAACTATTTCTTCTAATTTTCTTACTGAATATCCTTTTTTTATACAATCTTTAGATATATTAGAAATTTTCTCATCATTATCTAATCCTAGCAATGTTCTTGCGTGTCCATACGATAAATTTCCTAATGCTACTTGCTCTTTAACATCTAATGGTAATTTTAATAATCTAATTACATTGGATACACTCGATCTTGTTTTTCCTATTCTTGTTGCTATCATTTCTTGTGTATAACCGTATACTTCCATTAACATTTTATAAGATTCTGCTTCTTCTATAGGATTTAAATTCTCTCTTTGAACATTTTCAAGTACAGATATTTCATAGCTTTTTAAGTCTTTAGCATCAATTTCTATGCAATCAATTTTTTCTAAATTCAATCTTAAACAAGCTCTATATCTACGTTCCCCTGCTATTATTTCATATTTTGATTTTCCTTTTATTTTTCTCACAATAATAGGTTGTATAAGTCCATGATTTTTTATAGAAACTGATAATTCTTCTATTTTTTCTTCATCAAAATATTTTCTAGGTTGATTTAAATTCGCTTGTATGTCATCTATTTTTATTTTTGACAGTTTCAAATTATTCCTCCTAAAGTGGATTTTTAGATGGTATACCTATTTTTCTAGGATATTTTTTATCTGTTTTTGACATTTTTGTAATTTCTAATATTATTCTCTTATCTTTCAATATTGGTAATTCAAATTCGTGTATTTTTATTATTTTAGAATTTAATACTTTTAATGCATTTGATGCCTCTTCTACTTCATCTATTGTCAATTTTTGTGGTAAAAATCTCCCATTTACTTTTATAAATGGTATCATATATTCCAATATTATTCTCAAATTTGCAACACCTCTACAAAGTGCTACATCATATGTTTCACGTTCTTTTTTTATAAGCTCTTCAGCTCTATCAAAACTTGTTTTTACATTATCTAAGTGTAATTCTTCTATGACTTCATTTATAAATTCTATTTTTTTTCTGACAGAATCTACTAATAGAAATTCTTTATCATCATAAATAATAGCTAAAACTAATCCTGGAAATCCTGCTCCCGTTCCAACATCAACAAATCTTTTTTCACTATCTTTTATCAATTTTGTTAATAATAATGAATCAATAAAATGTTTTTCTAATATCCCTTCTTTATCTCTAATTGCTGTTAAATTCATAACTTTATTTTTTTCATATAGCAACTCTAGATATATGAGTAATTTTTCTATTTTATTATCACTTAAATCTATATTTGATTTTTGCAATATATTTACAAATAATTCTTTTGTTTCTTTTTCATTCATCGTATTTTCGATCAATTTAATACTCCTTCTAAATACATTAATAGAACTGATATATCCGCAGGTGTAACTCCAACTATTCTAGATGCTTGTCCTACATTATATGGTCTTTTTTCGTTAAGTCTTTGTTTTGCTTCTCTTGTAATACCCTGCATTTTAGAGTAATCAAAATCACTCGGTATTTTCTTTTCCTCTAATTTCTTTTGTTTTTCTATTATTTGATATGATTTTGCTATATATCCTTCATATTTTACTTGAACCTCAATTTGATATTCTGTTTCATCATCAAATACAAAATTGGGTGCTCCTTCTATAACTTCAGCTATATATTTTATATCATTATAATTTACCTTTGGACGTCTCAATATTTCTTTCAACGTCGTTCCACTTTTTAATGATTCTTCATATTTATCTAATATTTCTACTAATCGTTCATTACTTGTTCCTAATTTTACAGATTCTAATTTTTCAATTGTTTCCTCTACATTTTTCATTTTAATTTTTATTTTTTCAAACTGTTCATCTGAAATAAGTCCTATTTTATTAGCCTTTTCAGATAACCTAATATCTGCATTATCTTCTCTCAACACTAATCTATATTCTGATCTTGCTGTAAACATTCTATATGGTTCTTGTATTTCTTTATTTATAAGATCATCAATCATTGTTCCTATATATGATTCTGCTCTATCTAATATTAGCGGCTCTTCATTTTTTAACTTTAGAGATGCATTTATCCCTGCAATTATTCCTTGTGCTGCTGCTTCTTCATATCCACTAGTTCCATTTATTTGTCCTGCTAGATAAAGTCCTTTTACTTTTTTTGTTTCAAGTGTATAGTCAAGTTCACTAGGATTTATTATGTCATATTCAACTGCATACCCATATCTCATTATATGCGAATGTTCAAGTCCTTTTATGTTATTCACTATTTTTTCTTGAATTTCTGCTGGAAAGCTCGTTGATAATCCACTAATATATACTTCTGTTGTGTCAAATCCTTCTGGTTCTAAAAACAAGTGATGACTGTCCTTATCACTAAATTTAACTACTTTATCTTCTATAGAAGGACAATAACGAGGTCCTGTACTATCTATAGTTCCATTATACATCGGTGCTTTATCTAAATTACCTAATATTACATCATGTACATCAATATTTGTTCTTGTTAAATAACATGATAATTGTGGTCTTCCTATTAATTCTTCGTTTGTTGTTCTCATTGAAAATTTTAGAATTTGTTCTGTTTCTCCTGGCTGTTCTTCTAATTCACTTGTATTTATTGTCCTAATATCAATACGTGGTGGAGTTCCTGTTTTAAATCTACCTAATTGCAATCCTAATTTCCTTAATGAATCAGACAACTCTTCAGATGATAGTTCTCCCATTCTGCCGCCTTTTATTTTCTTAGATCCAACATACATCATTCCATTTAAAAATGTTCCTGTTGCAACTATTACTGATTTGGAATTAAATGTAAGTCCTGTTTTCGTAGAAACTCCTGTTACAACATTACCTTCTGTCATTATTTCTGTAACAATATCTTGTATAGTATCAAGATTTTCTTGATTTTCTATAGTATTTTTCATTTCTCTACTATATACTTTTCTATCTGCTTGCGCTCTTAATGAACGGACCGCAGGTCCTTTTTTGGTATTTAATATCCTCATTTGAACAAAACTCTTGTCCATATTTCTACCCATCTCTCCACCTAATGCATCTAATTCTTTAACTAAATGACTCTTAGCTGGACCTCCTATTGATGGGTTACACGACATTACTCCTATATTATCTAAAGTTATTGTAAATATTGCTGTTTTCATCCCTAATCTTGCGCTAGCTAATGCTGCTTCACACCCCGCATGACCTGCTCCTATAACAATAACATCATAATCTCTCATATATACCTCTTCACATTTTACATCTTTTTATTATAGTCTTTATATTTTCATTAAATTTTTATTCAACGATTCTATTTTATTTGTATCTGCAATTATTATAAGTATATCTCCATATTCTACTTCTACTAATGGTTTTGGAGATATTATCATTTTCCCTGATTTTCTTTTTATTCCGATGACATTCGCATCATATCTATTTCTTAAATCTAATTCTATTAAATTTTTACCATTAAATCTTTCTGGTGCCTCTATTTCTATAATTGAATATTCATCTGAAAATCTAAAATGTTCTAATATATTAGGCCTTAAAATTTTCATTGCTATTCTTTCTCCCATAAACTCTTCTGGATAAACTATATAACTAGCACCTACTCTTTCTAATATTTTTCCATGTCTTCTTGTTTGTGCTTTACATATTATATTTTCTACCCCTAATTCTCTTAAAATAACTGTAACCATTATACTAGATTCTAAATTTGCTCCTATACAAACAAATGCTGTATCAAAATTATCTTTAACTACATTTTTTAATGCTACTTCATCTGAAACATCTAATACCATTGCTTCATCTACAACTTTATCTTCTATAACTTGTTGTACTCTTTCTTCATCTGAATCAATTGCTACGACATCTTGATTATTATCATATAATGTTCTTGCAACACTTCTCCCAAATCTTCCTAATCCAACAACTAAATATGGTCCCATATTTTTCTCCTTATTCTATTTTATTCATAATTATCCAACTAATATATTTTCTGTTGGATATCTAACATTTCCTATTTTTTTTGTTGATGCTGATAAAAATAATGCAACTGTTAATGGTCCTACTCTCCCAACAAACATAGTTATTATTATTAACCATTTTGATACATCTGAAAAATTTGGAGTTATTCCTCTTGATAATCCAACTGTTGCAAATGCAGATACTGTTTCAAATAATATAGATAAAAAATCCATATTCTTTTCTATTATTGTTAATAAAAATACTATTAATGAAACATATAATATCGCTATACTCACAATTGCAGTTGCCCTATTAAATACTTCCCATGATATTCTTCTTTTTCCAATTTCTAAATCTGTTTTATTTGTAAGTGTTCCATATATCCCCATTATGACTAATCCAAACGTTGTTGTCTTAATCCCTCCTCCTGTTGATCCTGGAGAAGCTCCAATAAACATTAATAAAATATATAAGAATACAGTTGGAACTGCTAAAACTCCTATAGGTATTGTATTAAATCCAGCTGTCCGTGTTGATACACTTTGAAATAATGATGCAAAAACTTTATCTGTAATCGATAATTTTCCTAATGTATCTGGATTTTTATATTCAATTATTAACGTTAGTACAGTTCCTATAATTATTAAAAAGAATGATATAAATAAAACTACTTTTGTATTCAATGTTAATTTAATTTTTCTATTTCTAATTTTTGAAAAAACATTTAGTAGAGTTGCAAAACCCAATCCTCCTAATATTATTAGCGAAGGTATTGTTAAATTTATAATATAACTATTTTTAAATGTTTCTAAATTCAAAGTGAACAATGAAAATCCAGCATTACAAAATGCTGATATAGAATGAAACAATGCATAAAATAATGCTCTTCGAAAGTTATACTGTTTTATAAATTCCATAAAAAGTAAAACTGTCCCAATTAATTCTATAATAATAACTGTCAATACTGCTTTTTTTATATATTGATGTACATCAAATAATTTATTATAATTTAATGCTTCTTGCACTACTTTTTTTGAATGATAACTAATTTTCTGCGTTACTAATATAATAAACAATGACGATATTGTCAGTACTCCTAATCCACCTATTTGTATCAATATCATTATCATTGACTTACCAAATACATTATATACTTGACTCACATCATTTACTACAAGCCCTGTAACACATACAGCTGATCCAGCTGTAAATATTCCATCTACCCATTTCGTTCCTTGTCCATTAGTTGTGGATATTGGCATTGATAATATCGTTCCTCCCAATAATATTATTAACATAAATGACAATAATATTTTTGTATAAGGTCTCATCCTTTTTTTGTATGCCATTTTTCCTCCTAAATTCATTCTCTAAGCTTATTTATATTTTATCTTTATATTATAAACTATTACACTCTTTTTTTCAATTAGAATAGATATAAAGATATAATAAAAATAGCAACATACAAATTGTACATTGCTATATAATATTTAATACGTTCTATTCTTGATCTACTGATTTTAATTCTTGTTTGGCTAAGCCTTCTTCTAATGTTTCTACAAATTTCATCATTTCAACTGCAACTTTTTTCAAATATTCTTTATCTTCTATTAAAGAACTAAAATTATATCCCATATTATTCCATGCTTCATATACCTTGGGCATAAATGTTAATCCGTTTTTAGTTATCTTTGCAATCGATTGTTTACCTATTTTTATTCTTTCAACATATCCTAATTCTGTTAATTTATCTACAAATCTAGTAACTGTTGATGGTGCAATTGTTAATTCTTCTGATATTTCATTTACAGATAATCCTTCTTTGCTATCTTCTAATAATATTAATAAATATCCGTGAGTTGAGCATATCCCTAAATTTGAAAATGCATCTTCTGAAAATTTATTTGCTATTCTAAATAGTTTTGATAAAGTAAAGTATACACACCCATGAAACTTAGTTTCGCATTCAATATTTTTCATTTTATTCACCTCTTTGTTATTTATTTAATATTAAATAATCTAATTTTAATTATAAAAACATTAAAAAAACCTGTGCTTTGTACATACAAAATATCATGTTTTACAATATTTGTCAATTATTTTCTGGAAAGTAGAAAAAAATAATCGACAATTTTATTGCGATATAAATTGGAACTGCCAAAAATGCTCCAGGTATTCCAAACAATGCCCCGAATACTAACACGACTAGTAGTACTGTTATAGGATGTATATCTATCGATTGGCTTGTTAATAGTGGTTTTACTATATTTGCTTCTATTGCTTGTACTATAGTCATAACTATTAATATTATTAAGAACAAATCAAATGATTGTGTCAATGCATATATCAATACTGGTGTTAAACCTATAAACGGACCTATAAATGGTATTAAATTCCCTATTCCAATTATAATTGCAAAAAGCTGGACATAACTTACATTCAATATCGAAAGTAATATAAAAGATGTTATTCCGACTATAAAACAATCTATTAATGTTACTTTTACATATTTACTTATTGAATTATTTATATTTTTCATTAACGGCAATATATGTTCTTTTTTTAAATATATCATTTTTTTTTCTACTCCCGCCTCTATATTATCATAACTAAAAATTAACATTATAGTAAATATTGGAGTCATAAATAATAAACTAAAAATACTCGACATTAACGATAAACTTATATTTAGTAAACTTAGTATATTAGGTAATATTCCATTTCTTATTTTACTAAATATTTCTTTTACATTAATACTATTAGTATGAACAAACATATCTAATTGCTTTTGAATCACCTGTTGGTTTGTAGAAAAATATTTAATTAAACTTGTTAATTGATCTATAACAATTGGAATAAATGCTAATATTATATATCCAAACAAACAAAAAAACATTGATAATACTATTAATATAGATAATTTTCTATTCAATTTAAATCTATTTGATAATATATCAATAAACGGCATTAAACAATAAACAATTATAAATGAAAGCACAAAAGGGAATACTGTTGCTACAACTATCTTTACCGATTTTGAAAAATATACGTATACTTTAAAAAATAAAAATATA
>RRZU010748809.1_pt1 | contig 15035 bp, 14 predicted proteins | sample 2165561 | NCBI WGS metagenome assembly RRZU01 (sample SAMN10456909, study PRJNA506462) | wastewater metagenome | isolation source: wastewater sludge | place: USA: Moscow, Idaho
CGCAAGATCTACGACACCCTCAAGGAACGCTTCGGGGACCACCTGTTTGCCATGCGCACCCAGGAGTCCTGGGATCGGGAGAGCAACGACAAGGTGGCCGAACGAGCTCGTGACACCGGGGACGCCTGGGCCCCGTCTGGGTTCCCGGTCGAATTCCTGTCGTTGGGCACCACCGGGCGCGGTGTGCCGGTGCGCGCGACCATCAGCAGCTTCGGCCCGATCCTGCTGTCAAAAGTGTTGGGGCTCAACCAGACCCAGGAGTCGACCCTCGGCCTGATTTTCCATTGGGCCGACCAGAAGGGTCTGCCGCTGCTGGATCTGAAGGATCTGCGTTCGGTCATCCAGTTCCTCACCAGCGACGAGGGCAAGCCGGAGCTGAAGAACCTCGGTGCGGTGTCGGCGACGACGGCCGGGGTGATCCTGCGCGCGCTGGTCAACCTCGAGGCCGACGGCGGCGACACGTTCTTCGGCGAACCCGAACTCAAGCCCGAGGACATCATGCGGGTCGCCGGCGGTCGGGGTGTCATCACCCTGCTCGAGATCGGCGAGCAGGCCGCCCGGCCCGTGATGTTCTCGACGTTCCTGATGTGGGTGCTGGCCGATCTGTTCACGTTCCTGCCCGAGGTTGGCGACCTCGACATACCCAAGCTGGTGTTCTTCTTCGACGAGGCGCATCTGCTGTTCACCGACGCCTCCAAGGCGTTCCTCGAGCAGGTGGAGCAGACCGTCAAGCTGATCCGCTCCAAGGGCGTCGGCGTGTTCTTCTGCACGCAGCTGCCCACCGATGTGCCCAACGAGGTCCTCTCGCAGCTGGGTGCGCGTGTCCAGCACGCGCTGCGGGCCTTCACCCCCGACGACCAGAAGGCCCTGTCGAGGACGGTCCGCACGTATCCCAAGACCGATGTGTACGACCTGGAGTCGGCGTTGACGTCACTGGGCACCGGCGAGGCGATCGTCACGGTGCTCTCGGAGCGCGGCGCTCCGACCCCGGTGGCCTGGACCCGGCTGCGTGCACCGCGGTCGTTGATGGACACCATCGGGCCCGATGCGATCGCGGCCGCGGCGAAAGCCAGTCCGCTGCAAGCGGTTTACGGTCAGACGATCGATCGCGAGTCGGCCTACGAGATGCTCGCCGCCAAGCTCGCCCCGCCGCCGGAGGCCGCGCTTCCGCCCGCCGCACCCGCGCCGGACCTACCTCCGGCGCCGACCGGCGAGGTTCCGCCCATGCCGGCTCCCGCGGCCCCGCCGCAACCCGGGTTCTTCGACAAGATGGTGGACAGCCCGGCGTTCAAGAGCGCGATGCGTTCGGCGGGCACCGTGTTGGGTCGGGAGATCACGCGCAGTATTTTCGGCACCGGCCGCCGGCGCTGAGTTCTGCGCGGTCAGTCGCCGCCGAGCTTCTTGTAGACCGCGCCGACGATGGGTGCCACCACCGCGCGCGGGGCGTAGCCGCTGGCGACCGACATCGCCTTGGACGTCAGGCCGGGTACCACCCGCATCCTGTTGTGCTCCAGGGCATCCAGCGACACCCGGGCGGTGTACTCGGCGTCGATCCAGAGGAACTCCGGGATCAGCTTCTCGACCAGCGAACGATCCGACGCGTCGGGCAGTTCGGTGCGGACCGGACCCGGCGCGAGCAACGTCACGTGCACCCCGTCCTTCTTCACCTCCCCGCGCAGCGATTCGCTGAAGGTGTTGGCGAACGCCTTGCTGGCGGCGTAGGTGGCGTTGTTCGGGATCGGTGAGTTTCCGGCCGCCGACCCGGAGATCAGGATGCCGCCGCCGGCCCGGCCGATCATGCCCGGCAGGACCGCCAGGGTCAGGTCGTGCACGGCATTGACGTTGAGCGCCACCTGATCTCGCTCACCTTTGGGGTCCAGGGCGGCCACCGGGCCGAAAGTGGCGGTGCCGGCGTTGTTGCACAGGATCGAGATATTGCGTTCGGCCAGTTCGTTGCCGAGGTCGCGGCGCGCGCCGGAGTCGGTCAGGTCGACCGGACGGATCTCGACGGTGACGCCGTAACGCGCGGTGATGCGATCGGCCACCGTCTGCAGCACATCGCCGCGGCGGGCGGTGATGATCAGATGATGTCCGCGGGCGGCGAGCTCGTTGGCGAGCGCCTCGCCGATACCTTGCGAGGCCCCGGTGACGACCGCGCGCGCGTCCGGGCTGGGTGAGGGTACGGGCATGCGGTCATGGTAGACAACCGGCATGAGCAGTCCCGCCAGGTCCCGGATCGCGGCGTGGGGGTCATGGGACTGCGGCGCCACCGGCATGTCGGCGATCGTCACGACATTCGTGTTCTCCGTCTACCTCACCGGGTCGGTCGGCGTGCACGTGGCCGGCCAGCCCTCACCGGCCAGTTGGCTGGGCCGCGCCCTGGCGATGGCCGGGTTCGTCGTCGCCGTGCTGGCTCCCGTTACCGGCGTCCTGGTGCAGGCCGCGTCGCGGCGCCGTGCCGCCCTGACCCTGCTGACCATCTCGGCCGCCACGCTCACCGCCGCGATGAGCCTGATCCGGCCCCAACCGTCGTACCTGTTCGCCGGGCTGGCGCTGCTGGCGGCCACGGCAGCCTGCCTCGATCTGGCGACGGTGCCCTACAACGCGATGCTGCGCCAGCTCTCGACGCCGCTGACATCCGGCCGGATATCCGGATTCGGTGCGGCGGCAGGCTATTTCGGCAGTGTGCTGTTGTTGTTGGTGGTGTACTTCGGATTCGTCGCCGGCTCCGGACCGCACCGCGGGTTGCTGGGAATTCCGGCCGACGACGGCCAGAACGTCCGGGCCGCGATGCTCCTCACGGCCGCGTGGCTGTTGATCTTCGCGGCGCCGCTGATGTTCACCGCGCATCGGATTGGTTCTCCGGATGCCGTCCCGGCCGCACGCATCGGGTTGCCGGGCGTCTACCGGAAGGTGTGGGCCGACCTGACCGCCGAGTGGCGCCGGGACCGCAACCTGGTCTACTACCTGATCTCGAGTGCCGTCTTCCGCGACGGTCTCACCGGGGTCTTCGCCTTCGGCGCGGTCCTGGGCGTCAGTGTGTACGGGCTGTCACAGGCCGATGTGCTGCTGTTCGGCGTCGCGGCGTGTGTGGTGGCGGCCGCCGGTGCGGTGGTGGGTGGCCACGTCGACGACCGGGTCGGCTCCAAGCCCGTCATCGTGACGTCGCTGATCTCGATGATGGTTATCGGTCTCATTCTGTTGACACTGTCGGGTTCGCTCGCGTTCTGGGTGTGCGGGCTGTTGCTGTGCCTGTTCGTCGGCCCCACCCATTCGGCGGCCCGCACGATGCTGCTGCGGATGTGCGCCCACGGCCGCGAGGGAGTGGCGTTCGGTCTGTACACGATGACCGGACGGGCGGCGACGTTCCTGGCGCCCTGGATGTTCTTCACCTTCGTCGACACCTTCGGCACCGACCGCGCGGGTCTGGCGGGCCTGCTGGTGGTGCTGGGCACCGGGCTGATCGCGGTGCTGTGGGTGCGTTCGCCCGCCCGGCTATCCGCCGATCGACGAGCAGATGGTCAGCCCGCTACCTGAGCGCTGCTGGGTCTGGGCGCCGTTCAGCGTTATTCTGCAACTGATTTCACGCCCGACGTTGATGACGGTGACGCTGGCGGCCTTGACAGTGGACGGGGCCAGCGACACTTCGCGGGTCCACGGCAGGGCGACGTTGAACTCCATCTGCAGGATCCCGCCGGTGTCGACGTAGGTGATGCTGATGGCCCGGCCCTCACCGGTGACGTTGTAGACGACGGATTCGGTGGCGGCCTCGTCGGCGGTGGTCGTCCCTGGTATGCCCGGTGCCGTCGTGGGTTCGGTGGTCGATGGCTCGGTGGTCGGCGGCGTCGTGGTTGGCCGCGGCGTCGTGGTCCGGGTTGTGGTGGACGGCGGAACGGTGGTGCTGGGTTCGGGCATCGGGGGCAACGGCGCGATGGCGGTGTCTTCGCGGGTGGAGCTGTAGGCGACCACCAGCGCGATCACCAGGCCGATGACGAGTGCGACGGCGCCCCCGGCGGCAAGCCAGAGCCATCGGGGCGACTTCGGCGGCTCGGTGGGCAGCTCGTTGGGTGGCGGCGGAGGCGGCGGTGGGTACTGGGTCTGGGTCCAGTAGGGCGGCAGGACCTGGGTTGGGTCGGGCGTCGGCGGCGGGTAGTTGGGGTAGGTGTACTGGCCGCCGTAGGCGGGGTCGACGGGAGGGTAGGGGACACCCATCTGTTCGGTCGGCTGTGACCATTGCCGCTGGTTGGGGTCGGGGCCCCAGGGGCCAAAGCTGCTCCGTGGATCGCTCATGCCCACCTCATGCTGTGCACGCTACCTGCGGATCCGCTGGAACTGGAGGCCGGTCGACGAACCCGCAGGTCAGGCTTCGCCGGAAGCGGCCGTCACGCCCTGGCGATACGGTCGTGATCAAGGAGGTTTCCACCATGGACGCAGCGGCCACGCCGCTCGCACCGCAGGTCAGGGCGATCTACGGGGCGTCGCTGGCACCGGACGCCACGGCCGTCGCCCACCTCGTCGACGACGGTGGCTATCCCCGTGCGGTGCAACGGTTCCTGCGCGGCTGGCGAGCCAGCTCGTGCCGGGCCCGACGACCGCGCGGCCCGGAAGATCGGTAACTCACTCTTGGAAATGGAGTCGACATGATCGTCCTGGGAGCGATCCTGCTCATCCTCGGCAACGTCCTGCACGTCAGCATCCTGTCCACCATCGGCATCGTCCTACTGGTCATCGGCGCGGTGCGGTGGATCCTGGGCGCTGTCGGCCGTCCCGTCGGCGGCCGCAGAGTCTGGTTCTAACCGGGCGCGGTCAGGGCGGCCAGCGCCATCGACCGCAGCACCGCGCGTGAGCGAACGCCGGCCGGCTTGCCGCCGGTCGGCTTTGTGCTGTACGGGGTCGAGTTGAGCAACCCGAACGCCGCATGCGCCATCAGTCGGGCGTCGGACTCGGCCAGCTGGCGGTCGATCTCGCGCAGCACCCGCACCCAGATCTCGACGTACTGACGCTGGCTGGTGCGCACCTGCCGCAGGGCCGCGGCGGGCAATTGCGCCAGATCACGGTCCTGGATGCGGATCAGGTCGGGCTCGTTGAGAGTGAAGTCCAGATGGAAGTCGACCAGGTGCTGCAGGGCCGTGGCCGAGTCGGCCGTCCGGTCGAGCACGTCGCGTCCCCCGGCCAGCAGTCGCGTGCTGATCTCCACCAACAGTTCGACGAGCAGCGCCTCCTTGTTGGGGAAGTGCCGATAGATCGCCGGGCCGCTGATGTCGACCGCCGCACCGATGTCCTCGAGGCGGACGGCGGCGAATCCGCGCTCGGCGAATTGGCGGCCGGCCGCGGCCAGCAGCCGGGATCGGCGGTCCGACTTCAGGAGACTGCGCCTGGTCGGTTCGGGTTCGGCGGCGACCACTGGGTGACCTCCTCCTGCCGGGATCGACATTCCGGTGTGGACAATCGAGTTAATGATGATTAACATACCACGAGTTAGTCGTCATTAACTGAACTGATGGGCGGTCCGATGACCTCGAACCGACAGGCGCATCTGGCGTTGGTGGAGCAGCTGCGCGCCAAGCTCGCCGTCGCCACGCTCGGCGGTCCCGAACGGGCCCGTGAACGTCACGTCGCCCGGGGCAAGCTGCTGCCGCGGGACCGGGTGGACGGACTGCTCGACCCTGGCAGTCCGCTGCTCGAGGTCGCCCCGCTGGCCGCCGACGGCATGTACGACGACGAATGTCCCGGTGCCGGAATGATCGTCGGTATCGGCCGGGTGTCCGGGCGCGAGTGCATGATCGTGGCCAACGACGCCACCGTCAAAGGCGGCACGTACTACCCGGTCACCGTCAAGAAGCACCTGCGCGCACAGGAGATCGCGCTGCAGAACCAGCTGCCCTGCATCTATCTGGTGGACTCCGGCGGCGCGTTCCTGCCCAAGCAGGACGAGGTGTTCCCCGACCGCGAACACTTCGGCCGGATCTTCTTCAACCAAGCGACCATGAGCGCCAAGGGAATTCCGCAAATTGCCGCGGTGCTCGGCTCATGTACCGCCGGCGGCGCCTACGTGCCCGCCATGAGCGACGAAGCCGTCATCGTGCGCAATCAGGGCACCATCTTCCTCGGCGGCCCGCCCTTGGTGAAGGCCGCCACAGGTGAGATCGTCACCGCCGAGGACCTCGGCGGCGGGGACCTGCACTCGAAGGTCTCGGGCGTCACGGACCACCTGGCCCACGACGACCGGGACGCCCTGCGCATCGTGCGGCGGATCGTGGCGACGCTGGGGCCACGCACACCGCGACCGTGGGACGTGGCGGAGGCGATCGAGCCGATCGCCGACCAGAGCGAGCTCTATGACGTCGTGCCCGTCGATGCCCGGGTGCCCTACGACGTCCACGACGTCATCACCCGCATCGTCGACGGCGGCGAATTCTCCGAGTTCAAGGCCGAGTACGGCAACACCCTGATCACCGGGTTCGCCCGGATCCATGGCCACCCGGTCGGCGTCGTCGCCAACAACGGCGTCCTGTTCGGCGAATCCGCCCTCAAGGGAGCGCATTTCATCGAACTGTGCGACAAACGCACCGTCCCGCTGCTGTTCCTGCAGAACATCACTGGCTTCATGGTGGGACGCGACTACGAGGCGAGCGGAATCGCCAAGCACGGCGCCAAAATGGTCACCGCGGTGGCCTGCGCCCGGGTACCCAAACTCACCGTCGTGATCGGGGGATCCTATGGCGCGGGAAACTATTCGATGTGCGGGCGGGCGTACTCACCGCGCTTCCTGTGGATGTGGCCGAATGCGCGGATCTCGGTCATGGGCGGTGAACAGGCCGCATCGGTGCTCGCGACGGTCCGCGGCGACATGACCCCCGAGGAGGAAGAGGCCTTCAAGGCGCCGATCCGGGCCCAGTACGAGGATCAGGGCAACCCCTATTATTCGATGGCCCGGTTGTGGGATGACGGCGTGATCGATCCCGCGGACACCAGAACCGTTCTGGGACTGGCGCTTTCCGTGGTCGGCAACGCACCGGTAGAGCCGGTGTCCTACGGCGTCTTCAGGATGTGAGTGGCATGTTCGACACAGTTTTGATCGCCAACCGTGGCGAGATCGCCGTCCGGGTCATCCGTACCCTGCGCCGGCTGGGCATCCGTTCCGTCGCGGTGTACAGCGAGGCCGATGCCGGCGCCCGCCACGTCGCAGAGGCCGACCTGGCGGTGCTGCTGGGACCCGCGCCGGCCCGGCAGAGCTATCTGAACATCCCGGCGGTGGTCGACGCGGCCGTGCGCACCGGCGCGCAGGCCGTGCACCCCGGCTATGGATTCCTCTCGGAGAATGCCGAGTTCGCGGCCGCGCTGGCAGAGGCCGGCATCGTCTTCATCGGCCCGCCGGCATCGGCCATCGCCACGATGGGCGACAAGATCACGGCCAAGGACACCGTCACCGGCTTCGGTGTTCCCGTGGTGCCCGGCATTTCGCGGCCCGGTCTGAGCGACGACGATCTGATCGCCGGGGCCGCCGAGGTCGGCTACCCGGTCCTGGTGAAACCGTCGGCCGGCGGTGGCGGCAAGGGCATGCGAATGGTCACCGACCCCGCCGATCTTCCCGAGGCGCTGGTGTCGTCCCGCCGTGAATCCGCGGCGGCCTTCGGTGACGACACGTTGTTCCTGGAGCGATTCGTGTTGCGGCCCAGGCATATCGAGGTACAGATCCTCGCCGACACCCACGGCACCGTGATCCACCTCGGCGAGCGCGAATGCAGCCTGCAGCGCCGCCATCAAAAGGTCATCGAGGAGGCACCGTCGGCCCTGCTGGACGCGCCCACCCGGGCCCGGATCGGGCGTGCGGCGTGTGACACCGCCCGCAGTGTGGACTATGTCGGCGCCGGCACCGTCGAGTTCATCGTGTCGGCCGATCAGCCCGACGAGTTCTTCTTCATGGAGATGAACACCCGGTTGCAGGTCGAACATCCCGTCACGGAAATGGTGACGGGATGGGATCTGGTCGAGTGGCAGGTGCGCATCGCCGCGGGCGAACCGTTGACCGCCACCCAGGACGACATCAGCCTGACCGGCCACGCCATCGAGGCGCGGGTGTACGCCGAGGATCCGGCCAACGGGTTCCTGCCCACCGGCGGCACGGTGCTGGACCTCGTTGAGCCAGAAGGTGTTCGGCTGGACTCCGGCATCTACACCGGCACCGTCGTCGGCAGCGACTACGACCCGATGCTGGCCAAGGTGATCGCCCACGGCGACGACCGTGATCAGGCGCTGCGCGGGCTGGACCGGGCGCTGGCGGACACCGCGGTGCTCGGCGTCGTCACCAACGTCGACTTCCTGCGCTTCCTGCTCGCCGACGACGACGTCGCCGCCGGACGCCTGGACACCGGACTGCTGGACCGCCGGGTCGGCGACTACCGGGCCGTCGCCGGGACGGACACTGACCTCATCGCCGCGGCCGCCTACCGCTGGGTGCAACGGTGGGCCGGTTCGGCCGATGACCTGTGGACCAGGCCGGCGGGCTGGCGGATGGGTGAGCACGCCCCGACGCTGATCCGGCTGCGCTGTGGGGACCGGACCGACCATGTCGGCATCACCGGTACCCCGACGGCAGCTCATGCACGGATCGAGAGCGGCGAAATGCATTCGCTGACCGCAACACTCGGCGGCGACCTGCTGACCGTCGTGCTGGACGGTATGCGCACGGAGTACCGCGTCGCCGACGCCGGCCATCAGATCTGGCTGGCCGGACCCCACGGTGTCGCGGTCGTCGACGAGGTGCGCGAGGCGCCGGTGCGGCCCGACGACGAGCACGCCGGCGATGCCGAGCTGGTCAGCCCGATGCCCGGAGCGGTCGTCGCGGTCAACGTCACTGACGGCGCCGAGGTGACCGCCGGGGCCGTCGTGGTCGCGGTCGAGGCGATGAAGATGGAGCACTCGCTGAAATCACCGGTCGACGGTGTGGTGGAACTACTTGTCGCCGTGGGCGATCAGGTCAAGGTGGGTCAGGCGCTGGCCCGTATCCGAGCAACCGACGGGAAGACCAACGATGACTGACTACCTCTCGACCGGCAATCTGCCCGACGAGTACGCCCAACTGGCCAAGACGGTCCGCGAATTCGCGCAGAGCGTGGTGGCGCCGGTGTCGGCCAAACACGATGCAGAACACAGCTTTCCGTACGAGGTCGTCGCCGGAATGGCCGACATGGGCCTGTTCGGGTTGCCGTTCCCCGAGGAGTACGGCGGCATGGGCGGCGACTACTTCGCGCTGTGCCTGGCGCTCGAGGAGCTGGGTAAGGTGGACCAGAGCGTGGCCATCACACTCGAGGCCGGTGTCTCCCTCGGGGCGATGCCCGTCTACCGGTTCGGCAACGACGCGCAGAAGCGGGAGTGGCTGCCGCTGCTGACCTCCGGCAAGGCGCTGGGCGCATTCGGCCTGACCGAGGCGGGCGGCGGCAGCGATGCCGGAGCCACCAAGACCACCGCGAAATTGGATGACGGCGAGTGGGTCATCAATGGCAGCAAGCAGTTCATCACCAATTCGGGCACCGACATCACCCGACTGGTCACCGTCACCGCCGTGACCGGCGAGAAGGAGATCAGCACCATCCTGGTTCCGGTTCCGATCACGGGGTTCACCGCCGAACCGGCGTACGACAAGGTCGGCTGGAACGCCTCGGACACCCACCCGCTGAGCTTCGACGACGTCCGGGTGCCGGCGGACAACCTGCTGGGCGAGCGCGGTCGCGGGTACGCCAACTTCCTGCGGATCCTGGACGAGGGCCGCATCGCGATCGCCGCGCTGTCGGTGGGCGCGGCCCAGGGCTGCGTCGACGAGAGCGTGCGTTACGCCAAGGAGCGGGCCGCGTTCGGTCAGCCGATCGGCAAGTACCAGGCGATCGAGTTCAAGCTGGCCCGGATGGAGGCGCGCGCCCAGGCGGCCCGGGCGGCCTACTACGACGCGGCGGCCCTCATGCTCGCGGGCAAGCCGTTCAAGACTCAGGCGGCGGTCGCCAAGTTGGTCTCCAGCGAGGCCGCGATGGACAACGCCCGCGACGCCACCCAGATCCACGGCGGCTACGGCTTCATGAACGAGTACACCGTGGCCCGGCACTACCGCGACAGCAAGATCCTCGAGATCGGCGAAGGGACAACCGAAGTGCAGCTGATGATCATCGCCCGGCAGTGGGGCTTGTAGTGGGCCGCGACGCTGGCGCCGAGCGCTCAACCACGTACGGTTTGCGGTCCCTGATGTGTACGTCGGTGAGCGCTCGCGGAGAAGGGGACAGCAGTGCCTGAGCAGTCCGAGGAAAAGGTCGTCCGCCAGCGCGGCCTGTGGTTCGAGGAGCTCGAAGAGGGTGTGCGCTACGTCCACGCACCGGGACGGACCATCACCGAGGCCGACAACGTCCTGTTCACCACCGTCACGATGAACACCCAGGCGCTGCATCTGGATGCGGCGTGGTCGGATCAGCAGCCTCCGTTCAACCAGCGGTTGGTGAACTCGATGTTCACGCTGGCCACCCTGGTCGGCCTGTCGGTCACCCAGATGACGCAGGGCACGACGGTCGGCAACCTCGGTTTCTCCGACATCGGGTTCCCCAAGCCGATGTTCCACGGCGACACGCTCTACGCGGAGACGACGGTCACCGACAAACGGGAATCCAAGAGCCGGCCCGGCGAAGGCATCGTGACCTTCGTGCACACCGGCCGGAATCAGCACGGCGACGTCGTGGCGACCGCCACCCGGAAGGCAATGATGCGCAAGATGCCGATGGAGGACACCAACTAGTGGCGCTCGACAACGCCGGTCCGGCGTGGATCTTCTGCCCGGCCGACCGCCCGGAACGCTTCGAGAAGGCCGCTGCTGCAGCCGATACCGTCATCCTGGACCTCGAGGACGGCGCGGGCGACAAGCCCAGGGCGCGGCAGGCGATCATCGACACCCCGCTGGATCCGGCGCGCACCGTCATCCGGATCAACGCCGCCGATTCCGGCGAGCAGCAGGCGGACCTCACCGCACTCGCCAAGACCGCGTACACCACCGTCATGTTGCCCAAATGTGAAGCAGCCGAGCAGGTTACCGCGCTGGCGCCGCTGGACGTCGTGCTGATCGTCGAAACGCCGCTTGGCGCGCTGAAAGTGGATCAGACCGCGGCGGCCGCCAACACCCTGGGGGTGATGTGGGGTGCCGAGGACCTGTTCGGCTTCCTGGGCGGAACGGCGAACCGGTTCGCCGACGGCAGCTACCGCGACGTGGCCACCCACGTCCGGTCACGCTCGCTGCTGGCCGCCAAGGCCTACGGAAAGCTCGCGCTGGATTCGGTCTACATCGACATCAAGAACCTCGACGGGCTGCGGACCGAGGTGGACGACGCCGTGGCCGTCGGGTTCGACATCAAGGTAGCGCTGCACCCGACCCAGGTGACCGTCATTCGCGACGGTTATGCACCCTCTGCGGAGCAGGTCGACTGGGCGCGACACGTTCTGGCTGCCGCCGCTGATCAGCGGGGCGCATTCGCCTTCGAGGGCATAATGGTGGATGCGCCAGTGCTACGGCGAGCAGAGCGAATCGTGCAGCTAGCGCCCTGACACCGGGACGCCGCTGCCGACCGCCACAAGCGGGGCTGCTCGGCTGGCCCGGTTCTGGAGCTGACCTACAGGTCTGACGGCGAAACATGCCGGACAGCGACCTCGAGGAGGCTGCCATGGGTGTGTCCGCTGCTCGTCCGGTGCAACTCGTCGCCCCCGACGGGACCCCGACTTCCGAGACGCGATTCGATCGCGAGCTGCCGCCCGAGACACTGGCGTGGCTCTACGAGATGATGGTCGTCACCCGCGAACTCGATATCGAATTCGTCAATCTTCAGCGTCAGGGTGAACTCGCCCTGTACGCGTCGTGCCGGGGCCAGGAGGCCGCCCAGGTCGGCGCCGTGGCCTGTCTGCGCAAGACGGACTGGCTCTTCCCGCAGTACCGCGAGATCGGGGCGTTCCTGATCCGCGGCATCACGCCGGCCCAGATGGGTGCCGTGTGGCGCGGCAGCTGGCACGGCGGCCTGGGCTTCACCGCCAAATGTGTGGCGCCGATCTCCATCCCGATCGGAACCCAGCAGTTGCACGCCGTCGGTGCCGCGATGGCCGCGCAGCGCCTCGGCGAAGATTCCGTCACGGTGGCGTTCCTCGGCGACGGGGCCACCAGCGAGGGCGACGTCCACGAAGCGCTCAACCTGGCATCGGTCTTCGCGGCGCCGTGCGTGTTCTACGTGCAGAACAACCAGTGGGCCATCTCGGTTCCGGTCGAGCGGCAGGTGGCCGGACCGTCGATCGCTCACCGCGCCGACGCCTACGGCATGCCCGGCATTCGGGTGGACGGCAACGACGTGCTGGCCTGTTACGCCGCGATGTCCGAGGCGGCCGAGCGGGCCCGCTCCGGCGCCGGCCCCACCCTGATCGAAGCGGTCACCTATCGCATGGGGCCGCACACCACCTCCGATGACCCCACCCGTTATCGCGACGCTGACGAACTCGACGAGTGGGCGGCTCGCGACCCGATCTCGCGCTACCGGACCTACCTGCAGAGTGTCGGGGTGTGGACCGAACGCGTCGAGCAACGCGTCGGCGCCCATGCCGCCCGATTGCGTACCGAACTGCGGGACAACATCTTCGGTGCACCCGACCCCGAGGTGCTCGAGATGTTCGACACCGTCTACGCCGACATCACACCGGAACTGGCGGCCCAACGAGAACGGCTGCGAACCGAACTGGCGAGGGAGGCGTGACATGACGCAGATCTTCGAACGGCCGCCGCTGCTGACCCCGGTACCCACCGCCACCAACCTCACGATGGTGCAGGCGATCAACCGCGCCCTGCACGATTCGATGGCCACCGATGATCGGGTGCTGGTCTTCGGTGAGGATGTCGCGCAGTTGGGCGGGGTGTTCCGGGTGACCGAAGGCTTGCGCGAAACCTTTGGTGAATCAAGGTGTTTCGACACCCCGTTGGCCGAGTCCGCCATTATCGGTATCGCGATCGGGATGGCCCTGCGGGGCCTGGTGCCGGTCCCGGAGATACAGTTCGACGGATTCAGCTATCCGGCGTTCGACCAGATGGTGTCGCATCTGGCCAAATACCGGATGCGCACGCACGGGGACGTGGACATGCCGGTGACCATCCGCATCCCGTCCTTCGGCGGCATCGGCGCCGTCGAGCATCATTCGGAATCCACCGAGACCTACTGGACGCACACCGCCGGTCTCAAAGTCGTTGTGCCGTCGAATCCCTCGGACGCCTATTGGCTGCTCCGGGAGGCGATCGCCAGCCGCGATCCGGTGATCTACCTCGAACCCAAGCGGCGATACTGGACCCGCGGGGACGTCGACACCACGGTCGCCGCCCCGCCGATCGGACAGGCCGCCGTCGTGCGGCCGGGCAGTGACGTCAGCGTGATCACCTACGGCGGGCTCGTCCCGACGGCCCTGAATGCGGCGCAGGTGGCAGCCGAACACCACGGCTGGGACCTCGAGGTGATCGACCTGCGCTCGCTGAACCCACTGGACTTCGACACCGTGGCCGATTCGGTCCGCCGAACCGGGCGGTGCGTGGTGATGCACGAGGGTCCGCGGACCCTGGGGCTCGGTGCGGAGTTGGCGGCCCGGATCTCCGAAGAGCTGTTCTACGACCTCGAGTCACCGGTGTTGCGCGCCACCGGGTTCGACACCCCGTATCCGCCGGCGCGACTCGAGAAGCTGTGGCTGCCCGGGGTGGACAGGCTACTCGATTGCGTCGAACGCGCAATGGACATGCCATGAACGAGTTCCTGGTCCCCGACCTCGGCGAAGGCCTCGAGGATGCCACGGTGTCGAGCTGGTGTGTCGCGGTGGGCGACACGGTGGAACTCAACCAGACGCTGTGCACCCTCGAGACCGCCAAGGCCGAGGTCGAGATTCCCAGCCCGTGCGCCGGGCGGGTGGACGAACTGGGCGGCGCGGTCGGTGATGTGCTGCCCGTGGGATCGGTACTGGTGCGTTTCGACGTCGGGGCGGGCCCGACGGCTGAGCCGGAAGTGTCCGAGCCGGTGAAGATCAATGGGGCGCAACGCAATCCCGTCCTCGTCGGCTACGGCACCGACGCCACCGCGGATGCGAGCCGGCGAACCCGGCCTCGCGCCAAGCCGTCGGTGCGCAAGCTCGCGGCCGAGCTGCTGGTCGACCTGGCGGACGTGCCGGCCGGGTACGACGGAGTGATCAGCCGTGAGGCCGTCCTGGCCACGGCCGGCGTGCACGGTACGCAGCGCCCCGGCGCCAGCCACGACGTGCTGCCGGTCCGCGGTGTCCATGCTGAGATGGCCAAGCGGATGGCTTTGTCGCGCAATGAAATACCTGACGCACACGCCGCGGTGGACGTGGACGGCACCCGGCTGCTCGAAATGCGGGACACGCTGGGCGTGACGCCATTCGCGCTCACGATGCGACTACTGGTCCTGACGCTGGGCAATCACCGGATCCTGAACTCCACGTGGGTCGACGGGCCCGACGGACCCCAGGTGCACACGCAACACCACGTTGATCTCGGCGTTGCGGTGGCCGCGCAGCGCGGGCTGCTGGTACCCGTGATCCGGGATGCGCACGCGATGACCACTCGGCAATTGGCCGATGAGTTGGCGCGGGTGATCGACGCGGCACGGGCCGGTACGTTACGTCCGGCGGAGTTGGGCGGCTCGACGTTCACGGTGTCCAACTTCGGCGCGCTGGGGGTGGACGAGGGCGTCCCGGTGATCAATTACCCGGAGGCGGCGATCCTGGGCATCGGGTCATTGCGGCCGCGGGCGGTGGTGGTCGACGGTGCGTTGGCGGTGCGCTCGACGATGAAGCTGACGTGTGCATTCGACCATCGGGTGGCCGACGGGGCGCAGGTCGCCGGCTTCCTGACCGCACTGCGGCAATTCATCGAGATGCCGGAGGCCGCACTGATGGAGCTGTGAGGTTCACGGGCGTCCGGCTGTGGTCCTCCTCAGGTGTGCCAGCAGGTGCTGGTCCAGACCGTCGGGCAC
>RRZU012147576.1_pt1 | contig 15029 bp, 19 predicted proteins | sample 2165561 | NCBI WGS metagenome assembly RRZU01 (sample SAMN10456909, study PRJNA506462) | wastewater metagenome | isolation source: wastewater sludge | place: USA: Moscow, Idaho
CAGCGTCTGAAGCCGCAACAGCGCCTACGCGCTCACGCCGCCGGTCTGGCGGCACCGGACCCCCCAACCCGCCGCACTGGCCGCCTTCGTGGCCGCCACCACCGCGGGCGGCCTGACCACCGCGATGCTCCTCTGGCTGCTCTCCGGCCTGTTCTCCCCCCTGCCGGATCGGGGGCGCGTGGCCGTGTTCGGGGTGCTCGCCGTGCTCGTCCTGCTCGCCGGCCACGGCTTCCTCGGCGTGCGCCTGCCGCAGAAGCGCCAGCAGATCCCCCGGACCGTGTTCGACCGCTCGCCGGCCAAGGCCGCGGCTCGGTTCGGCTACGAGCTCGGCACCGGCCTGCGCACCTACCTTCCCAGCGCCGCGCCCCACGTGCTCGCGATCGGCCTCGTCGTGTTGGGCGGCCCTGCGTGGGCGGCCGGCGCGCTCGGCGTCGGCTTCGGGCTCGGACGGGGCCTGTTGCCGGCGCAGCGAGCCCTGGCACCCGACCCCCGACGGTGGGACGCCCGCGCGGCCATCGCCGGCCCCGTGGTCCGAGGTGCTGGAGAGGCCATGGCCCTGGTCGGCCTGTTGGCCGTGGCCATGCTCCTGGCCTGATCAGCGAGTGGTCGTGATCAGCGAGTGGTCGCGATCAGGTCGACCCCGGGCTCGACCTCGCCGAGCCCGTCGGCGCGTCCGGCCCAGATGTTGTTGCAGCGCTCGCATACCTCTTCGGGGACGATGCCCACCTTCATCCCGAAGCTGAAGATGGTGCAGCCGAGGCAGAAGCCGAGGAAGGCCTCGAGGCTGGCGGCGACGAGCAGCATGGCGATGACCACCTGGGCCGCACCGAACAGGGCGAAGCCGAACCACAGGACCGAAGCCGTGACGGTGAACGCGGCGCCGATGCCCTGGGCGAAGCGCTTGGGCGGGCCGGCGCAGAACTTGTGCTCGACGTGCAGGCGTGGAGTGATCACCTGGGTGGACAAGCGCCCGAGGGGGCTGAGGGTGGGACCGGTCAGGACCCGGGCGAGGAAGCCGTAGGTGAGGGGCACCAGGACCCAACCCCAGCCGCTGACGAGGAAGGCCACGGCCATGAGGACGACGCCGGTGGCGACGATGCGCGCCGACGTCTCGTTGACCGGGTTGGGAAAGGAGAAGAGCTCGCTGCGGGTCATGGTTGTCGCCCTGACTGGTGTGAAATCCGACCTACTTGGTCAGGTTTCTACCAGGACCGGGACGACACCACAACCTGCGGTGAGCCGTCGGCTCAGGCGGCCGTGAAGGTGCCTTCGAGGTGCCACACCCCGGTGAAGCCGTCGAAGGAGCCACCCACGATCTGGCTCGACCATTCGAGGGTGTAGGCGCCGGTCTCGGCGTCGTAGGTGCCGGTCACCTCGGTGGTCTCACCCGGGAGGGAGCCGTCGGGCTTGGGGGCGCCCTGGTTGAACTCCTGGCCGCCGTAGGCCGCGGTGACCGCGGAGGTCTGGCCCGTGAGGGTGCCGTCCTCGTTGGTGATGGTCACCGCGTCGACGGGGTCGCCGCTCTCCGGATCGGTGTCCGAGGTCGTGGCGCTGAAGGCCACGCCGAAGAAGGCGACGGGCGCGATGATGGCGTCGGCCAGCGCGTTGCCGTCGGCGTCGAACAGCGGGTCGGGACCGGGCTGGAACTCCCCGGTGGTCAGACCGCCGTCGGTGCCGGGCTCGAGCAGCGTGTAGGTCTGGTCGGTCGCGGTGGAGTCGCCGTTGGGGACGAAGGGCCCGTCGGCCACGGTGCCGCCCGACTGCACCATGCGGAAGTACGAGCCGGTGACCTCATCGCCGTCGGTACCGGGGTCGATGCCGAAGGTGCCGACGAGGTCGCCGGAGGCCGCGGCGGCGGTCGTCTCGGTGGTGTCACCGGCCGTCGTGTCCGACGACGAGTCGTCGCTGTCGCTGTCACTGCCGCACGACGCTGCGACCAGGGCGATGATCACCAACAGGGCGAGCAACACCGGGCGGATGAGGGAACGGGATCTGGTCATTGGTCCTCCAAAGGGGACGAGGGAACGGGTTCGGAAGCGGGCCCGCCGCCATGACGGGGTCGGGCCACCAGGGCGAGCGCGATCACCGCCACCCCCGGGATCACGAAGAACCAGGGGAACAGCGGGAACGGTGGCAGAGCGGCCACCGCGGCGTAGTTGTCGAGGTTGTCGGCCATCGCGCCGACCATGTCGGACATCTCCGAGAGCAGCTGCGGCCAGTCGTCGGAGAGCTGCGCGGTGGCCGGGTAGTCAGCGGCGCTGCCCCCGTCCTGCTCGACGGCGGCCGGCACCACGGCCGTGCGCAGCTGGCCCTCGCCGCTGCCGATGCTGATGAAGTACCCCTGGATCTGCGTCACCCGGTCGCGGGTCATCAACGACTCGAAGTCATCGATCATGCGCCCACCGCCCGGGGCCCGGGTGAACATCTGGAACACCGCCGGCGCGAGCAGGAGGCCGACGCCCAACACGACCAGAGCGGCGGTGAAGGGGCGGCGGCCCCGCCGGGCGCGCACGAGCGACCAGCCAGCGAACACCGCGAGCAGGACGCCCGGGATCACGAAGAACCACGGGAACAGCGCGAACGGTGGGAGCGAGGAGATCCCGTCGAACTCGTCACGGTTGGCGTCGATGGTGTCGAGCATGTCGCTCATGTCGGCGTCGATGCCGTCCCACTGCTCGACGAACGCCGCCGCCTGCGGGTACTCGGCTGCGAACTCGTCGGTGGTGCCGAGGGCCGGCTGGAGCTCACCGGAGGTCTCGTCCCGGGCCGCCCCGATCTCGTCGAGGTAGCCCCGGAAGTCGGTGATGGTCTGCTGGTTCATGAACGGGCGGAACTCCTCGATCATGGTCCCGCCCTGCGGCGCACGGGTGAACATCTGGAACGCCGCTGGCGCCAGTGCCAACCCGATGCCCAGCGCCAGGATCACGACGAGCGGCCAACGACGACCGCTCGCCGCTGTGGGACTCCCGCCGGTCATGTCCTCAACCTAGGGACCCTGCCCCCGCACTGACAGGGCCGAAGGTCACCGAACGCTGGGCGACGCACGGAGCGTCAGCCGCCGGTGGTGCTCCAGTGCCAGGGCTCGCTGGGCAGGTTGTAGAGCCCGTAGCTGCCGGCGTTGGCGCTGAGCCACACGTACCCGGGGTCGGAGCGGGAGGAGATGAGGCGGCCGTTGTTGGTGAAGTCGATGGCGAGGCCGCGCTCGTGCATCGACGTGCCCACCCGTGCCGTTGGCGGGGAGCAGGCCGACGGCGGCGAGTTGACGGGGTCGGGGCAGTTGGCCTGGCGCACGGCCATCTGCGCCGCAGGGTCGCGATAGCCGCCACCCCCGAGGCTGAGCCCGGCGGAACGCGAGGCGTTGAGCAGCCCCGCCACCTGGCCGGCGATCGAGGCGGCCACGGTGATGCCGCCGACGGTCGAGAGCGAGATCGCGCCCGGCGACGGGACAGGGCTCAGGGGACCCCCGCCGCCGGGGTTCTGCGCCGCGAGCGCGGCCTGCTGCGCGGCGATCTGCGCCGACAGGTCGGCGTCGAGCCGCTCGAGGTTGGCGGCCTCGGCCAGGCGAGACTCGATGCGACGATCCACGTCGGCGGCAAAGGCGGCCTGACGAGCCTGCGCCGCTTCGAGGTCGGCGAGGCGGCGCTCGGCCCGTTGGCGCTGCTCCTCGGCCCGTTGCTCGGCTTCCTGAGCCCGCGCCCGCTCGTCTCGAAGATCCTCCCGTGCGGCCGTGAGCTGGTCCGCGATGTCCGCGTTGCGCCCACTGGTCAGGTCGAGCAGGGCCTGACGCTCGGCCACCTGGAGGGGGTTGCCCTCGTTGAGCACCTCGATGTCGCCCGAGTTCGACCCCTCGCGGATGTAGGAGTCGACCGCCACACTCTGCTGGTGCGCCTCGAGCAGGTCGATCTGGGCCTGGGCGGCCTGGACGGCGGCTCGTGCCTCCTCGATGTCGCGCTCGGCGCGCCGCACGGCCCGCTGCGCGTCCTCGACCGCGCTCTCCTGGGCCGCGACGTCACGCCGCAGGGCGGCGAGCGCCTGCTCCAGCTGGGCATCGGTGGCCCGCAGGGCGTCGAGGTCGGCGGCCGTGGCGGCCTGCTCCTCGCGCACCTGCTCCCGGCGACTGCGGGCGTCGCCGTCGCTGGTCTGTCCCGACGCCGCCGGTGCCACGGCCACGAGCAGCGCGGTGAGCGCCGCTGCCGCGGCGAGCCGAACCGTGGTTGTGCTGGTGGACACGTGCTGACAACACCCTTCGGACGCGTTCGCAGGACCCCGCCCGCCCGGTCAGGGCAACGTAACACAGGCCCGCTGGGTGACCGTCAGGGGACGAGGAGGCGCCACACCGCGTCGTCGATGGTCCGCCCCAGCGTCGGCGACGGACCGTCCTCGACGTCGATCTGGTCGCTGCGCACGAACAGCAGCGGACCGTCGAGGTGGCCACCGACTCGGGTGAGCAGACGCTCGACGTCACCGCGGAGCGCGTAGGGCCCCTCGCCCTCACCCACGGCGACCACGAGGCACGGCACCCCGTCGAGCACCCCCGGGGGGAGGAGGTCGAAGAAGGCCTTGGTGACCCCGCTGTAGGTCCCCCGGTACACCGGCGTCGCCAGGACCAGCGCCTCGGCGCCCCCCAGGACGGCGATGGCGTCGGAGACCGAGCGGTGCAGGCGCCGGCCGAGCAGCGCCTCCGCGTCGAGTCGGTGCAGCGCCACGACGGCGCCGCCGTCGACGCCCGCCGCCGCTCGCCCCGCCAGGTGCCCGGTGGGCGAGACGGGGAAGGCGCTACCGTCGAGGGCCACGAGACGGCCGACCAACCCCACCTCCGCTCGGGAGGGAGGACTGCGGTGGAGGTGGAACCGGCCGGCCGTCATCGCGATCTGGTGAACCCGGGTGATCAAGCCGCCGCGAAGGTGCCGACGACCGCGCCCGAGGTGGCTTCGGTCGCGGGCCAGTCCTCGGAGAGCTGGGTCACGGCGGGGAGCTCGGTGGCGGGGCGCGACGCGTCGGCGCTCCGCCCGGACCCCTTGCTCATCGACCGGCGGCGACGGTGGGCTGCAGCGGGGCCGGCGTGCCCGGCGACCGGGGGGAGGTGACGGGCAGGCCGGCAGCGGCCCAGGCGTGGAAGCCGCCGACGAGGTCGGTGGCGCGCCAGAGGCCGAGGTCCTGGAGGCTCGCGGCGGCGAGGCTGGTGGCGTAGCCCTCCGAGCAGAAGAGCACGATCTGGCGGTCGTAGGAGTCGGCCTCGGGGAGGCGTGCGTCGCTGGCCGGGTCGAGGCGCCACTCGAGCACGTTCCGCTCGACGATCAGGGCGCCGGGGATGCCGCCCTCCCAGAGGCGCTGATCGCGGGGGCGGATGTCGACGAGCAGGGCACCGTCGAAGAACGCGTCCGCCGCGGCCTCGGGAGTGAGGCGCTGGAGGCGGTCGCGGGCAGCGACGAGGAGGCCGTCGATGCCGATCGGGGCGCTCATGACGACTCCTCCGAGCGCAGCGGCCGGAGGAAGGAGTCGGGCCGGTGGTCGTAGAAGGTCATGGTCCGCAAGCGGGGCGAGTAGACGTGCACGCTCACCGCAGGCTCGGGGCGCTCGTTGGCGACGTGGTGGATGTGACCGGTGTCGAAGACGTGGATGCCGCCGGTGCGCAGGACCCTCCGGTGCAGTCCCGTCCCCTGGGGGTCGACGGCTTGCTCGACCAGGCGGCCGGTGACGACGGCGAGGGCGCCGGAGGAGTCCCCGTGATCGTGGAGCTCGAGCTCGTGGCCCTCACCCCAGCCGATCAGCCAGGCGTCGTAGGTCGGGGCGAGGGCGATGCGCTGGTACCAGCGCTGCGGGAAGCCTCGTCGCACGGCGTGCCGGGCGAAGGGGGTGGCCGCCAGGTCGCCGGCGATGCGAGCCAGTGCGATGGTCGAGAGACGGTCGTCCACGAGGGTGCCTGGCGTCATGGTCGGGACGATAGTTTATTCCTAGTAAGTCCATAGATAAGATCAACAAGATGGAACGGCAGATCGTGATCGTCGGCGGCGGTGCCAGCGGCGCCCTTCTCGCGACCCAGCTGCTGCGTCAGGGCGCCGAACGGCCGGCCACGGTCACCCTCGTCGAGTCGAGCGCCCAACTGGGCCTCGGGTTGGCCTACGGCACGACGGACGCGATCCACCGTCTCAACGTGCCCGCCGGCCGGATGTCCGCCCTGCCCGACGACCCCGGGCACTTCCTCCGCTGGGCCCGCCAGGGTGATGCTGCGGTCGGCGAGTGGAGCTACCTGCCGCGCACGGCGTACGGCCGCTACCTCCAGGACGTCCTCGGCGAGGAGATCACCCGAGCGCAGGGGCGGGCCGGCGGCACCCGCCTCCACCTCGCCTTCGGCACTGCCGAGCGCACCACCACCGTGGACGCCTCACGCGGCATCGGGTTGCTGCACCTCGAGGACGGGCGATGTCTGCCCTACGACCACCTCGTGCTGGCCACCGGCCACGCCGGGCCGAGCCCGCTGCCCACGACGGTGGGGACGGACGACGGCACGCTCGGGGAGGGGATCATCAACGACCCGTGGGCGCCGGGCGCCCTGTCCCGGGCGGCCCGCCTGGCACGGGACGGGGACGGGCCCATCGTGCTGGTCGGCACCGGGCTCACCATGGTCGACGTCGCCCTCACCCTCACCCGGCTGGCGCCGGGCACCGCCCTCACCGCCCTCTCCCGCCACGGCCTGGCCCCGCAGCCCCACCCCCACGAGCGCCGGCCCCGGAAGGTCGAGCCCCTGCGTTTCGACGAGCCCGTGACCGCCCGCTCGCTGCTGCGCACCGTGCGCGAGGCGGTCGAGAAGGCCATGGCCGAGGGCGACGACTGGACGGGTGTGGTCGACGACCTACGGCCCATCACCACCCGGCTCTGGCAGTCCCTCGACCTGCTCGAGCAGCGCCGGTTCCTCCGCCACGTCGGCCGGCGGTGGGACGTCGTTCGCCACCGCATGGCCCCGGAGGTGGGCGACGAGATCGCCCGCCTGGAGATCACCGGCGCGCTGGCCCTGCGCGCCGCCCGGGTGCACGAGGTCCGCCCTGTCGCCTCGGGCCTCGAGGTGGTGATCCGCCACGCCGGCGAGGACCGGGTGCTGCGGGCCGCGGCTGCCATCAACTGCACCGGCCCGTGCAGCGACGTGGCCCGGGGCGGCACACCGTTCCTGCGCCACCTCGTCGATGTCGGCATCGCCACGCCCCACCCGCTGGGGCTCGGCGTAGCCGTCGACGACCGCGGCGCTCTGATCGGCGCCGACGGCCGCCCGTCGCCGGCGGTCCACACCCTCGGCCCGCTGCGCCGGGGCCACCTGTTCGAGTCCACGGCCATGCCCGAGATCCGGGTCCAGGCCGCCGACCTCGCCGCCGAGCTGCTCGCCGGCGCCTCCACCTGATGACCCCACCCACCACTCCGCCGAACATCCTCTACCTGCACTCCCACGACACCGGTCGCTGGGTGCAGCCGTACGGCTACCAGGTGCCCACGCCGAACATCCAGCACCTCGCCGACCAGGGCGTGCTGTTCCGCCGTGCCTTCTGCGTCGCACCGGTGTGCTCGGGCAGCCGGGCCGGCCTGCTCACGGGCCGCCACTGCCACACCAACGGGATGATGGGCCTCGCCCACCGGGGCTGGCGGCTCGTGGACTACGACCAGCACTGGGTCCACCCCCTGCGGGCCGCCGGATACCACTCGGCGCTGATCGGCGAGCAGCACCTGTCGGTCGACCCGACGGAGATCGGCTACGACCAGATCGTCCCGGTCGCCTCCAACCACGCCGCCGAGGTGACCCCGCGAGCCGTCACCGCCATCGAGGACCTGCCCCAGCCGTTCTTCCTGTCCGTGGGCTTCTTCGAGACCCACCGGAGCTACGCGGTGCCCACGTCGGTGCGCGACACCCTCTACTCCCGGCCACCGCCGCACATCCCGGACAACCCCGCCACCCGCGAGGACATGGCCTCGTTCAAGGCGAGCGTCCGCTCGCTCGACCAAGGGGTCGGCGCCGTGCTCAACGCCCTCCATCGCCGGGGCATCGCCGAGAACACCCTCATCATCTGCACCACCGACCACGGCCTCGCCTACCCGCGGGCCAAAGCCACCCTCTACGACCGTGGCATCGGCGTGATGCTGCTCGTCCGGGGCCCGGGCGGCTTCAGCGGCGGCCGGGTCATCGATCCCATGGTGACCCACCTCGACCTCTACCCCACCCTCTGCGACGTTGCCGGCATCACCCAGCCGGCGGGACTGCAGGGCCGGTCGCTGCTGCCCCTCGTGCAGGGCCACACCGACCACCTGCACGACGAGATCTTCGCCGAGCTCACCTACCACGCCGCGTACGACCCCCAGCGGGCGATCCGCACCGAGCGCTGGAAGTACGTGCGCATCTTCCACGACTACCTGCACCCCGTCCTGCCCAACGTCGACGAGAGCGCGGCCAAGGACGCCTACCTCGCCGCGGGGTGGGCCGACACCGTCGTGGCCCGCGAGCAGCTCTACGACCTCGTCCTCGACCCCGAGGAGGGCAACAACCTCGCCGGCGACCCCGCCCACGCCGAGGTGGTCGCCGACCTCCGCCGCCGCCTGAAGGTGTGGATGCGCGAGACCGAGGACCCGCTGCTGACCGGCCCCGTCCCCGCGCCCCCGGGCGCGACGATCAACGAGCAGTGGCAACGATCCCCCGACGAGCCCCTCCGGGAGGTGCGGCCCGATGGCCCCCAGCCCTGATCGACCCGAGCGATCGGTGCGCTCCTACCTCGTGTGCTCCACGCCACGCAGCGGCAGCACCCTCGTGTGTCAGGCGCTGTCCCAGTCGGGGGTGGCCGGCCGCCCGGAGGAGTACTTCGAGGCCCTGCGCCACTCGGGCCGTCCCCGTCGCCCCGAGGAGTACTTCACCGGGGTCACCGACACCTCCATCCTCGACCACCTCACCGAGCGGGGCATCGGCGACGAGCCGCCCCAGCGCTCGCCCCTGTGGAGCCGCACCGCCTACGACCGCTACCTGGAGTGGGTCTTCGACGCCGGCACCACCGACAACGGGGTGTTCGGGGCCAAGCTCATGTGGGGTTACTTCGGCGACTTCACCAGCCTGCTGCGCAACGTCGCCACCTACCGCGACGTGCCCCTCGCCGAGCTGTTGCCCACGGTGTTCCCGGACCTCCAGTTCGTCCGGGTCATCCGGGCCAACAAGGTGCGCCAGGCGGTGTCGCTCTGGAAGGCCGTGCAGACCGCCGCCTGGAGCGAGGCCCACGACGCCGCCCGGGAGGTGCCGCCGCCCTACAAGAGCTTCCTCGAAGAGAGCCGTCCGGGCCTGCGCTTCCACTACCGCGCCATCGAGCACCTCCTGCACCAGCTCCTCGAGCAGGAGGCGGCGTGGGACACCTTCTTCGCCCACGCCGGCATCAAGCCCGTCCTGGTGCTCTACGAGAACTTCGCCGGCGACTACACCACGTCGATCGTCCGTCTGCTCGAGCGCCTCGGCCTCGAGCCGCCGGCGGACGCGTCGAAGCTCGAGCCGCCGCTCAAGCAGCAGTCCGACGCCATCAACGACGACTGGGTGCGGCGCTACAGCGAGATCAAGCTCGGCACCGAGTTCGACCTCACGCCGGCGCCGGTGGGTTCGGCAACAGGAGGCTGACGGCAACGCGTCCACCACTGCCCTGTTCTTCCGGACATATGTCCGTTATCATGGATAGTGATGGATCTGTCCCGGCCGTACGCGGATGTCCTGACCGGCGCCCGAGGCCGCGTCGTGGCTGCCCTCGTCCAGGCCGGGACCGGCGCGACGATCCGTGAGCTCGCCGCCCGGGCGGGCACCTCTCCCCAGGGCACCCTCGACGTGGTGACCGACCTCGCCGAGTCGGGCATCGTCGACACCGATCGGGTCGGGCGGTCGGTCGTCGTGACCCTGAACCACGAGCACCTGGCCGTCCCGAGCCTCACGGAGCTGGTGGCCCTACGCCTGCGCCTGGTCGAGCGGCTCACCTCCCACCTCGCCGACTGGCCGCCGATCCTCGACGCGGCCTGGCTCTTCGGTTCGGCCGCTCGTGGCGACGGCGGCCGGGACTCCGACATCGACATCCTGCTCGTGGCATCCCGCCCCGACGACCCGAGGTGGGACCACCACACCGACGAGTTGCGGCACGTCGTCGAGCGGTGGACGGGGAACCCCGCCCAACTGGTCGACTACGACGAGAACGCGTTCGCCGCGCTGGTCGCGTCGGACGCCCCGCTGGTGGTCTCGTTGCGGGCCGACGCCATCGCGCTGACCCCAGCCGCCCGACGCCGGCTCCGGCGGGCGTCATGAGTGCCAGGGCCTCGCAACGATCGGTTCCCTGTGGCACCTCCGACGCCCGCGGCCGGCTCGTCGATGCCCGCGCCTTCCTGGACGTCGCCGAGGTCTCCGACAACACGGATGTCATCGCCACGAACGCCATCCACGCCGCGATCGCGGCGGCGGATGTCCTGTGCTGCCTGGCCCTGGGGAAGCGATCCAGCAGCGCGAACAACAGCGACGCCGTGGAGCCGCTGCACCAGGTCGACGCGACCGCCGCCAACTCCCTGCGGCGCTGCCTCGACCTGAAGACGAAGGCGGCCTATGAAACGAGGGACCTGTCGGCGAAGGACGCGGCCGCAACCGTGCGCCACGCCACCCACCTCGTCGAAGCGGCGGAGAAGGCCCTGCTCGCCGCGCCCTGATGAGGTGCGCCGCCGCTCAGCGGAAGCCGGCGAGTCGCAGCGCCGCAGCAAGCGCGGCATCGCCACTCGCTCCCGCCTCAGCGGCGGGCCCAGGACTCCGGGTCGCTGAGGAGCTCGTCGACGACTGGGGGCAGCTCGGCCTTGGCGATGGCGTCGACGGTGACGACCTCGAGCACCGAGCGCAGGCTGGCCCGGGCCGCCACCCAGACGGGCTTGAGGGCGCCGGCGGCGCCGCCGTACTCCAGCTCTTCGGGCGGGATGCCCCGCACGTCGGCGAGGGGACCCTCGACGGCGCGGATGATGTCGGCCACCGAGATGGTGTCGGCGGGCTTGGCGAGCCAGTAGCCGCCGTCGGCGCCCCGCTGGCTGCGGACCATGCCGGCCCGGCGCAGCTCGGAGAGGATGCTCTCGAGGAACTTGAGGGGGATGCCCTGGGTGGTGGCGATCTGGTCGCCCTTCATCGGGCCCTCGCCCGCCGCGACGGCGAGCTCGACGGCGGCGCGCACGGCGTAGTCGACCTTCGCGGAGACGCGCATGACCCGTATCCTTCCATGCGCGTTGTCCTGGCTCTGGCGAAGGCCCACGGCGAGGCCCTACGCCCCACCGATGGGCTTCACCCACACCTGGGCGCCGGGCACCACCGAGAATTGCTCGACGGAGCCTCGGGTCAGCTGCGCCCACGCCGGTTCGCCGTCGATGAGCAGGTCGGCCCGAACCTCGAAGCCGAGGCGTACGACGCGCTCGACCGTGGCCTGCACCCCGCCCTCGAGTGGCTGGTCCGAGAGCTCGAGGTCGTGGGGGCGCACCTGGCGGCCGGCCACGGTGGTCACCGGACCGAGGAAGCTCATGACGAAGTCGTTGGCGGGGTGGTCGTAGAGCTCGTCGGGGGTGCCGACCTGCTCGACCTTGGCGTCGGCGAGCACCACGATCTCGTCGGCCACGTCCATGGCCTCCTCCTGATCGTGGGTGACGATCACGGTGGTGACGTGCACCTCGTCGTGGAGGCGGCGCAGCCAGGTGCGCAGCTCCTTGCGCACCTGCGCGTCGAGGGCGCCGAAGGGCTCGTCGAGCAGCATCACCGAGGGCTCGACCGCCAGCGCCCGGGCCAGGGCCATGCGCTGGCGCTGGCCGCCGGAGAGCTGCGACGGCAGGCGGTCGCCGAAGTTCTCCAGGTGCACCAGCTCGAGCAACTCGTCCACCTTGGCCTTGATCTCGGCCTTGGGGCGCTTGCGGATCTCGAGGCCGAAGGCCACGTTGCGCCGCACCGAGAGGTGCTTGAACGCGGCGTAGTGCTGGAAGACGAAGCCCACGTTGCGCTGTTGCGGCGGCAGGGCGGTGGCGTCCTCGCCGGCGATCTCCACCACTCCCTCGTCGGGGACCTCGAGGCCGGCGATGACCCGCAGCAGGGTGGACTTGCCGCCGCCGCTCGGCCCCAGCAGGGCGGTCAGGGACCCGGTGGCGATGTTCACCGAGACGTCGTCGAGGGCAACGAACTCGCCGAAGCGCTTCGTGACGTTCTTGGCTTCGATGGACATCAGGAACCGTCCTCGCTCGGGTCGTCGTCGGGGCGGAGCAGGTTGGTCAGGACCAGCGACACGATGGCGATGACCGCCAGCGAGACCGAGATGGCGTAGGCCGAGGTCTGGTCGAAGCCACGGAACTGCTGCTCCACGTACAGGGTCAGGGTCTGGGTCTCGCCCACGATGCGGCCCGACACGACCGCCACCGCGCCGAACTCGCCGATGGAGCGGGCGAGGGTCAACACGACGCCGTAGGCGACGGCCCAGCGGATCGAGGGCAAGGTGATGCGGCGGAACGTCTGGACGCCGTTGGCCCCGAGGGTCCAGGCGGCCTGCTCCTGCTCGGTGCCGATCTCCTCCAGCACCGGGGCCACCTCCCGCACGACCAGGGGCAGCGAGACGAACATCGTCGCCATCACCATGCCGGGAGTGGAGAAGATGATGTTGATGCCCTGGTCGGCGAACCACCCGCCGACGGTCGTGAGGCGGCCGTAGACGAGGATCAGGGAGAGGCCGACCACCACGGGGGAGACGGCCATGGGCAGGTCGATGAGGGCGTCGAAGACCCGCTTGCCGGGGAAGCGGCCCCGCACGAGCAGCATCGCCGCGGTCACCCCGAACAGGCCGTTGCCGAGCACGGCGAGGAACGCGACCTTGAACGTCAGCTTGAACGCGTGGATGGCGTCGGGCTCGGTGAGGGCGTCGATGACAGGGCCGACGCCGTTCTCGAAGGTGCGCCAGAAGATGAGGCCCACCGGGATCACGAGCAGGAACGCCAGGTAGAAGAGCGCCACGAGGCGCAGGGCGATCTGGCCCTTGCGTGAGCCTCGGGCCACGGGCCGGCTAGAAGCCACGGCGGGCGCTCCAGCGCTGGACGAGGTTGAGGCCGAGCAGGACCAGCAGGGCCACGAACAGCAACGTCGTGGAGACCGCCGCGGCGGTGACCTTCTGGTCGGTCTCGATCTGGCCGTAGATGAACACCGACGCGACCTCGGTCTCGAACGGGACGTTGCCCGAGATCAGCACCGTGGAGCCGAACTCGGCGATGGCGCGGGCGAACGACAGGGTGGCGCCGGCCACGATGGCGGGCACCAGGTTGGGCAGCACGACGCGACGGAACACGGTGAGGTTCCCGGCGCCGAGCGAGGCCGCGGCCTCCTCCATGTCGGTGTCGAGCTCGATCAGGACGGGTTGCACCGTGCGCACCACGAACGGGAGCGTCACGAAGGCGAGGGCCACCGCCACCGCCAGCCGGGTGTAGGCGATGTCGACGCCGATGGGGCTCTTGGGCCCGTACAGGCCGACCAGTACGAGGCCGGCGACGATGGTGGGCAGCGCGAAGGGAAGGTCGATGATCGCGTCGACGAGGCGCTTGCCCCAGAAGTGGTCCCGCACGAGCACCCAGGCGATCAGCACACCCATGACCGCGTTGAGGGCGGCCACCAGGGCGGACAGCACGATGGTGAGCTTCAGCGAGGCCCACGCCTGCGGCCCGGTGACGGCGTCCCAGAAGAAGGCGAAGCCGTTCTCCTGGGATTGCAGGGTGATGGCGGCGAGGGGGATGACCACGATCACGCTCAGGTAGATCGTGGCCACCCCGAGGCCGATGTTCTGCGCCCGCCGAGGTTGCACGCGGCGGCGGGGCCGCGCCGGGCGGGCGGGCCCGGGCGGCCGCGACCTGGAGGTCGCGGCCGCCGCGGGCTCAGGACTCAACCTGGACCCCGATGCCTTCCTGGACGTCCTTCATGATGGAGTCCTCGGTGTCGAAGAAGGTGTCCATGACCTCGGTCCACCCACCGAAGTCGTCGATGTCGGCGATGGCGATGTCGGTGGGGAACTCGAAGCCCTCCGGCGGGTCGACCCCGTCGATCACCGGGCGGTAGCCGTTGTCGGCGAAGATCTGCTGGCCTTCCTCGGTGAAGAGGTAGTCGTAGAAGGCCTGCGCCTGCTCCGCGTGCTCGGTGGTCTCGGTGACCGCCACCGGGTTCTCGATGAGGATGGTCTGCGGCGGGATCACGTAGTCGATGTCCGCACCGTTCTGCTGGGCGAAGATGGCCTCGTTCTCGTAGCCGAGGAGTACGTCACCGGCGCCGCCGGTGAAGGTCTCGAGCGACTTGCGGGCGCTGTCGTCCTGCACGGTGACGTTGGCGTAGAGGTCGTTGAGGTACTGGATGGCCTCCTCCTCAGTGGCCCCCTGCTCGATCTGGCTGGCGTAGGCCGCCATCACGTTCCAGCGGGCACCGCCGGAGGTGAACGGGTTGGGGTTGATCACCTCGATGCCGTCGGCGGTGAGGTCCTCCCAGGTCTCGAGGCCCTCCGGGTTGCCGCTGCGCACCATGAAGACCACGACCGACTCGGTCACGTTGCCGTCGGTGGGGGTCTCGTTCCAGTCCGGCGCCACGATCTCGTTGTCGACGAGGCGGTTCATGTCGGGCTCGAGCGAGAACTCGACGACGTCGGCGGGCAGGCCCTGTTCGGCCACGGCGCGGCTCTGGTCGCCGGAGCTGCCGAAGGACTGCTGGAAGGTGACGCCGGCGCCGGCGTCGGTCTGCTGGAACGCCTCGGTCAGCTCGCCGTACGCGGCCTCGGGGGTGGAGTAGGCGACGATCGAGAGCTCGACGTCCTCGCCGCCGCTGTCACCGCCGCCACTCGCGTCGTCGCTGTCGCTGCCGCAACCGGCGGCGACCAGCGCGAAGGCGCTGAGCACGGCCGCCAGGAAGAACAGTCGTCGTTTCGACATCAGATCATCTCCATCTTTCTCTAGTGGAATGATGGACAATATTGACAAGCTAGGAGATCGTCAAGCCCGGATCTCCG
>RRZU011765975.1_pt1 | contig 15023 bp, 22 predicted proteins | sample 2165561 | NCBI WGS metagenome assembly RRZU01 (sample SAMN10456909, study PRJNA506462) | wastewater metagenome | isolation source: wastewater sludge | place: USA: Moscow, Idaho
GGTTTCAATAAATCCAAGACAACCTTTGTGTTTCTCGATAGCGCGATTTCGATGCTTGCAAGCTCATTAAGGATTTCAGGTATAGAAACGGTTGCAGCCTCCTCCCCCTGTCCCACCCAGCGGCTCGGGCTCAGGTTGTAGTCATTGCGCACGACTTCCGCACGGCTGACGATGACACTCACGTCCGGCTCTGCCTGCCACCGCAAGAACAGATTGCCAATATGCGCAATATGCGCTTGAGTCATCTCATTCTTAGGACGACCCTTCATGAAGAACTTGCTGGCGTTGATGAGCAGTATCTCGTCTGCGTGGACGCGTGGCTGCCCTACAGGCGGCTTAGTGGCTACGATGATGATGCCAGGGGCGGAGGTATTGAAGAAAAGGTTGTCGGGCAGCAGGATCACAGCTTCGATAGCGTCATTATCCACAAACTGCTTGCGGATGTCGCGCTCGGCATTCCTGCCCTTGTTGCCACTGCCCCGGCTCGCCGCGCCGGTGTCCACCACTACCGCCATGCGTCCGCCCGGGTCCAAGCTGGCGTAGTCGTGTTGTAGCCAAGCCCAATCGGCGGAGCTGGCCGGCGGCGTGCCCCAGTCGAAACGGTGGTATTGGTCGTTCTCGTACTGGACAACCGGGATGTTTTGATTCCACATCGGGTTCGTGGCGATCTTGCGAAAACGGCGCAGACTGCCATCTGGATTGAGAAAGAGCGGGTTGCGCATAGTATTGCCCTGGCGCACGTCGGCATCCATGTCATGCAGAAAGGCGTTCATCTTGGCGGCGGCGACGTTGTCCGGCTGCAGTTCCTGCGCAAATAGCTGGATGGGATTTGGATCGTTACCGGGCGCCAGATCAGTCAGGTTCTTGCCGAGTGCTGCTGCAAGTTTCGCCCGGTGGCGGAGTTGCGCCTTGATCATCAATCCCAACGAACCGCCTGCCGAATCATAAAAAGCATCGCCCGGCTCCGGGTCAAGTATGTAAGCGATCAGAAAGCCCACTTCCGTGGGGGTGAAGAACTCGCCGGCGCTGCTCCCGCGCTCGGCAAACTTGCGGAGCAGGTATTCGTAGGCGCGGCCGATCAGATCGGGCTGCACGTCCAGCAAGCCCAGGCGCTGCTCGCTCAAGATGCTGATCAAACGCGCCAGCGTATCGTCCTCCAGCACGCGCTGCCCCTGGTCGGTTGCGTTGTAATCGCGACGGTCGATCACCCCCAGAAGGCGAGGGTTCTCACGCGCGATGGCGCGCAGGCTGTCGGTGAGCAGCTCACCCAACCCGGTCGTCTGCCCGCGCACTTGCTGCCAGCGCACGTTGTTGGGCAGAAAGAAGCGTACCAAAGAGCGATCGGCTGCCACAATTTGCTGGGCGATACCGGTGTCGACGCCCAGGTCTTTCGCCGCACGCCCCAGTTCGTCGGCATAGACATCGTCCAGACGTTTGTAAAAGACCAGCGGCAGGATGAAGTCCTTATAGCGGGCAGCATCCACTTCGCCCCGGATGGAGCACGCCGCTTTCCAGAGCCAGTTCTGTAGGGTAGTTAAGTCCATATCGGTTCGCTTGGGTAGATGATGATCTGAAGATACGCGCCGGGAATAAAGCACGCGCGGTCAGTAGCAGTAGTTCTCGATTCTGACTCACGCAAAGACGCAAAGGTAAAGCGGAATCTCTTGGCATTCTTTGCGACTTTACGTGGGATTCGTCATCTACGAAGTATATAGTGGAGCCAAGATTTTGGACAGTGAAGCCCCGTCCTGATGGTGTAAGGAGCTTGTCTTTCCTTCCACCTAAAATGGCGGAGGATGAGTGCGCGAAATCCCGCGCCGATGCTTCCCCTGCCCTACCAGATAAAAACGCTGGTCCCTCGCCCCGGCCGCAACACGGCCATTCGCGCGACGTTCCCGCGATTTGCGCGCGGCCGCTCGTGGTCGCCTGTCGCGACATCGCGACGCAAATCCGAACAAAATAGACAAAATGAACGTATTGACAAACACCCCCGCCTATGATACTATCACTAGCTAGAATTCCAATTCTATCTAGTGAAATGGAGGATAGAACATGCCGCAACAAGCCGATCAGGGCGCAACCACGCAGGCCGAGCCCGCGCCTACCTCATACAAAGTCACGATCATTGAACAGCGCATTTACCAGCTGGAAGTACCCATCCTGGATGAATGCCCCACGGCCGCCGGCGCCGAGGAAGCCTACGACGACGCTTTGGGCCAAATGCACCCCTGGCAGCCGCAGATCCAGTTTTCCGGCCATGTCGAATGGATCCGGCCGCCCGGTGGCACCGGACGCTGGGAAGCGCCGATCTACAAACCCGGCGACCCAGATGACGAGGAGTAACGTTTATCAACCCGAGGCGGCAGGAAGTCAGTGCTCGAGCCTGCCGCCTCAACTCCGCAAGGCAAAACCATGAACTCCACAATCCTAGACGATCTGCCAATGGCAAACAGCGCGCCATACCTCGCAAGCGGCTACGGCTTTCACCGCGACGTGCAGCAAGGCGCTTTCGGCCGCATCGCCACCTACTACGTCACCAGCGCAGTAATACCAGCCATCACGCTCACGCAGCTGATGTCGGAATACCTGCCGTTCAATCACCGCATGAACGAAGTGCAGATCACGATTTCAACCCCGCCGCTGAGCGGGCGCGCATTGATCGGCTTCCAGAACGCCTACCGCAACGCCCTGGCTCTCATGGAGCTATGGAACCGCGACACCGGCATGACCGCAGCGCAAATCCCCACGACAGAAGAATGGGCATTGTGGCCGCCAGAAACAACCCAACCATGAACCCTACAACCGAACCCACAGGCAACACGGCCAGCAACAACACGGCCGATGATGAAGCCTTGACCTACCAGCAGCTAAAGTCGTCGATCGACGCGCTCGCCGTCGCCGTCAACCGCCTCGACGCAGCCGCCACCATCTCGCTCGCCTTGGACCCGGCCGCAGCCAAAATCCTGCAACGCCTCGCCCGCCAGGCCCGGGAGATCAAACAGATCTACACGGCGTCGGCCGCCCTCATCCAACTGCAGTACATTCGCATCGGCCCCAACGACGACACCGCAGCCCCACGGCCACAGCTCGGCGCAACCGACGCCACGCTGGCCCCCGACCCGGTCACCGAAGCGGCCTCGATCGCAGCCTGGCTGCACAGGTTTCCCAAAGCTACCAACGTGCGCATCGCGACCGCCGAGCACGGCCGCTACCGCGTCGGCTTCGAGTACAAGAACATCACCTACACGCCAGGCCCCGATATGAGCTACCCGCTCGTCGAAGGCCTGCGGCGCTGTCACCTCGAATTCGCCAAGCAGTTTCCTACGGATGCACAGCTATGAGCAAAAAGCAGCGCGACCAGCTGATCGCCGCCCGGCCGCTCGTTGCCTGGATCGTCTCCTGTCCCGGCTACGACGACAGCGTAACAATCGCGCAAACGAGCAGCCGCGCCAAAGGCAATATATTCGCCTTTGCGCGTGATAAAAGCATACCGATCAACTGGAACGGGCTGCGCGTCCGGAGGGCCAAGCAGTACGACCGCCTGGCCAGTCAATTCCTGCCCCGCCAATGCATCATCACCAAACACGCCGACGAAATGCTGCAAGCCCAGCAGGAGCTGCCGATATGAGCGACAACACGGCCGATCCCAAGCTGCCCGAATATCGCTGGGGCGAGGCGCCGCCCAATCTGCGCACCCAAAAGCAGCTGGGCGAGCAAGGGCTCAGACCAGGTGGAGCACAAGTCGCCTGGCTCGTATGGGGCCGCCGCAACGACCCTAAACAAGCCGCCCTCTTCAACGCTGATGAAGCCGTCACCAAACGCCAGGCTACGCCCGCCCAGCTCGAAGCGCTGGCCGCAGCCAGAGCCAGGCGCGGGCAGACCATCTGCAGCGTGTGCAATCAGCTGACCTACGTCAATCCCGACAGCGGTATGTGCTTCGCCTGCGAGGATGCAGTCCGCCAGCAGCAAGACGAGGAAGCACAACGCAAAGCGGCCAAGTGGGCCTTCAACGTCATGGCCCGGCGGGCGCTAATCCTCGACACGGAAACGACCGACCTCGACGGGCTCATCGTCCAGATCGCCGTCATCGACATCGAAGGCAATGTCCTGTTCGACACGCTGATCAACCCAGGCACGCCCATTCCCGCCGAGGCTACCAAGATCCACGGCATCACCGACGAGATGGTCGCCGACGCCCCGACATTCGCCAGCATCGAGCCTGCACTGCGAGCCCTACTCATCGGCCGCCGCGTCGCAGGCTACAACGTCAACTTTGACTGGGGCATCCTCCACAACGAGCTGCGCCGCGCGCACAACCTGGCCGACAACGACTACGGCTGGCTTGCCGACGTCATGTGGCGCGACGTCATGGTGCCCTACGCCAACTGGTTCGGCGAATGGAGCGACTTCCACGGCGAGTATCGCCTGCAGCCGCTCAACGGCGGCCACACCGCACTCAGCGACTGCCAGGAAACACTCAGGCGGCTCAAGCTCATGGCGACCGATCACATTCGCCACCTCGACGAACAACAGGAGCAAGAAAAATGACTCAAGTCCCAACCGCCCTGCTGCACCATCTATGGCTCACCGGCTTCAGCTCCGCCCTGCTGCTCATCGCGGGCGGCCTGGCCTTGCTCTGCCTTTCGGCCCGCCAGGGACGCAAGGCCCAAGGCTTTGTTAATGACTATGCGCAATATCTGAGCGTATCTGAGCACCCACCCGTGCCCACCATCATCGTCAACATCGTGATCAAATAGGAGCACCATATGCCGACCGAAACCTTCCTGCTGCTCGCCAACTTCATTGCCGCTATGGGGATGATCGTCCTCGGCATCGCCCTGCTCATCACCATCCACCAGCCCCAGCTGCAGACGGCCAACTTCGGCCAGGCCGGGCCACGGCGTGAGCCGCCCATCAACATCGTGATCGTATTCAGCACTTAGGAGAACCCATGGCATCGGTCAAGCAGCGAGAACTGCCTCCCAGCCGTGAGGGGAAGAAGCTAGTCAAGTGTCTCGCCGAGCTGACCTATGCCCGCAGCAACGACGAGGTCTACAGCGACTTCCTGCACCTTACCGAGATCTATCTGCGCCGGCTACCCATCAACGTGCTGCACGCCGTACAACACGGCAAGCTGCCCGAGAACGACGGCGAGGATACTAAGGCCTGGCAGCGCATCGCCAAGAATTACACGCAAAAAGAGTTCAAAGTTTTTGTCGAAGCCGTAACTATGCTACTGGACATGTGCGACCCAACCGGACACACCGACTACCAAGACATCCTCGGTGAAGTCTATATGTTCTGGGGCTGGCCCAACAGCGCAATGGGCCAGTATTTCACGCCCTGGTCCATCGCCAAGATGATGGCAATGATGCTCTGCACCGACATGGAGCAGCTGTGCCGCAAGGCCGTCGCCGATGCCATCGACGCCTCGATCTATCACGAAGTATGGGGCGCCAACGGCGCGTCGATGACGATGCCCGGCAAAGAGGACATCATGCTCTACATGCTGCCCCTCGTCTACAAGCACCTCAAGCCGGTGGCAATCCAAGAACCTTGCATCGGCTCCGGCGTGATGATGCTGGCTATCGCCGCCTGCAGCCCGCGCTGGGCAATCGACACCGGCGTCATCCAGTTTTGGGGCAGCGACATCGACCCCGACTGCGTACTCATGGCTCGCATCAACTTCATGCTCTACGGGCTCAACGGCTACTACGCTATCTTGACGGCCGCCGCCCACGGCATCGGGCCGGAAAGCGCCGCCGACTACCGCGTCGACCAGCGCGACTCGCTCCGCAACCCGCTCACGGTCCCGGCCACGGAAGAAGAGGCCAACGAGCAGCTGTGGCCACCGCTCAAGGTGCCTGGTACGGCGCTCACCAACAACCTTCCGCAGCCGCCGGCGCCAATCGCCGAACCGCTGCCCATCAAGGCTGCACCCAACGTCAAGCCCAAGGCCAAACCGACGACCCAGACGATTGCAGTGCCGCCGCACAACAGCCTGACGCAGCTGAGCATGCTCGATATGCTGGCCCGTGCGCCGCAGCAGCAACCCAAAGGCAAAGGTAAGAAGCGGCCACCAGGTGGACCCTTGATGCCCACACCGCCGGCGATGTAAGACTTATATATATATAGGGACAAACACTTATGAGCCCTGTAGAGCAACCAACCACCACACCCGAAGTCAGCTTAGAAGCGATCGACGGCACCTATCACGTCGAACTTAGAATCACCACCATCTACGGCTACGACGTGAAAGCCTCCTCGAGCCGCGAAGCGCAGGAACTTGCCATCAATTGCTACAAAAACGACAGCGACGAACCCGACAACCGCGGCATCGACGAGCTAACCATCACCTGGTTGACCACCGCCGGCGAGGCCACCTTCTGCGGCATGATTGAAGAACACACCAGCGACAACGACATCGTCGACGCAACCGAAATCAGCTAACCGCCCACCCGCGGACAACACACACTTTAGGAGCAGACACATGAACGCAAACGTAGTCCTCACCGGCAACCGCCCCATGAGCAAGAGCCCGATCCGGCGTACCAAGCGCCCCACCAACGTGATCGTCAACCGCGGCTACGGCCACCGCCCTGCCAATGACAAGCTGCAGGAGGAAAACCGGCAGCTGCGCAAGGCCCTTGAAGATCTCAACCTGCGCTTTCAGCTGGCCTCCAACAACCCCGGCTCAGCACTCTACCCAACCGTGCAGAGATACCTCGCCGTGCTCGAGAAGATCACAATCCTCGAGCGCCAGCTCAAAGCCACGGCCGACGAGGACAAACCCGCCATCGACACGAAAATCGAAGCCCTGCGCGTCGAGTACCTCAAGGCCCTCGACGCCATGACCGCCAGGATGCAGGAATACATCGAACGCCGCCTCGACGGCCAGATGCCCCGCATCCCACTCATGACGGTGCAGGCCTAATGGAAGACCCAACCTACGGCGGCCTGGTCTACACCGCCCTGCTCCGAAGGCGGATCCGGCTAGGCTTTAGTTGTCTATGCGAAAGATACAGCCATAAGCGACTACCACATCAGCGCCGCAACGGCCACCAGAGTCTTCAGAGAATTCATGTCACTATCCGAGCAGCACGAACAGCTCTCCAGGGACTGGCGAGAACGCGCCGTCGACGCCCTCAACCGCTGGGCAACACAGGAAGCCACCACTGCCGGCGCCACACGCAACAGCACATGGATCCGCAAAGATTTCACCATCGCACAGACAGGCGACCCCTTCGCACAGGTCACCGTCACGAAGATCACCGACCAGATGGAAACACACGACGACGCACCCCCTACGCCCGTTGTAGAAATCACCTGGTGCCCAACCGAATACCTCAACCGCGGAAACGACTCCCATTGGTCATGGGCGGCGCCACTCTCGGAATTCGTCTCAACCTACCGGCCGCTAGTAGAGGTCAAGTCATAACCGCGCCAATCATCGACAAAGAGAACGAAGTGTTCTTCTGCAAAATCGGCGGGCTGCTCGCCGACTACGAAGTAGAAACCGCGGAAGAGGTCAACTAACTATGGTGGAACAGGAAATCGTCGTCAGCCCACTAGCCCAAATCGCACCCTACCGGCAGCTGGACCCCGACCGCAACCCGGCGCGCGTCTACCTCAAGACCCTCAGCGAGGGCAGCCGCCCCGCCATGGAAAGTGCGCTCAACATCATCGCGGGTCTGATGAAAGAAGGAGCAACGCTCGACGACGTGCCCTGGCACCGCCTCCGCTACGAACACACCGTGGAGCTGCGCAAGCTCATCATCGAGCGCCAGGTCAAGATCACCCGGCGCAACAAGAAAGACATTCGCAAGAAAAACAAAGATGAGCCCGAGAACAAGCAAAAGGTCAAGCTGCAGCCACAATCGCCCACTACCACCAACCGAATGCTGACCGCACTGCGCCAGGTCCTCAAACAGGCCTGGAAGCTCGACCAGATGACCACCGACGAATACGCCCGCGCCGTAGCCATCGCCAACGCCCCCGGCGACAGCGGCGAGGATGAAGGCCGCATGCTCACCGTGGGCGAGATGATCTCCCTGTTCAACGCATGCCTCGACAAAACCAAGGCCGGAGCCCGCGACGCCGCCATGTTCGCCGTCGCTGCTGGCGGCGGGCTGCGCCGCGCCGAAGTCACCAGCCTCAACATCGCCGACTACGATTCCGACGCAGGCGCCATCATCGTCCGCCGCGGCAAGCGCAGCAAGACCCGCAAGGTCCCGCTACCGGCCGGCACCGCCGAGGCCCTGGACTACTGGATCGAAATCCGCGGCGAGGAAGACGGCCCGCTCCTGCCCCACATTGACAAGGCCGACCAAATCCACATGCGCCGCCTGACGCCGCAGTCCGTCCAGCTCGTCTTTGACAAGCGCGCCGGCCAGGCCAAAATTAGCACCTTCACGCCGCATGATCTGCGGCGCACCTACATCTCCAACTTGCTCGACGGCGGCACCGACATCGCCACCGTCCAGCGCCTGGCCGGGCACTCCAACGTCAACACCACCAGCCGCTACGACCGCCGCGGCGAGCGCGCCATGTTCGCCGCAGCCAAAACGCTCCACGTTCCATTTGAGAGACCAACACCAGACTAATACACAACCGCCAAACCAAGGAGCACCAACGTGGACGCCACCCCGTCTGCGGCCTACACCTACATACTCGTGATCCTGCTCGGCATAGCCTTCGTCCTTGGCCTGACCGCGGGTTACCTCAGCAAAACAAGGCAGCCAACCCTGCCGGAAGACATCAAGCAACAGTCTTACAACGACGGCTACCTTGCCGGATTCAACGCTGCCAATGGCGATGCGTTCATAAAAGTTACGGCCAGGGCTACAACCAAGCTGTGATAGACTCACGGGAAACAGGCATACCGCAACCTCAGCCCATCACGGACCCGCTGCCGGCGCCGGAAACTGCCACTATTCATTTTTTCTTAACAGGTGTTTTCTTTTGCGCAAGTGCGCTGGCTGCAGCTGTCTTTGACACCTTGCTCGTCCGTCCATCGGTAAGCACTTTAGATGCTGCGGTGGCGGCTTGGGATGAGGTTGTTCTCTGCGGGGCCTTTGTCTGAGAGAGTGCACTGCCGGTAGATGTCTTCGATTTGGCTCCTGTGGCCGCCGAAGTCAACGTTTTAGAAGCAGCCTTTGCGGCCTATATACCCACAAGTTCCCCTTTTTTACCAAATTACCTCTTCGAGGTCCGCCCCGCTGAGGTCCGCCTGGCAGATTGAATAGAGCCCATCAGCGGACCGCGTACTTGAGAGGGAAAGTGGTCGATTAGCGCAGAAGGGGGATAAGCTTCTCAACTAAATCTGGGTTCGATTGCAACACAATTAATACCAGGACGGCAATCACTATAAACTTCACCATCTTTTCCGAGATGATGAATGCACCTCCAATGCGCCGGCGTCGTGCAACATGGGAAGCGGTACTATGGAACGATCGAGGCCTTTTGGATGTGGGCTTAGTCATTGCTTCGCTCCTTATACCATGTCGAAGAAGAGATGCTGGATTACTAATCCATACGGCACAAGCGCCAGTAGCAGCAAGGTAGTCGCGATTAGTCTGTAGGCACACCCTTCTTCAGGCTCACGCTCACGGCTTGTCCGACTTGCTAGCCACTGAAGACTCTGTACCAGCAAGAACATGCCAAAAAAAATCGATCCGAGGACTACCAGTAGAATATCGGAAAGTTGCATACGCTTAGTTCTCCTTTCTTGCGCTTACTCTTAACAACCCTCTACTAGGAGAACGTAATTCGCCTTAAAATATCCCCAATAGGAGTAGCCGGCACCTGTTTACTTTGGTACCGGCTACTGTGTCCTACAGGTAGTTATGTGAACGGGATCTACGGACAGGAAGGCACTACAGATTGGAAAGTGCTATCACTTTGAAGTTGCGTGTCAGAGTCTTCTAGCAGGAACGGCCCGGTCTGTGCTGCTACGCGCGAGGCTTCATCTAGAGTGAGCATTCCATGCTCAAAGCAGAAGATATCATCCCGGCTAACGCCACTAAGACACGATAACAGTTCCCGACTTATCCCCCTTTCTTCACGAACCAGTTTCATCATTCGACCAATTACCTTGAGTTGCTTCGATAGTTGTAGATCTTCACCTCCCTTTACAGTAGCCAATGCGAGATTGCTGAAACGCTTAGCACGTTCATCTACACCTGCCGGACCTACGCAGGTATCACCAAGATTGAGCACCTCCCCTATAACTCGCTCCATTCCTGTTACCTGCTCACAATATCGGACCAACTCTTGTACAGTCCTTTCTGTCAGTTGAGCTTGCTCATTAGCCAGTACCTCCTGAACTTCAATCACATCAGCATCCATGACACGTTGCTCCTTACTACCTAGACTTATATACGAACGGCTGAGACGGCTCAGGCAGCGGCTTCTCCAGTTGCCGCTGCCCGGTGTATCTCAAAGCCCCAAGCACTCTAGATCAGACCTCTGTACTGCTCAATCCACCATTTCATCAGCTTCTGCCGTGCTTTCCACAGAACACGGTATACATACCCAGGTGTTCGCTGCAAACGCTCGGCGGTTCGCTGGATGTCCTCGTCCTCCTCAAAGTAGACATAGAAGACGCCAAACTCTACTTGGGAAAGTACTTTCCCTGGACTCAGATCCTTCCAGAAACTCTCTACCCACGATCCTTCATCTGGTTGATCTTCATACCCTAAGTAGGGTTCCATCCCCGGCTCATCGATGTCAATCAAGACATGCTTCTGTCGGCGTCGAAGAAAGTCTATACACCGATGATACGTACACTTACGTAACCACGCATCAAGTGAACCGGATTGGAAGTTCTTGAGGCGCTTCTTTAGTACCAAGTCCTCCATCACATCCTGGGCTATATCTTCTGCGATATCACAATCCAGCCCCAGGTTTGTGGCCACTGCAACCAGCATAGAAAACTTCTTCTTGTAAATCCACTCGGTAGCATCTTTCAACGAGAGGGTATCAGTCCCCCCGCGTTGGATAGAGCGCACTGCAGCGGCTTCTAGGTAGTCGGGAAAGCCATCTAGATTGCCATCAAGGTCACTGCCTACGTTGCCATCAAATGTGTCGGTCATGGAGGACCATCCTCATCAACATTCAGCACCTCTCGCAACCGTTTGGCCTTGTTGACAATACGTTGTGGTCGTAAAAGTGTTACCACCACCATCGTGTAGAACGGTATTAAGATCGCTTGCTCATACCGTCCACCTCTATGTGAGATACGGTCTGCAATCACGGCACACCCCCCTCTCCTTTCCCATGTCCTGTTATCTATGGACAATAAACCGGTGGCGAGCGATCAAGCTAGTTTTGACCACTTTTTATCGCCTTCTCTTACTCAACGTACGACGTGCCCAAAATCTCCCCGTTAATTTCGCAGATTCTTCACCAACCAAACACGATAGCCACTGATACGCTCTCTGTGCCACACCCAGATAATTTGGGAGTTTTCAAATAAGCCCAAGTGCCATAAACCAAGACGATGCTCCATAGGGACAGCGCTCATTGGGGCGAACGTAGCAACCATCGGTCGCCTTGCAGTCTCCATCCTCTTCATCCACACCGCCTGGCGCAACGACTACAACACGGTGCGGCCGCACACAGCGCGGCCAATCTCACGCCGGCCGCCTACAGGGCAAACCAGCTTGAGCAACTACGTTTGCCCGAAAATGGCTAACGTCTCGGGTGGACCAGAAAAAGGGTGCGGAGCAGCATTTGGCCGAACCCCTTTCTGTGCACCACCATCTAGTAGCGGAAGACCGAACAAATCATGCTTGTTGCGACCACAACCAGGATGCCCACGCAGATGCTCAGTACCATGAAAACGTCACCGCTGAAGTCGCGGATCAGCCAGACGCCGGCGGCAACACCCAAGCCAAGCGCCAACATTGCCACCAAAGCCTTGTAACGACGCTTTGGCTGCAAAATCGCCTGCCACGCCAGCAGGGCAACGATGACAAAACCATAGGGGCCGACAACTGCTGCCTGCCAGGTGACCGATAGAGCAAAGTGCCGCAGCCACAAATGGATGAGCGGCGTCACGGCGAAAGCCACCAGCAGACTCAAACCCGCGATCAAGACACAGGCCATCAAGCCACCCGGTTTACCTGAATTTTCCGGCGTAGGTCCAGAAGTAACGCTCATCGTTTCCCCCCTGTTTTCCAAATCAGTGTTGTTTCGCAAGACGGTGCCCGCAACGCCGGCATCGGGTATGCACAGCATCAATTCCTCTTTCTAATGTAGCTGCAAATTTGAATCTTGTGTCCAGTAAATGGATATTTTTGTCTAAATTTCCGGTGATGCAGCCAAGTTGGCAAGTGTAATCGTCGCCTGGATGTCTACCATCTCTTGACCTTTTCTTTACCATCACCCCCTTCACAGCGCCCGCTCCCCCAGGTATCATCAGACCACCAAGCACGCTTATAGATGAGCAAGCGGTTGAAGCAACAGCCGCCGATCCTAGCTACACAGAGAAAGGAAGAGCACGATGGAAAATAAGAAGCGAATTCCCTTTGACAAGCTCAACCAGTATCGAGGAAAACTCAAGGAGTGCGCCGCAGAACTGGAAGCCACTGTCGTACAAGTAAAGAAGGTCGCTTCTCAGCTTGAAGAAGGTGCGTTGATCGGCCTTGCCGGAACAGCCTTTGGATCAGCACTGACGGAACAGTTGGCCCCGGCCATCATGCGCCTGCACGACAAGACAATCGAAGTGGAACAAGACATCCAGAATACCATTGAGCGTGAATGGACCGATCTGGAGAAACGCATCCAAGGCACCATGGGCCGCTAAACTTTCATCATTTGGCACGGGAGGACATCACTATGGGGGGCGTATTTAAGCTGTTGCGTGGTCCTGCAATGGACATGATCGGAAAGTTTGCTCAAAAGAGTGGCCTCGTGAACTCAGCGGTAACGCTTGCTATGAAGGGCGTAATTGAAGAGGTACGCAGTGAGCAGATCTGGAAAGGGCCGGGCGCCGACAAGTTTTTGGCTGTGTTGACCGACGAACGTGTGCCGGCCAGCGAAATCATCAGTTCACAGCTTACCCAGATGCACACCAACTTTGTGCGTAGCATTGAACTGATCGATGAAACGGATAACCAGTGTAAGTCCAGCTTTGTTTCTCTCGGCGACACGTTTTCAAAAGTGTTCTGAGCAAAAACGGAGCGCCAAGACGAGTCAAGTGCATATAGCCAAAGGCCTGGAGGTTCCAAACTATGGCTGAACACACCCATGTGTTAATGGACGTGGCCGGCGTCAATCGCGTCGCTGCCAAGTGTAAAGAGGTGGCCGAGGTTGTGAGTGGGATCATCACAGCGCTCACCGCAGCAATTTGGGCGCTACGGGCGACGTCGTTCTTGTCGTTGGGCACGAACGAAGCAGCAATCGCCTTCCTAGAGGTGCTCAAGGGTGTCCTCGAAGATGAACGGGACAAATTGAATGAGTTGAACAAGGATGTCCGCGCCGCCGCTATGGCATGGGTGAACCAAGACAATAATGCTAAGTTGAGATTCAACCCTTGGGGCTAAGGCGATCATCCTGCCCACCCGCAGACAGCCTGGACGCATGATACGACCAGGGAACGTGACTGGATTTTAACGGTCATATCCCCCTGGTCGTATCGTTCTATCAAGAATGCCCTTGGCGCAATCTGCGCAAGCGCGACATGCTTATCGTCCTACGCTCTTAGGTCTAGTCCAATGAAGCAGATCTGTCTCCATTGCCGGCGCATGGCGGCCAACCAGAGCATCTATTGTCCCGAACTGGATTGCCCGGCCGAAAGGGCGCCCTATGTATTTGAACGCGGGGAGTGGATGGAAGATCTGGAGATCTTGCATCTTGTCGCCGTGTTGCGCACTGCCACACTCTATACGGCTCAGCAGCACGGCAAAACGGTTCTGCTCAAAGTAGCGCACCCTGGCGGGACCAATGTAGAGCGGCTCAAGCGCGAGACTGCGTTCCTGGCGACACTGCCTGCCGATCATCCCCAGCGTTGCCTTCTCCCCTACCTGTTGCCGCCTTACCTGGGCGCAACTACTGACGAAGATTTGTACGGAGCGACGATTGTACATGATCACCTCGTGCATTTTGCCCTGTTTGCTGCAGCAGAAGGCGAGTCGCTTGGACTTTTGCTGCAACAACACGCGCCCTTGTGGATTAATGATGCCGGATGGATCGCAATGCAGTTGGCGGACGCCCTCGGCCTAATGCACGACCATGGAGCGTTACATCTGTCACTCACCCCCGAAAGCCTGTTAGTCCGCAGAGATGGCAGCAACATGCCGAGGATTCTCTTGTGGGACTTGGGCTCTGTGTGGGCTTATGCTCAGGACGACAGTTCAAGCACTGTCGATAGGGAGACTGCTTGCACGCCCGCCGTATCACCTGCCTATCTGGCGCCCGAGCTTGATCAATTACAGGGTAAAATACCCACGCCTTCACCTGCCACCGACGTATATGGCATCGGTGTCGTTTTCTTTGAAACATTGGTCGGCAAGCCAATGTATGCAAACGCCATGCGCAGCGACTTGAGCATCAGCCGCGACGTGCGCACCGCACAACGCCATCTGATGACGCGTAAAGTCGATGCTGTAGATCTGGCAGCGCTCGTTCAGAAATCGGTCGATCCATCCCCAAGCCACCGCCAACAAACTACGGATGACTTGGCTGGTGAACTGCAGAAGCTCTATGGCGCGCTGCCTCCGGAAGCGACGCAATGGCAACGCCTTGCTGGGTTGTTTTCCTCCATTGTCAATCCATCCCGTACTGCCTGGGCATTCGCACTGGCACTGCTCGCGGTCATCAGCCTGGTTTTATATGTCCTTTGGCAACAGTAGACGAATCGCAGCTGAGATACGCGGCAACGCACACAAACGCCTCTAGGAAGAGAGAACGGCTATGCCACTGACTGTCATCGAGACCCACTCCGTACATCGCCCACCGCGCATTCAGCCTGCGTTGCCATTTGAAAAAATCGAGATCCCTAATCCGCCTATGCGTGAACA
>RRZU012364660.1_pt1 | contig 15014 bp, 14 predicted proteins | sample 2165561 | NCBI WGS metagenome assembly RRZU01 (sample SAMN10456909, study PRJNA506462) | wastewater metagenome | isolation source: wastewater sludge | place: USA: Moscow, Idaho
CGGTTGTCGGCGTGGCGCAGGAAGATGAGGCCGAGCACCGGCATGGAGTATTCGGCGGCGGTGAGCTTTGAGTTGGCGCGCAGCTGGTCGGCGGCTTCCCAGAGTTCGTTTTCGAGTTGCTGGACGTTCATTGGCGTTTTCGTTGTTATTGGGCGTTGCTCTTGTTGGCGCCGACGGCGATTTCGTGACGCTATAGGGCTTTCGGAGTCTATCACCGGCCTACCGGCCCGGTCAGTTCGGAAGTGGTCGGTTGCCGCGCGATGTGTGTTGGGTTTTGTAGGAGCGCAGATTTTCTGCGCGATGCGGCGGTTGATTTTCACCACAGTATCTACAACAATTCGCCGCGATCGAAGCTCGACACCTGTGTCGGCCTTCCCAGACCATCGATGGAGTCCTCTTTGAGCGATCTACTCCCTCACATTGAAGTCGAAACATCCCCCAATCCCCGCTGGCTGGGGAGCGAAGCGAGCAATGCCAATCAGTCGACGCCGATCTTCGCCGCGCACGGTACGCATGACGACGTGGTGGCGCCGGTGCTCGGCGTCGCCGCGCGTGACTTCCTGAGCGGGCGCGGCTACGCCGTCGAGTGGCACGACTACGTGATGCCGCATTCGGTGTGCCTGGAGGAAGTCGAGGACATCGGGCGCTGGCTGCGGCGGGTGATGACCGCGCTGGACGGGGCGACGAGTTGAGCGAGGTCGAACTCCCGCTCTATCCGGGCATCGGGCTCGAACGCATTGTCCTCGTCGACTCGGAAGCGCTCGCCGAAGTGGCGTCCGCGGCGCTGCTGGCGGCCGATGTCATCGGCTTGGATACCGAATCGAAACCGACTTTCCTCAAGGGCGAGGAGTCGACGGGGCCACACCTTATTCAGCTGGCGACCGACGAGCGCGCCTATCTGTTTCCCGTGTCGCCGACGTACTGCAGCCCGGTGCTGAAGACGATCCTCGAGTCGCCGCGCGTGCTCAAGGCCGGCATGGGGCTGGGCAACGACCGTAGCGCGTTGAAATCGCGCCTTGGCATCGAGTTAAAGCATGTGCTCGATCTGGGCGAGGCGTTGCGCGGAAGAGGCGAGGGGCGTATCGGCCATCGCGGCACGGTCGGCGCGAAGGTCGCCGTCGCGCACTTCTTCGGCCAGCGCTTGCAGAAGTCGAAACGGATCGGCACCAGCAATTGGGCCAGCCGGCGCCTGAACGACCGCCAACTGCTCTACGCGGCGAACGACGCGCACGTCGCGCTCATGATCTATCGGGCGTGGATGGCGCGCCGCCGGCCCGATGCGGATTGATTGATTTCGCTCCCCCGCACTGGCTCCGGGCAGACTATGCCGCCGGTCTGCCGACCGAGGCGCGCTCAATGTAGCCGATGGCAAAATCGCGCGATACCGGCAAGTCGCTACCAAAGCACTGATTGATCAGCCAGCGGCAGGCATTGACGCCCATTTCGCACATCGGCGTCGATACGGTCGACAAGCGCGGCGACGTGTAAGCCGACATCACGGTGTTGTCATAGCCGACCACCGACACGTCGGCGGGGATGCGAACGCCGTTCTCCTGCAGGCATGACATCGCGCCCATGGCCATTTCGTCGTTGGCGCAGAACAGGGCGGTCAGCGGCTGCTTGCTGTCGAGCAAGGTCGTCCCGGCTTGCCAGCCGCCTTCGAACGAGAAGTCGCTGACCACGACGCGAACTTCGTCGCGCGCAATGCCCGCCTCGGTCAGCACGGCGAAGAAGCCGTCGAGACGCCACAGGTTATCGAGGGCCGAATCCGGTCCGGCGATGACCGCAAACCGGCGGTGCCCCTTGGCGAGCAGCGCTTCCGCCGCCAATGCGCCGCCGAGATGGTGGTCGACGTAGAAGCAGTTCTCTTCGATGGCCGGCACCCGACGGTTCACCACCGCCAGGCGCGGTTGTTTGGCGTGGATCGGCCCGAAATCCTCGTCGAGCAGGTGGTTGCTGAAGACCAGGATGCCATCACACTCCCGCTCGATCAGGAACTCGATGCCGGCCAGGGTTTGCTCGCGCGGATTGCCCTCGCCGAAGCCGTTGGCGACCACCATCCGGCGATTGCAATGACGCAACTCGTGGCTGATCGTTTGCAGAAACGGTCCGAAGAACGCGCCGTGGAAATCCGGCACGTAGATACCGACCAGCCCCGCCGACATCGACGATAACGCGCGTGCAATCTCGGACGGTTTGAATGCGAGTTCGGCCGCCGCTGCACGCACACGGGCGATGGCGTCCTTGGACACCGAACCACGTCCTGAAATCACGCGCGAAGCGGTGCCTACACCGACCCCGGCACGCTGCGCCACATCACGAATCGTCGCCACATTATCCCATTTATCAATTACTTGCGCGCCCAGCCACGGGCTGGAAGGCGTCGCGCATGATAACAGCCGCGCTCCCGCGCAGCCACCAATGCGGCTTTCGTCCCACGAAAAAAATCATGCAGATATCGCTTTACTTTCGCAAAAAGTGGGTGCTAAACTGCGCTCCACGCAATTGGAACCGGTTCCAACGCATTGATCAAGGACTTTCCCGTGGCAATAATCTCTCCCTCCGTGCTCGCTTCCGAATCTGCCGCATTGATGCCGCCCCGCGATTCGGCGATGTGGCAGAAGAACTTCATCTTCGGCGCCGCAACGGCCTCCTACCAGATCGAGGGCGCCATCGACGCCGATGGCCGTATCCCGTCGATCTGGGACACCTTCTCGGCGACGCCCGGCAAGGTCGCCAACGGCGATTCCGGCGAAAACGCCTGCGACCACTATCATCGTTGGGCTGAGGACGTTTCACTCATCAAGGAACTCGGTCTCGACGCCTACCGCCTGTCGGTCGCCTGGCCGCGCGTCATGGATGCGGCCGGCAAACCCAATCCGAAGGGACTGGCGTTCTACAAGCGCCTGCTCGAAGCGCTCAAGGCCAAGGGTCTGAAAACCTTCGTCACGCTCTATCACTGGGATCTGCCGCAATACCTGCAGGACCGCGGCGGCTGGATCAACCGCGACATCGCCTACCGCTTTGCCGACTACGCCGATCTCGTCAGCCGCGAACTGGCCGGGCTTGTCGACGCCTGGACGACGCTCAACGAACCGTGGTGCAGCGCCTTCCTCGGACACGCCAGCGGCAAGCAGGCGCCGGGCTTCAAGAATCTGCGCTATGCCCGCCAGGCGATGCATCACCTGCTGCTGGCGCACGGGCAGGCGGTGCCGGTGCTGCGCGCCAACGATCCGCAGGTACCGGTCGGGCTGGTCGCCAACGTCGGCTACGGGACGCCGGCGACGGATTCGCCTGAAGACAAGCGAGCCGCCGAGCTGTTTCAGACCCAGCACAACGCCTGGGTATTCGACCCGCTCTTTCGCGGACGCTACCCGGCCGATCTGGATACGCTGTGGCCGGACTCGGCGCAACTCGTCTTCGACGGCGACATGCAGACGATCACCGCGCCGATCGATTACCTCGGTATCAACTACTACTTCCGTACCTGTCTCAAGAGTGACGGCGCCAACGGCTTCATCGAGGTCCCGGTCGATGGCGTCGAGAAAACCATGCTCGACTGGGAAGTGCATCCGGACGGCCTGCGTCGACTGCTGGTCGAGTTCCACAACACCTATGCCAACCTGCCGCCCATCTACGTTACTGAAAACGGCATGGCCTCCGCCGATGCCGTCGTCAATGGCGAAGTCGTCGACACGCAACGTATCGCTTACCTTGGCGGTCATCTGCGCGCCATCGATCAGGCCATGCGCGAAGGCGTCGATGTTCGCGGTTACTTCGCCTGGTCGCTGCTCGACAATTTCGAGTGGTCGTACGGTTACGAGGCGCGCTTCGGGATCGTGCATGTCGACTACGCAACGCAAGCGCGGACGCCGAAGTACAGCGCCCTGGCCCTCAAGCGTTTTCTCGCCGAACGGAGGACGAACGGCGACTCTCCCTGATTCGTCAGGCGCCACGCTGGCGCAGCCCTTCGAACAAGCGCCGCCGGCCACGCACCGCCGACGCGAGCTGTACCCCAACAACCACAAGGAGGATCAAACATGTTCAGCATCAAGAAACTGGCATTCGCGGTGGTCACCGGTCTCGCCGCGCTCTCATCCCAAGCGGCTGGAACACGTGCCGAGGTGATTCACTGGTGGACCTCGGGCGGCGAATCGGCAGCGATCAAGGAGCTTGCCAAGGCTTACACGGCGGCGGGCGGCGAATGGGTCGATACGGCCGTCGCTGGCGGCGAACAGGCGCGGTCGGCCGCCATCAACCGCATGGTCGGCAACAACGCGCCGACGGCGGCGCAGTTCAACACCAGCAAGCAGTTCCGCGACCTGATCGATGAAGGCATGCTCAACAACATCGACGAAATCGCCAGCAAGCAGAACTGGGACGCGATGCTGCCCAAGGCCATCGTCGACACGATCAAGGTCAAGGATCACTACTACGCGGTGCCGGTCAACATCCATAACCCGGCATGGGCCTGGTACTCGAAGGATGCCTTCGCCAAGGCCGGCATCGCCGGCGAACCGAAGTCGATCGAAGAACTCTTCGCCGCGCTCGACAAGCTCAAGGGCGCCGGCCTGGTTCCGCTGGCGCTCGGCGGCCAGGCCTGGCAGGAGAAGATGCTCTTCGACAGCATCTTCGCCTACGTCGGCGGTAAGGAGCTGTTCCTCAAGGTCTATCGCGACCGCGACGCCAGCGCGATCAATACGCCGGAATTCAAGAAAGTGCTGACCGTCTTCAAGCGGCTGCACGACTACGTCGATGCCGGTTCGCCGGGACGCAACTGGAACGACGCGACGGCGATGGTCATCTCGGGCAAGGCCGGCGTGCAGTTCATGGGCGACTGGGCCAAGGGCGAGTTCCTGGCCTCCAACCAGAAGGCCGGCAAGGAATTCGGCTGCTTCATCGGGTTCGACGACAAGGCCCCGTACGTGATCGCCGGCGACGTCTTCATCATGCCGAAGAGTCAGGACGCGGCCGTCGTCAAGGCGCAGAACCTGCTTGCCGCTACGCTCGTCGCGCCGGCGACGCAAGTGGCCTTCAACAACAAGAAAGGTTCGATTCCGATCCGCACGGACGTCAATGCCTCGGACCTCGACATCTGCGCGCAGCAGGGCATTGCCATCATGAAGGACAAGTCGCGGCAATTGCCGACGAGCACGATGCTGGTGCCGACCGACGTGGAAGGCGCGATGCAGGATGTCGTCACCAACTTCTGGAACAAGAACCAGTCGGTGGAAGAAGCGGCCAAGGCCCTGGCCGCCGCCTTGCGCGGCTGATTGACGGGAAAAAACAGCGGACGGTGCACGTATGCCGTCCGCACCCCCGTTAGTCTCCTTCCACCCACGATGACTGCTGTCGATGCGTACATCCAAAGGCTTCTCATGACTGCTAGACCCCAGAATTGGCGGCGCCTGATCGGAACATGGCTGGCCATGGCTCCCATGGCGATCACCGTGCTCTGCGTCTACGTCGGATCGACCTTGTGGTCCTTCCGCGTCTCGCTGAGCAGCTCGCGTACCTTTCCAGCCAGCGATTTCGTCGGCTTGCAGCAATACGTCAAGTTGTTCGGCAACGATCGCTGGCTGATCTCGCTGAAGAACGCCGCGATCTTCGGCGTGCTGTTCATCAGCCTGTGCCTGATCCTTGGCTTCCTGCTGGCGGTGTTCCTCGACCAGCGCATCCGCGCCGAGAGCATCTTCCGCACGATCTTTCTCTATCCGTACGCCATGTCGTTCGTGGCGACCGGCCTCGTCTGGCAATGGATGCTCAATCCGGCGCTCGGCATCCAGGAGGCGGTGCGCCAGCTCGGCGTTGCCGGCTTCACCTTCGACTGGATCGTCAGCCAGGATCTGGCGATCTACACGATCGTGCTGGCCTCGGTCTGGCAGGCGTCGGGACTGGCGATGGCGCTGCTGCTTGCCGGACTGCGCGGCATCGATGAGGAAATCTGGAAAGCGACGCGCATCGACGGCATCCCGCGCTGGCGCGTCTATCTCTCGATCGCCCTGCCGATGATCGGCCCGTCGATTGCCACCGTCGTCGTGCTGCTCTCGGTCAGCGTCGTCAAGCTCTTCGACGCCGTCGTCTCGATGACGCAGGGCGGGCCGGGCACGGCGACCGAGGTGCCGGCGAAGTTCATCATGGATTACCTCTTCGGGCGCGCCAACATCGGCCTCGCGTCGGCAGCATCGACGGTGATGCTGCTGCTCGTGCTGTCGTTCCTCTTGCCGTGGGCCTATCTCCGGCAAAAGGCAGCCAACAAGGAGAAGCAGCGATGAGACCGTCTCGATCAACACGCGGCCGCAAGCACTGGACACCCGCACGGATCGGCACCTACGCCTTTCTGGTCAGCGCCGCGCTCTTCTTCCTGCTGCCGCTCTACGTGATGCTGGTGACGTCGTTCAAACCGATGGAAGAAATCCGCCTCGGCGCGCTCTTCGCGCTCCCGCAGAACTTCACCGTCGAGCCGTGGATATCGGCCTGGACCCAAGCCTGTACGGGCCTCGAATGCCACGGAATCCGCGTCGGCTTCTGGAACTCGGTGAAGATCGTCGTGCCGAGCACGCTGTTCTCGATCCTGCTCGGCGCGCTCAACGGCTACGCCCTGTCGTTCTGGCGCGTGCGCGGCGCCAACCTGCTCTACGGCGTGCTCATGCTCGGCTGCTTCATCCCCTACCAGGTGATGATGTACCCGCTGGTGCGCATGCTGGCGAGCATTTCGCTGTTCAGCTCGCTGCCCGGCATCGTGCTGATCCACACGGCGTTCGGCATGCCGGTGATGACGCTGCTCTTCCGCAACTACTACGCGTCGATCCCGATCGAGCTGTTCAAGGCGGCGCGCGTCGATGGCGGTAGCTTCCTGCGCATCTTCTTCGAGTTGATGCTGCCGATGTCGGTGCCGATCATCATCGTCGCCGTCATCATGCAGGTGACGGCGATCTGGAACGACTACATCCTCGGCCTCGTCTTCGCCGGGCGCGACAACCTGCCGATGACGGTCCAACTCAACAACGTCATCAACACGACGACCGGCGAGCGTCTTTACAACGTCAACATGGCGGCCACGATTCTCACCTCGCTGGTACCGCTCACCATCTATCTCTTCTCCGGACGCTGGTTCGTGCGTGGTATCGCCGCCGGCTCGGTCAAGGGCTGAAACAACTGCACAGGGACTAGAAGAATCTATGGCACGGGTAACGATTGCCGATCTTTGCATCGGTTACGGCGGGGCGAACATCATCGAGAAACTCGATCTCGATGTCCATGACGGCGAGTTTCTGGTCTTGCTCGGCCCCTCCGGCTGCGGCAAGTCGACCTTGCTGCACAGCATCGCCGGCCTGGTCGACGTCAGCGACGGCCGTATCGCGATCGGCGACAAGGACGTAACGTGGGCTGACCCCAAGGACCGCTCGATCGGCATGGTCTTCCAGTCCTACGCGCTCTATCCGACGATGAACGTCGAACGCAACCTGTCGTTCGGTCTGCGCATCGCCGGCATGGCCAAGGATGAGATCAAGCGCCGCGTCGATTTCGCCTCGCGTTTGCTGCACCTGGAAGACTATCTCGGTCGCAAGCCGTCGCAACTCTCGGGCGGGCAGCGTCAGCGCGTCGCCATCGGGCGCGCCCTGGTGCGCGATGCCGGCGTCTATCTGTTCGACGAACCGCTCTCGAATCTCGACGCCAAGCTGCGCGCCGAGCTGCGCCGCGAACTGAAGCGGCTGCATCAGGAAATCGGCTCGACGATGATCTACGTCACGCATGACCAGATCGAAGCGCTGACCCTGGCCAACCGGATCGCCGTCATGCGCGGCGGCAAGATCCAGCAGGTCGATGCGCCCGAGGTCATTTACGAACGACCGGAGAATCTTTTCGTGGCCGGCTTCCTCGGTTCGCCATCGATGAATTTCGTGCGCGGCGAACTGAATTGCATCGGCGGTTGCACGACTTTCAATGCAAGCGGCCTGACACTCGATCTTTCCAGCTATGCCTGTCGCGAAACAGCGTCCGGCTCACGTTCGGTGGTGCTCGGTTTCCGACCGGAGCACGTTGCCATCGCGGGTGCCGACGAGCGGATCGATTTCACCGGGCGGGTCAGCGTCACCGAACCGATGGGCGACCACCAGATCGTCTGGATCGATTTCAACGATCAGTCGATTGCACTGACCATCGACAAGATGCGCGACATCAGGCTCGACGTGCCGATCAATCTGATGATCGACACGCGGCGGATTTCGCTGTTCGATGCGGCGACCGAGAAGCGCCTGTAGATTCCTCTTTACGTCTTCTTGCGCGTGGCAAACACCGCGCCGACCAGCACGATGAGCGCAGCGAAGATGAGGAAGGGGATCGGTACGTTGAGGATCGTCTCGTTGCCGATTGCGGCCAATTCGTCCACGTAGCCGATGCGTCGACGGTCGGAAAACCAGTTCTTTATTGCTCAGAATCCTGTTTGTGGCGAACGCAGCGACGAACGCCGCCCTGTCGGTCATCCGTGAAAAATCGATTGGGAAAAGCACACCGACCGGCGCACACCGACCGGCGTGTCGCCGGCCAGCGTGTCGCCGGCCAGCGAAGTCGGTCAGTGCCGCGGGTCAGTCGAAAACGACGCCCTTCTTGAGGATGAAGCAGCCGTACGGGCGGTTCTCGCTGTTCTGCACGACGGCAAAGCACTTCTTCGCCGCCGCGTAGAACTGGTGGCGCTCGATGACGCGGTGCCTCACTTCGCGTCCCTCGGCCTTGTTGCACGCGGCGAGCACGTCGGCATGCACGGAGAGAATGGCGCCGGGCTGGTCGACCGGGTCCATCCAGGCGAGCGGCGCGTCGACGAAGCTGTCGAGCGGCATCAGCTCGAGGATGCCGCCGATCGATGTCGGCGCGTCCATGCCGCCCAGCGTGATCAGCTTGCCGGACGGCGTTTCCATGGCGACCGATTGCGCGGGGAAGTTGCGATCGACGACGACAAGCTCATCGCCGTGGCCCATCGCGGCCAGGACCCAGAGCAACTCCGCGTCCATGAATGACGGTACGTGTTTCAGCATGTTTTTTTCCTCCTCTGGTCGATCAACTTGATCCGTGTCTGCGCGCTATCTGCCCGGAATGGACGTCTGAAATGCCACAAGCAATCGTTTGCGCAAACGTTTGCCCAACTATACACACGCCCGCCGCGGATGGCAATACAGGAGCGGGCGCGAACGTTCGGGGGGGCGTCAGGCGATCTCGCGCCGATATGGAATCGACGGCTGAGCGCCGTGGCGCGTGACGCACAGGGCGCTGGCGCGTTGTCCGAGCGCGACGGCGTCATCCATCGCCAGGCCTTCGACGAGGCCGGCCGAGAGGCCGCCGATGAAGGTGTCGCCTGCCGCCGTGGTGTCGACGGCCTTGACCACGTGCGCCGGCAGGTGCCGTTCGCCGGCGTCGTCGCTGACGGCGACGCCGTTGGCGCCGAGCGTGATCAGCACGCACTTCACGCCGCGTTGGCGGAACACCTTTGCCGCCGCATACGCGCTTGTCGCGTCGCTCACCTCGACGCCCGAGAGCAGGGTGGCCTCCGATTCGTTGGGCACGAGAATGTCGATTTGCGACCAGACGGCCTCGGGCAACGGTGACGCCGGCCCCGGATTGAGCAGGACGGGCACGCCGGCCGCATGGGCGATCCCGATGGCGCGCTGGACGACGGGCATCGGGACTTCGAGTTGCAGCACGAGCATCGCTGCGCCGCCGATGCGCGCCGCGTGCGCGTCGATATCGGCCGGCGTCAGGGCGCCGTTGGCGCCGGCGGCGAGCACGATGCGGTTCTGCCCGATGTCTTCGACGAGGATCATGGCGACACCGGTGCCGACCGCCGACGTCTGCAGGACACCGCTCGTGTCGATGCCGTCGGCGGCCAGGCCGTCGCGCAGCGTCGTGCCGAAGCCGTCGTTGCCGACCTGTCCGATCATGGCGACCTTCGCGCCCAGGCGCGCGCAGGCGACCGCCTGGTTGGCGCCCTTGCCGCCGGGCAGGGTCGAGAATTCGTGACCGTGCAGCGTTTCGCCGCCCACCGGCACGCGCGGCGTGCGCATGACGAGGTCCATGTTGAGACTGCCGATGACGACGACGGGGTTGTCCTTGCGGCCAGAAAAGTCGGGTGTGCTCATGCGTTTTCCTTCAACGGTTGGTAGGGGGCGGTCGACGCCCGAACGCGGAGTTCGGGGTCGAGGATCATTTGGCGGTTGTCGGTTCGCGCGTTGCTCACGCGGTCGAGCAGGAGATCGGCGGCGACCGTACCGATCTGCTGCTTGGGCTGGGCGACCGTGGTCAGCGGCGGCGCGGAGAAGGCGGCGAGGTCGATGTCGTCGAAGCCGACGATCGACAACTGCTGCGGCACGGCGATCCCGGCCTCGCGCGCGGCGGTGAGCGCGCCGAAAGCCATCAGGTCATTGCAGGCGAAGACGGCGGTCGGGCGCGGCCGGCGCCTGAGCAGCGCCTGCATGGCGAGGTAGCCGCCGCGCGCCGTAAAGTCACCGCGCGCGAGGTCGCTTTCCTTGCGCTCGACGCCGGCGTGTTCCAGCGCGTCCTTCCAGCCAGCGCGGCGTTGCGAGCTGGGCGAGAGTCCCGGCGGACCGCTGATGCAGGCGACGCGCGGGTGGCCGAGTTCGAGCAGGTGCCGCGTCGCCATCTGGCTGCCGAGCACGTGGTTGACCTCGACGAGGTCGCCGCTGACGCCGCTGACTTCGCGGTCGAGCAGGACGAGCGGCGTGTTGATGCCGCCGAGCGTCGCGCGCACGACGGCGTCGCTGCCGGTGACGACGAAGATCAGGCCGTCGATGCGCTTTTCGGCCAATACGCGGAGGTAGGCGGCTTGCCGTTCCGGATCGTCGTTCGAGTTGCACAGGATGACGTTGTAGCCGGCCGCGAAGCAGCGGTCCTCGACGCCGCGGATGATCTCGGCGAAGTACGGATTCGAGTTGTTCGGGATGACCATGCCGAAGGTGTGCGTGGTGTTGTGCTTGAGGCTGCGTGCCACGGCGCTCGGGACATAGCCGAGTTCGCGCACGGCCGCCTCGACCCGTTGCCGGACGACTTCGCTGACGAAGCGCGTGCCGTTGACGACGTGCGATACCGTCGTCACAGAAACGCCGGCGTGCAGGGCTACGTCCTTGATGTTTGCCATACGCTGAATGTCGCTGGTGGTTGAGTTACTCGAATTGTCCGCAAAGCGGTGCGCTTGTTCAATCGGAATAACGCGCTATCACGCGATAGAAAACGTTTGCGCAATCGTTTGCTTATTATATGGGACGGTTCCGGGTTTGCCAAAGAGAGTTTTCGCGGCGTTGCCGGGGAAAGGTCGATGGCTCCGTCAATACGTCTTCTTGTGCTCGGACTTCATGGCGTAGAGATGGCCGTCGGCTGCCGCGGTCAGTTCTTCGAGGCTCCCGCCGTCCTCGGGGAAGCGCGCGAGCCCGTAGCTGAATGACAGGCAATGTTCCTTCTCGCCGAAGCTTACGGCCTTCGTGCGCAGCGCGGCGAGGATGCCGTCGATGTTGCGTTCCATCATTTCCTTGCCGGAGGCATGGTAGAGCGCGATGAACTCGTCGCCGCCTAAGCGGCCGATGACGTCCGACTTGCGGCACGAAGCGCGGAGCGCGCTGGCGATCATCAGCAGCATCTGGTCTCCCGCCAGGTGCCCGAAGGTGTCGTTTACGTACTTCAAGCGATCGACGTCGAAGATGGCGATGACGAACTGCTCGTTGTAGCGTAGCGCCCGGTCGAGCGAGACGGCGAACAGGTCCTCGAAGCACCGCCGTGTGAACAAGCCGGTCAGCGAATCAACGTGGTAGCGCTCGATGCTGGCCCGGTACTGCTCCCGGGCGAGAAGGCAGACCTCGATCTGCGCCCGGAAGCGTTCGACGATGGCCGCATCGCGCTCGTCGAAGGTCACGGGCTGATCGGAGTCGAGGTTGAGGATGCCGAACAGCCGCTTGCCGACGAAGATCGGCGCGCTGACCACCGAGTTGTACTCCCAGTCGCCGGGGGCGAACATGGTGACCAGCCGCGCCAGTGTCTCGCGCGTGATCAGCCGCGTTTCGGTGATGTGTCCCTTGGTTTCCTGGTAGAGGAAGGCGTCTTCGAGCTTCAGGCGGAAATCGCGCACGTACTCTTCGGTGAAACCGCGCGAGGCAGCGAAGGTCAGGTAGCCGTCGTCGCCGAGAATCAGGATCGATCCGGTATTGGCCGTGTTGAAAATGCTGAACAGGTAATCGAGGATGGTGCGATAGATGAGCTCGATGTTCTCGTTGAGCAGGATTTCGCGGTTCACCTGCACGTTCATGTCGGCCAGCAAGCGCATGCGGCGCGACGACTCACGGATGCGGCGCAAGCGCAGGTAGAGGCCGATCAGTCCGGCGTTGGCGAGCAGGAGGCAGGCAATGAGGATGAGGGCAACGCTTGGAGTACGAGCCGCTTCGGTACTGACGAACGCGAGCGAGAGCAGGACGGCGATGGCAATGCCGGTTTGCGCGAGCGCCGCAAAGCCGAGCGCCGACCCGGTGCCCTTGCGGTTCAGATTCTTCGCGAGAGAGAAGTGCATGGTTCGTCCTTCCTGATCTGCGCGTGATTCCGTCCTGCCCGCGCCGGCATGTGTCCTGGTGGTACGATAGCGCTGATGCGCGCGGCGTTTCCCCTACGTCATATTGATCCAGAATTGAACAACAGTCCTTGCCGTACCGGAATCAACGCCGTCAATCAATCGGACGGACTTGCGTCGGGGAATCGGGGTAACGTTCCGGTTGGGCGGTTTTGGACTGGATTGAACGGAGACGGACGTTGCGCGAAGGGATCGTCGATGCGTGAAATTCTGGCTTGGGTGTTGTTGAGCGCATCTCTTGTGGCTGATGCGTTTGCGGCCGACGACAGGATCGTCGTCGTTGCCTTCGAGTACCCGCCGATCTACCAGAAGGATCCCGGTGGCGAGAAAGGGGGGCTGGGCCTGAGTAGCGACCTCGTCGTCGCCGCATTCAAGGCCGAGCGAGTCGACGTCGAAGTGCAGTTCCTGCCGGTACTGCGCATGGTGCGGATGGTGAGCGACGGCCAGGCGGTGTGCGGCATCGGCGGCACCGTGTTGTTTTCTTCGCCGGACGTGGCGCCGAACGTCGCCGTCTCGTCGGTCGTGCAGTACGTGACGCAGATCTTCATGTATGACCAGCGGCGCTACCCGGAAGGCATCCACTACGGCGTGATCGGCGACATGGCCGGCTACGCCATCGGTGTGCTGCGCGGAAGCGGCATCATGCGCTTTCTTGAGATGACGCCGAGCCTGCACCTTGTCGCCAACAACGTGCACGATGGGTCAGCCAGGCAGCTCCAGTTGGGACGCATCGACGTTTGGGCGATCGTCGACCTGACCGGGATGATGTACATGAAGAAGCTCTTTCCCGACGAGGCGGCGAACTACCGCTTCACCCAGCCCTTCAACCGCGGCGACGTGTCGCTGGTCTGCTCGAAGAAGCGCGACCCGGACAACCGGTACGGAACCCGGTTCCGCGAAGGACTTGCGGCGATCAAGGCGAACGGCACCTATATGCGGTTGATGGCGAAGTACTACGGCAGCGAAGCTGCGATCAATCGCAACTCGCTACCGGAAGACATGCGCTGACTCGGCTTCCGCGGCGCTATTCCCCGCCGCCGTTGACCCAACGTAGCGCTTCCGCGAGGGCTCCGTTGAGGCGGTGGTGATCGATGCCGACGACAGTCAGTTCGGCCAGGATGCGCTGGCAGCCGTCGCCGTCCTCGTTGTCATAGCATTCGAGCAGTTCGAGGATCTGTCCCAGAGGCCCCTGGTGCTCGGTCAGCGCCAGCCTGACTTCTGGTTCGAGCGAGATCTGCTCGAAGATTTCCTGCACCGGTAGCCCAAGCGCGGCCGGCATCATGGACATGATGCCGGTGATGAACCCCTGGTCGGTGAGCTTGCGGTCGCGCGGGTGTGCGTGCCCGATCAACAATTCCATCATCCGCCCGCGCAGCGCGGCGACCTGCAAAAGCGGCGAGCGGCTGGCGTCCGGCGTCTTTTCGGTGGGCACCATCAGCAGGAGCTGCAGCCAGCGCTGCAACTGGCGTCGGCCGAGCAGGGTGATGGCGTGGCGGATCGTGCTGACGTTGCGCGTTACCCCGAATCCGACTGAGTTGACGATGCGCAGGAGGCTGACGGCGAGTGCCGTTTCTCGCTTGAATTCTTCCTCGATCTTTCCGGTGTCGGCGTCGCGCCCGGCGAGATTGGAGAGGCGGATGAGGCTCGCCTGCGACGCCGAGAGTCGACGCCCGCTGACGATCTCCGGCTTGGCGAAGTAACGCCCCTGGAAGAGCTGGAAGCCGACGGCGCGGCAGCGCTCCATCGTCTCGCGCGATTCGACACCCTCGGCGAGCAGCTTGAGCGGCAGCCGGGCGAGCGGTCCGGCGAGTTCGCGCAGCGCGTCGGCCTCGCGCGTCCCGGCGTCTATCTTGATGATGTCGACGAGCGTTAGCAGCGGGCGGCTACGGTCGTCCAGCCCTTGGTAGTCGGCGAGCGCCAGCGAGTAACGGCGGTCGCGCAGGGCGCGGCAGCGGGCCAGCGTCGCTTCGTCTGGTACACCGTCGAGCACGAGCTCGATAACGACCGCATCGCTGGGCAGTGCTTCGATGGCGTCACCGTGCAGAAAATCTTGATCTACGCGCAGAAAGGCCGTGTTGCGGCCGAGTGCGCTGCGAATGCCGAGTTCGGCGTAGGCGGCGCAAACGAGCGCGGCGGCGCGCGAAGCGGCGGTGATTGCGGGCGACGCTTGCAGCGTCAGTTCGTAGCCGACGAGTTCTTCCTTGGTATCGAGAACCGGTTGGCGGCTGAGCAAGGCCTGGCTGATGGCAGAGTCGGTCATGGTGGTCTTCTACTTGGAAGAATCCTGTTCGCGCCCGACGTTGTTGGCCCATGTCATCGCTTGGGCCAGCCGGCTGTCGAGCAGGCGGGCGTTGATCGCCGGCAGGCGGCGCTGTGCTTCGGCGAGCGCGTC
>RRZU011333406.1_pt1 | contig 15003 bp, 15 predicted proteins | sample 2165561 | NCBI WGS metagenome assembly RRZU01 (sample SAMN10456909, study PRJNA506462) | wastewater metagenome | isolation source: wastewater sludge | place: USA: Moscow, Idaho
CAATAGCTATCTTAAATGTTTCAATATCTGTTTTAGTATATTTACCCCACTTGCTTCCAAAAGTAATTCTGCTATCTAAATATATTACTATCTTATTAGAATCAAACTTACTACTTAACTCAGAAAGTTTTTCTAATACCTTTACTGTCTCTAAACTATCCATAGCATAAACATATGACATCCTAGGACACATAGCTTCTTCTAGCTTATTGAAAACCTCTTTAAAGTCACTATCATTCTCTACTCTTAATAACTTATCTTCAGATTGCTTAAGAGCTTTACTCTTATATCTCTCTAAAGTATATATGTATAATTTTAACATCTCTTTTTCCTTTCTTTGGTGCAAATATACATACAGTAGCAAGAACTACTGTATGTATGTAAATTATTGAGTAACTACTCTAGATACTCGTCTTTTTTCTTCTATACTATTTTCTTGCCATAAATCCCTCATTGCTTCAGCTAGGAATCTAATCTCTTTTTGAGAATGAGATTCTAATCTAAGCTCTAGGAAGTTATCTAATTGAAAATTATTAAAACCAGCCCACAATTCAGTATATGCTGCTTGAGGAATAAATCTTCTAGCTGCTTCTGCTTTAACTCCATTAGCAAGCAGATAATCATAAAACTCTTGAGAGATTTCAATAAGTTTTTTAGCATCAATTTTAAATCCTTGATAATGATCTTCCTTTTCTGCCATATTTTTAACAAATGATAACTCTTCTATTTTTTCATCTATATAAAAATCAAATCCTAATTTCTTACCACTAACAAATCTTCTAGATAGTTCTTGTAAATTTACTCTTGAACGCACAAATTGAGATCTAGTAGGTAAATCTACTTTTAATCTAAATACAGTATAATTTTCTTTTATAGCTTGTATCTCTTTTTCTTCCGTATTGAAAAAGTCTCTTAAATCTACACGATTTTCTTCGGCATCTCTAGAGACTGCTCTAAAGTTTGTTAGAATATATTCATCCCATCCACCTTTATTATTCTCTACGTCTATTCTAGTCCCAAACTTAACCATAAATAACATATCAAAAGGCAAAGTTCTTTCAAAGTCCCCAAATGGATCTGTGTTAGATATTGCCTCCTCTATAACCTCTATAGGAATAAGCATTGGCACAAATTCAAAACTACTAGATGGTAGTCCTTTGCTTTCAGCTTCTAATCTATTATATAGACTTACTTTATCAACAGCATCTGGCTTTGCATAACATATTGATGCTACTGAAGTAATTGCATGAATTCTAGCTTCTAAACTGCTGTTAGCTCTAGAGAAATCATATATAGAAACAAATCCTATATTGTCTTTTAAAATGTTTTGTTTAGTAGCTAAATGCTCTTTCCCAAAAATATACATTACTTAACTCTCCTAATAAAATAAAATTCCAGTATAATAATATTGTAAAAAACAATAAATACTAATGTCTGTATAAGATAATAACTAAAATCAGTATACATATCATAATAGCTTAATGAAATATTGATATATATACAAACAATTAGATTTGCAATTGCAAGTATAGTTTCTAGTTTGTTCAATCTATTTATTTTATAATTTTTTATAAAAAGATAAATCTCCATAGGTATATAAAATATCTTTTTAACAATACTATGGTCACTATCTAATAACCACATCCTAAAAATTACACCTAACAGATAAGCATTAAAAACTGCTCCTAAGATTAAGAAGTCCATTCCAGCATTAAACATTTGAATTCTCCTCTACATCTACATATAAAAATTTCTTTCTAACAAAATATACTGTATACTTATGTGTGTGTGTTTCTAGCTCACCAATAGATATTCCATTCACAGATGTATTAAAAGCAGGAATATAAACATACTCAGTTGGAATATATCCATTGTTTTTAACTACAATATTACCAGACTCATCTATCACATTTGAATTTGGAATATCTAAGGAATAATTCTTAAAGAGTGATATATTTTCTGCTAAACCTTGAATGACTAATTGACTATGTAGGTCTGCTCCAAAAATACAACTAATTTCTCTATTTTCATTATCTATAAATAAATCAACAGTAAACATAGCTACCTTTAATGGAGATCCAAAATGCTCTCCTATTATCTCAGTATCAGTCTTAATAGATTTTTTCAACATAGTTCTACTAGTATTGAACTTTTCCATCTTAGAATTAAATAGAAATATATTTCCAATTAAACTATTCAATCTTTGATCTGTAAAATCATTGTCTCTTTTTTTCATTTTATTTTCCTAATAGTATTTTAAAAAAATAATACATTTAAATTAGTGCAGATATATATACACTAATTTAATGTTTAATATTAATTTTTATTTGTATCTTTTTTTGTAAAAGCTAAAATAGAAATTTCTAAGTTTTCTTTTCTAGTAACCAGAAAAAGCTTTCCATCTTCTAAATGTATCTTTGCTCTTACTTTATCTTTGCTTTTAATATACTCTCTTAAAGATTTCATCTCTTGCTTACCAGTATCTTTTGTATCTATAATTACAAAATTATAGCTCTTAAATCTACTATCAAGTATCATTTCATCTATATCATTAATCATTACACTGCAATAAAACTCATTGTTAAACTTTTTAATCTCTTGGATAATAGATGACCTAGCATCCACTGTCTCTATATTGTAATGTTTAACCCTAGAAGGCTTAATTCTTTTTCTTAAGAAAGTTCTAAGTGCTTTATAGTGTTCTAAATCTAAAGGCAATATATATGGTGCTCTCTCACAGATTCTAGTTAATAATAATACTGATAAAGCATAAGCGTCTATTTGATTTTTGTGTCTTCCTAGAGTATCTAAAAAATCAGCTTCAAGATTCTCAGATACTAATTTTGTTAACTGAGTAACAACACTATCTATTTTTGTGCTTGAAACATTTTCTTTATTTTCAAGAAGTAATGTTTTTATAGTCTCTCCATTTTCAATACTAAAGCTCTTCATAATTGCATAAACAGAATATACTATCTTTTTATTTAGATTAGCTGATATTACCTCAAGATTTTTGATTCTTGTGTCACTATTATTATTTACTATATCAGTCATTTGTAAAGCCAATTTGTTTAATACAGATTCCATTTCTGTTGTTAATGTTTGTTCCATTTCTAAGTCCTTTAATGTTTTGTTTTTAGATTACTAATCTAAATGAATAATATGTGCTTATTTTTTAATAGAGTCTAAAGTAAAGCTTTTAACTCTTTCTCTAGTTCTATTAAATCCTGACCTTTTATTTTATCTCCAACTTTTTCTAGTATTAACGGAATAATATTATTTTTATCTATGTTTATTGTCTCTACTGTTTTTTTCTCTAGTAGCTTATTATCCATAATAGATATTTTAGATTTAGATATTTTCTCTTCTGTAAAAATATAATGCTTAAAAGTTTTTTTTAACTCTAGTAAGTTATTCTTAATTACATCATTGTTGTCATCTACATGTAATCTAACAAAACTGTCTTTAGGTATACTTTTAAGTTCTTTCTTAATCTGTTCTCTTAATTCTAATAAGCTATCCGTATATACTCTTATTGTTTTAAATATCCTAGAAAACTTATTTTTAATAAATTTATAAAAATCATTATCTCTATTTTTTAAATCTATTATAGAATATAAAATTCCTTTATCTTCTTCTTCTCCATGTTTTAATCTCTCTGGAGTACCTGTAGTAATAAGTCTATCATAAACAGAATGAGTATGCACATGACCATTGTATAGATAATGCTTTACAATATCTAGCATCTCATTTTCTGGAAAAGCTGACTTTGTTTTTACCATAGGCAACTGATAAGAGAAATAAAGATGAGTGATTGCAATATCTACTTTATTTAGATTTTTAGATTTTAAAAGCTTATTTGTTTCTTTCATTGTTATAGATGCATCTTTATCATTCAGCTCATCTGGTATATAAAGTACATTTATATCTAAGTCTGGAATATATTCAATATCTAATCTGTCTACATATTTAAAATCACAATTAGAATCTGTCTCTATAATAGGACCTATTGTTTTCATCTGTCCATAAGAGTGAGAATTTGTACCCTCTACACATCTAATCTTGATTTTATTCTTAGAACAATATTTAGATAAAAATATAAAGAATTTAATAGCATATTGAAAATCTTCAGAATCAGCAGTTAGCAAGTCATCAAACTCATCACCACCTAATATTATTAAGTCTATGTTTTTAGATATATCTTTATCGTTATCTAGTATCATTGTCATTATGGAGTTTGCTATAGACTCAGCACTTACTTTATTGTGTCCAAAGTGAATATCTGTTATATGCAGTATTCCAACTTTACCTTTATGTTTCATTTATATCTCCAACTTTATATAGTATCAGCTTAATATTGTTATTCGAAATAACTATAGATTGAAATTACAAGCTATCCGTAAATAGCGTTAGAAAGGGAAAAAATATGAGTAATGCTTTTAGATTACCTACGTTGTCATCATCTGGAGTTTTAGAAAATCCTTCGCTTATTCTTGATAGATTAATTAAATATTTTTTAGCAAGCAATCAAAACCAAAGCAATATCTTTCAGAGTGAGGTTGCTTCTTTGAAATATATTGTACATTTGTATTCTAAAAATCCATCGGGTTTTAAGGATGCGTTGATTAACAGCTTGGATAAATTATTAAAAAGATACTTTAAATCTGTAGAGATTTTAGTACAACTAAATGATATAACTACTGAGTCTTTAGTAAAAGAGATACAGCTAGAAATTAATGTTGTTGATAGAGATAATGTTAAAGGAAGCTTTTCTAAAAACTTAAACCTAGAGGACTATGAAAAATAAATAAAGTAGGAGAATAATTATGCCAAGACCAAGATTTGGAAAAGTGCAACCAGTAACAGGTGATATTGGAGATGCGCAGGCTAAAGAAAAATTAGAATCTATTGTTAACAATAAAAATAATGAAATTAATAAAGCTGCAGAAGAAGCAGTTGCTGGATTGAACAATCTTGATGAACAAGAAAAATCATCAATACCAGCTGGATATTTTAAATCTAACTTTGCAGACTCTTTTCAGGATATGATTGAAAAGAATGCAGCAGATGAGACAGTAGTGAGAGACTGGTTAAAAATAGCTGGTGGTGGACATAGAGAAGTAAGACTAACAAATGATGTTGGTGAAATAGTTGATATAGTACCACCTATCTTTGGAAAGACTCCTCCACTGAACGAAGCAGATAACACTATGGCTAAAGAGATGACACAGGCTATGCTATTAACAGGAGAAGAAGGGGATAGCTTTCATCCTTTATTAGATTTAGAGAATGATAAGCAAGAGTATCTGTCTGCTATAGGGCATAAGCTAGGAGAAGGAATACTAAGTGATGAAGAGAATGCTAAAAATTCTATTGCCTTTAAAACAGTAGTGTCTAAATATTCTAATAAACTTAGTGAAGAAGACATTAACACTATTACTAAAGATGATAATGTTAAGAAGAATGAAAACATAGAATTCATTATAGATTAAAAAACAAACAATATATACATATGGTCTATTTAGACCATATGTATATTATTTTATTTAATTATAGTAGTTTAGAATCTAAAGAAGAGTATATTATCCCAGCACCCCACTCTTTTACATCTAATCTAGAGATATTATATATCACCTCTCCTTTATCTGTTATGTGCCTTAGCTGTATTGCATTTTCAAACATATTCTCTTGTTTACCATAGACAGATATAAACTTTTCAGTAACTACTCTTTCAAGTATATTTTCTGCTAAAATATTATTCATTATCTCTGAGTATTTAGATATGTCTCCAAATAGACTCATAATGCTATCTATCTTAGCGTATACGTCTTTATCTTTAAAATCTAATAGATATACACTACTACTCTTCTTTTTAATCTCTATGAGCTCTTTTAGCTCTTCTAATGTTTTCTCCAACTTTTATTCTCCCATTTAATTAATTTTCCGTAGGGTCTAAGAAAATAAAAATATTACTATGGCAAGTTTTTTTATTAACATCTGCTCTAGAAGATATTGCTTGTACTATACCATTTAATATTTTAATTTCACTATTTCCATCTTTATCAAACTTTTCATAAATATACTCAACTGTCATTCCAGGATAAACTAATTCTGGCATTGAAAAATTCCAATTTACAGTTAGAGTAGTACCTTTCTGTTTTAATACATTTGTTCTATGTTTATACGCATTAGAAGTCTGACCTCCCGATAAGTTAAAAGATACACCATCTGCTTTATCAAACCCTTCTCTTGTTGATAGCTCTTTTGATTTATTTTTACTTTTACCATTTTCTAATGGATTTGCTTTTGTAACCTCATTAGAGTCTAAAACAGAAACTCCCGTTCCGTTACTAGCTGAGTATTGTCCAAAGATTTGATTATTAGACTCTTCTGCAGAAACTAATATATCTAAATTATTTTCAGAATCTAAAAAAGTCCTATCTACCATTCTAGATGTAAAACCAATACTTGCATATAGTCTCATTTTTCTTTTTCTATTCTTAACCATTATAGGATTATAAAGAGGATAAACCCAAGCTGAATTAATATAAGCACCATTTTTATAATCTCTTGTAATGTATGTACCTATGTGTCCATTATACACTCCATATTTATCTTGGAGTTCAGTAGGCATATCATATACAGTAACATGAGATGGCAATATGAGATTATTTAATTTGTTTGGATTATTAGGAGGGTCTATATTTAGCTTGTCTAATTTTATTGGAGTACCATTGATTTTAATATCTCTTGGATTGTTTATAAAATCATTAAAGCTAAAACTAATAGCTTCTTGTAGAGTTACTCCTCTCAATGCTTTTGTTACAGTAATGAGTCTAGTAGCATAATAGAGAATATTTACAGCTTGACCAACCACTACCTGCATAGATTGTTTATTTAACTCTTCTTTTTTTTGGTTTTCAGTTACTGAACCCATTTTAGCAGAAGTATTATTTAAAACAATAAACTTAAATCTCTCTATTAATTCTACCTTTACACCATAGCTTTTAATTATTGTAAATTCTAAGGTATCCAATTCAGGAACTACATCAACCTGGTAGTCTCCTGATGGCATATAGAATTGAACTTGAATACTATCAGCAATTGCATTATTAAAATCTCTAGTAATGTCTGTAGTTATTAAATCTCTTATTTCTATATCTTTATTTTTCAAATGCAGAATACCAGAGTATAATACAGAATTCCTACTAATATCATGCCCTTCTCTTATTCTGTTAATATCTTTAGACAAGAGAACATTTGTGCTATTCTCTATATTCATTATCTATCTCCTACTATAAAAAAGATGCTATTCTTGATGCAATAACAATAGCGTTTAAAGAACCTTGAAGATTAGCTGAATCTTCTTTAATATCACTTAGTAGACTATCTACTAATCTATTAGCTGATTTAGAGAATATTATTTTTCTAGATATTAAGTTCTCTACAGATTTTAGAGATAGCTCACTATCACAAATTTTAAATTCTAAGTTTTCAGATTCAAAAACTCTACCAATAATTAATGACTCTATTTCATTACTCTTAGATAGAATCTCTGATAAGTCATATTTTTTAGTTATAGCTTCAGAGCCAGTAGCTGTCGATAATAATTCACCAACCACAATTGTTAAAGCAAGACTAGATACTATAACTAAGTCATAAGCAGTTTCAAGAGTAGAGTCTTTGATTAAATCATACGCTTCTACAGAGCTATTATTTTCTCTTTGTATATATGTTTTAAAAAAGTGTTCTTTCATTATCTCAAGATCTGCATCCTCTTTTACCATTCCGTTTAAAAATGGATTTAGATTTACATCTAAAGCAGTTTGGCTTGGGTCATTTGTAAAATCAGCAGATAATATTATAGCTCCATTAAATACAGAAATTGCTCTTGGGAATACTCTAGGATATAAAGATGACATCTCTGTGTCTATAACTAATCCAGAGTTTGCTTTTTCTAACTCTATGTTTTTTGCAACTTGAGTATTTAACTCTAAATTCTTATAAGCTAAATCTTCCATAAACTCTAAAGTATATTTTATTCTAGCAGCTAAAGAGAAATTATAGATAGCTTGTGTTCTTAATGATTCTATTTCGCTTAAATTTAGTCTTCTGCTAATATTTAAATTACCATCTTCTAATCCCATAGTATTTCTAATTTTGTTTTTTATCTCATTTTTTTTATCAATATCTAAACTTAATACTTTTTTATCTAAAGTATTACATAGGCTAGTAATATCTGGGACATCTATTATATTAGAGCTTGTTATTTTATTAATAAGTTTTAATATTGAATAATATCCTTCTGTAGGTTTTTTCTTAATGATTGCTTCACTAATAGAACCAATAATAGATGACATAACCATAATTTTACCAAGTACTAACTCTTTTATAGAAGAAAGTTCAAATCCTGAATCAGGTTCATATTTGTCAAACCCTATCCATTTCTTACCATCTATTAAACTACCATAAGAGTTTTCAGCACTAGCAATAGAAGTTACAACATGAAGAGCTTCTGTAAGCTGAGATGCTGATGTAGATATATCTTTAGACATATCTGAATCAAAACTACATAAAGCATACAAGCTTGAAATATATTCTTTTATTACTACTGAATTCTCTCTTATTGCATCCACCAATTCAACAACCAATTCCTTTTCTCTCTCTTCTGTATAGTTATCTTCATTAGCTATATTCTTTAGGTCTTCAGTTATCTTATTTAATTTTTTCATTGCTTTACTAGCAGATAACATCCCTAGTAAAAAGTTATTCTTATTTTCTTCCATAATATTACTCCTAATATAAAATATCTTTTTGTGCTGCTCTTAGCACTACATCATTCTGACTAATCTGATTTTGTCCCATTCTTGTAGAAGTTGAGACTGGCAAATAGTTAAACTCTCTTAGTACTGAAGACATATCAGTCATTGATAATGGACTAATAATTTTCATCTTCTCTTCTAAAGCATCTACTTGATGTTTTGTTAAACTAGCTTTATTGTTTTCATATACTTCTTCAGCTAGCATAGCCAATATTCTTAATCCTTCTGTATCTACTCTAATTGGATGTATAGAACCACTTGTTAAGTTATCTATGTTTCTAAAATGTGTATAGATTAAAGAATATATATTTACTATATCATCAGAGTTACGCACCCTAATAGTATTTCCATTTTCGTATAATTTCACTAATCCATATATGGTAGTCATTACACTCTCTTTTTTAGATAAGTCAGAAACAATCTCTCCTCTGAGGATATCTGGTATATGCTCATAATCATCTCTTAATTGCATACCAGCTAATTTATCTATCTCTATAGCAAAGAGTTCTGTTTTTAGAAATCTAGCTATATCTGATGGTTTATAAGACTCATAGTTTTTAATCATTCTTAACTCCCATTAAAAGTTTCTACTTACAAAGGAATAAGCATATTCTACATAATACTTTTCTAATAAATATAACATAGGAATATAGTAAAATTGTTCTAAAAAATTCCAACTATTTACACTATTTTTTAATAAGAATAATTTAGTTATGTCTAAATCTTTATCTTCTATATAATCAAGTAGCAACTCTTCTAATATAGAAATTGATTCTCTCTTATTTAAATAGAAGTTTTCTGAGAACATATAGTGTTTACTTGTTTTAGAAATTTCTTTAATATTTGGTAATAAAGTACTGTTTGTAGTAGAACAAGATTCTGAGAATTCTAATAAAGAAAAACAAGAACCAGTATTTCCTATTTCTGATAACATACAGTTATCTCTATAAACAAATATCATACAGTTAAATCCTAAGCCAGATAAATCTCCACCTCTAAGATCATAATCTATTACACCCATATCACATAGCTTCATTACATATTTAGATACATCTGATAATTTTAGATTTTTCTTATTTAAAAATAAATTTAAAATTGTATCAGTATCAAACCTACCTCCAAAAGGAGAGTAGATAGTATTTGCATAGATAGGTGAATCTTCTACAGACTTATTATCTAATATAGATATAAAGAACTTCTCTAAATTAAAATCTACATAAATTTTTGATTGTCTTTTAATAGTAATAAGATTTGTTCTATAGTCTCTAAAAGTCTTTACCCACTTATTGGCTATATATCCCATATGCTCTCTAATAGTATTGTATCTATCAGCTTCTTCTTCTGTAAATAAAACTGAAGACCTATTTCTCATAAAGTCTTTATTGTATTTAAATCTTCTATTAACAGAAGCTTCTAATACTGCTAGGAAATTGTTTGTAGCTAGAGTATCATCTATTATATAGATACTGTAACTAATTTCATACATATCTTTATTTACATAAGTCTTAGTCTTTACTGCTGATACTTGAAAGATACCTAATTTTTTATTTAAAATAGGCACTATAAAAACATCTCCTACGTAAGGTCTAATAGAGCCAGCATAAAATAATGCACTACCCGTCATAGACTCATATAGAGCTTCATCTGTAGACTCAGTCACCATTAGTGTCATACCTAATATTTTAGTCCTAGGAGATAACACTGCTGGTAAAGCAGAATCTAATAAGCTACCTGAATCATTTTTACCTAAATCCTGATTGTAATAGTCTACTGTCCACTTTTTACCTTCTAAGAAATTTATATTAGAATAATCAGCTTCTGTATCGAAAGTTCTTATTACACTATCCATTGTATCTTTAGAAATATGAAATCTAAAGTCTTCATCTACTTTACTTAATTCCAGATCAGGAATTATCTCTTCTGTTAGTTCATCTGCTATTGCCATAACTCTATCCTTCTTTATATTTCTTACTTCTCTATTAGTTTTACAGTTATAATTGTTGGATCAAACACTACAACCTCTTTAAATGTCACATGTTTATTATTTAATGCACTTTTATATATAATTGCCATAAGCTCATCCGAAAAATAAAGAAAATTATCTTTTCCATATTCTAGTTCTGTTTCAAGAATATAAGAACCATAATCCCTAGCAATCTTTATATCTTCCGTAAAAGAAACAACCTTCCCGCTTAGATCTGCTTTTTTCTCTTCTCCAATCTTACTACTTCTGTCAAATCCAAGCCTCTGAGAAAAGTTAATTATTTTAGTTGGAATAAATCCGCGAAACAACTTTATCTTTTCTTTTTTTTTAAAATACAGAGGATTGATAAAGCTAGAAGCTATGGTTAGAGATTTTAAACATTCAGGAAAAGGGTGAGCCACCCAAAGCGTAAGATCTTCTGCAATTTGTGGATTCTTCTGAAGAAAATCTTCTATCTTGCTATATAGAACTTTGTCCAACTTTGCTTTGTCTATAATATAAGAATGAATAATCTCTTTGTCTCCCGACCATTCTAATAATTTACCTATCATAATTCTATCCTTGGTTTTGTTTTATTTACCTATATAATCTAATAATCCAGCTGCTTGTATAGATACAGTTTGTACAGTCTTCATCACATCTGGTATGTCTCTTCTTTTAGTAGAAAAATCACCTTTTCCTGACTTGTATAAATCGTAATTATAAACATTATTTATTACTACAATATTGTTTAACTTTTCTACTAAAGTTTCACTTGCTGCTACTCTGTCATATGCATCTTGAGTAATAGAGTTTGGATTTACACAGATACTATAAGTAATCCTATATATGTTTTTTACATTAATAGGCTTATTGATTATATAAACATTTAAGTCACTATCTATTCTTAAATTGTCATTATGCACTAATCTGTCATTTTCATAAAGATTAACAACAAATACTGACTTGTATAAAGATAATAGATATTCATACTCTGTGTTTAAGAAAGCTAATATATCATCTTGAATTTTAACTTTAGAACCTAACTGTTTAAGATTACATACTGGATCTATTTCATTATAGTCTTTACTTAACTGTAATAAAGCACTAAAGATTATTCTAAAATCATTTCCATTTGGTTGTAGATTTTTAGTATCCCAAGAAGGAATAGTAACATAAAGATTTGTCTTATCAGTATAAACTTCTCTATTTATTCTTGTTAACTCGTCAAATACATTATAGTAGTATGGGTCATTTACATAGTGCTTATATGGATCAATGTTTTGTATTAAATCTCTGTTAATAATCTTATTGAAAATCATAGATGGATATTGAATATTTAACTCTAATATTCTATCTAATCTTATCTCATAGTCTAGTGTTAAGTTCCACTCTCTATCAGTCTCATCATACTCTGGTTTTAATCCATTGGCTTCAGTAATCAATCTACCATATATATTAGAATAACTAAACTCTATAGCTAAGATATTCTTGTTATTGTCACCACCAGAGTTTACCACCTTTAATACATTTTTATCTCTATACTTATTAATGTAGCTAGAGAGAGTATCATCAGGATAAATTTCTTTTCTCTTATCATTAAGTTTATCTAATAGATATAATACTCTATCGTCTAAAAAGCATTTTGATTTTACATCTGCATGTCTAATATCTTTTCTTACCAAACTATCTTTTACTCTAATCTTATTTAAAATAGCATTAGCTATTGTTTTAGACTTCATAGATATTTCTATAGTAAGGTTATATTTAAAGGTCTTAAATATAGGTGACAATTTAACATTTGACTCAGTATCGGAAAAGACTGGTATGTGCTCATCATAGCCAAAAGAGATAGAGTTATCTTCAAAGTCATCATTAGACTCTTCGTATGTGATTGACATCTTTCTTACTTGTGGTTGAATAGATGGCTTAGATTCATCAAACTCAGAATCTGATAAAGCATCTATATCATTATTAACATAGATAGGAGTATTTTTAGGTATATTTAAAAATACCTTTAAATCTGAAGCCACTCCACTTATTATGTTTTTTACATCTTCATCTGTGGAGTTTATTACTCCCATATTGTAGTTATTTATCATATTGTCCTCCAGTAGGGCATTCAAATAATTTTACTAGAGGTGAAATAGAAATATAGTAGTATCTTTTAGATACTACTATATAATGTTATTTTAATTTATCAAAATTAATCTCAGCACCTCTTATATCTACATCAATAATACCTTCATCACCATCGCCACCGATAGTTAGTATTTTTTCTCCTATACCTTTTTTAGATAAGATGCTATTTGCTTCCTTAACAAGCGTTCTGCCATTATCAAGCCAATCTTCTTGATCCCAAGAAACTAAAGCTATAGAATAAAAACTTGTTTTTCCCTCAACGAAACTATCCCAAGAACCCCACTCGTCATCAGGAGCTTGTTTCTCAACAGGAGCAAACTCTTCAATTTTGGAGAATTTCTTGTATGCCTCTTTTATAGCATTAAATGCTTCCTTGTTGAGAGCAAGATAGTCTTTTATCTCCTCTTTAGAAAGAGGAGCAGTTTTATTATTCTTGCCTTCTGCTTTTGAGAATTTCTCTATATTCTTGTAATACTCTTTTTGTATTTTATCTATTTGCTCTTGATCAAATTTATAATTAAGCTTAATCCTTTCGAAAAAACCTTTACCCTCATCTTTGAGTTTTTGATTATAAGCTTTACCTTCTTCTCTCATTTTTTTCAAGCTTTCTCTTCTAATATCGTCAGCTTTAGACTCAGCAAGACTAAAACCAGCAAATTGTAATCCAGATACTGTATTTTCAAATTCTTCTTTAGCTCTCTTTTCAAAAAGCTTTTTGTATTTATCATTAAGCATAAAAAGATCTTTAATTTTTGCAGTATAGATACTACTGCTCATGCTTGATTCAAAACCAACAGATAAGTTTATTTCTTCAAGAACATCTCCTATGGCATCGCTTATTTCTTTTTCAGCATCTATTTGCATATCCCATAGTTCTTGTCCAGAATTAGAATCATACTTTTCTACAAAATCAAAACCACTTTCAGAAATATCCCAAGTAATTAATCTTATATCTTCTATTCCATTTTTATATTTATCTTCTATATAATCTTTTGTTATTTTACTAAAATTAATTTCTGTTCCATCTTCAAAAGCAGGAGTAAAATCAAAGCACTTATTAATATCTCTATCAGTTATTAATTTTTTATTACTTTTTAAGCTCTTCTTGATTTTGTCTTCTAAGCTTGATAAGTCTTTATATAAACCATTAGATTTATCTTTTATATATTCTAGCTCCATTTCTGAGTATAATTCTCTTTCAAACTTTTTTCTAGCTTTTTCTTCTTTCTCTTTTTTACTAAATCCAAAGAACTGTAAACCAGATACTGCATTCTTAAAGTCTTCTCTTTCATAGTCACTTAGACATTTACTATAAAATAAATCTTCACTAGTAGTTTCTGTTAAGCTTTTTATTCTGTAGTATGTAATGCTTAATAGCTGTAATACCTTTTCTAATTCATTATTAGCTATTAGAGCAGCAAATACTTCTTCTTCTTTAAGAATCATATTGAAGTTAGTGCTTAATCCTCCTGTTAGCTCTAGGCCTCTATTATTCTCCCAATATCCAGTAAAGATATTAATTAGAGTATGATTATCTTTTAACATAGATTCTATATAGGCTTTCATAAATTCACCATCCATAATCTTAGGACTATTAGAATTTAGAGTATAATATATAAAACTTATATTTAAAGCTCCTACTTCTTTAAAAGCTTTAAAAACTTTTCTTAAGAATTTAAAATGCTTTTCCCCTATATACTGTTTTCTATTACTAGAGTAGTCCTCTAGTAATTCTTCTATTCTTTTAGACATATTAAGCTCCTGTTGAATTTGTTTGTAGTTCAGCTTTTGATTTAGAGTCAGATTGAGTCCCAGCAGCTTCTTTAGCTTTTTCATGAGCTATTACTTCATCTACTACATTCTCTAAAGATTTACTTACTCTAGCATAACAGTTTATTAGTCCAACCAGATTGCTCATAGCCACTACATTTAATATATCATAAATTCCTTTATAAGTCTTAAATTTAATCTGCATATCTTTATCAGCTACGTTTAGACTATTTACTTTCTTCTCTAGCATGCTTAATCCTCTGTTTTGAGAATCTTCAATACTCTTAACAGTAGAACCATCAAATG
>RRZU013310031.1_pt1 | contig 15002 bp, 8 predicted proteins | sample 2165561 | NCBI WGS metagenome assembly RRZU01 (sample SAMN10456909, study PRJNA506462) | wastewater metagenome | isolation source: wastewater sludge | place: USA: Moscow, Idaho
GATTATTATATAGCAAGTCCCCGAAAAATGCAAGTCTTTTTTGCGAAAAAGTTAAAATTAATTTTCCTTTCGTGAATATCACGAAAAAGTGCGTAAAATTTGGTGCACTGTTCGCAGAAATTTAAGGTTTCTTACAAAACTCATAAGAATTGCACATTTCTATTGTTTATTCCTTTTCCATGCCGTATAATGAAAATACTGAAAACTGTGAATAGAATGTGAATGAAAGCGGATGGCGGTTGCGCATTGCGCTTTGAATACGGAGATTTAGACAGAATTGGAAATCTGAAAACAGACGATGACGTTGGTCCTGCACCAAGGCCAGAAAAGGAGAAACCATGAAAACACTGTCATATGTGAACTTTATCATTTCTATTTTATTTATGGCTTGCTACGCGTACCAGGCGGTCTACCTTGTGGCGGCGCTTTTAAAAAAGCAGAAAGTCTTCAAAGCGAAGAAGCTGCACCGCTACGGTGTGCTGATTGCCGCGCGCAATGAGGAAGCCGTCATTGCGCAGCTCATCCGCAGTGTGCGCGCACAGAAGTATCCCGAGGAGCTTATCGATATTTTTGTCGTAGCGGATAACTGCACGGACAACACCGCGCAGGCGGCGCGTGAAGCCGGGGCGGTCGTTTACGAGCGCCACAATACGTATGCCGTGGGCAAGGGCTATGCGCTGCGTTTCTTATTAGAAAACATTTTTAAGAATTTCGGCGAATATGCCTACGACGGTTTTTTCGTCTTTGACGCGGACAATATTCTGGATGAGAATTTTATCTCCGAGATGAATAACGTTTTTGACAACGGCTACAAGGTTGTCACGTCCTACCGCAACTCGAAAAACTTTGGCGACAACTGGATCAGCGCGGGCTACTCCATTTTCTTCCTGCGCGAAGCGACGCAGCTCAATCGCGCCCGTATGATGTTCGGTACCAGCAGCTGCGTTTCCGGCACCGGCTTTTTGTTCAGCAGCGAGATTGCACGCGAAAACGGTGGTTGGAAGCATTTCCTGCTGACGGAGGACTTTGAGTTCACCGTGGACCGCATTTTAAAGGACGACACGGTCGGTTACTGCGAAAACGCCATTATTTATGACGAGCAGCCCACGCGGCTTGGGCAGTCCTTTACACAACGTGCCCGCTGGATTAAGGGCTATTTGCAGGTTTTCAGCCGATACGGCTTCAAAATGCTGAAAAAAACCGTTGTGGATGGCAGTTTTGCCTGCTTCGATATGATTATGAACAACATTCCGTGCCTTGTCTTGACCTGCGCTTCAATCGTGTTTAACGCGATTATGGTCGCGGCGGGCATTGTGACGCGCACGCCGGATATGGGCGTTTGCGTGCTTTCCGTGTGCAGCGGCATTTTCGGTTCTATACTGACACTGTGGTTTGTCGGCGGTATCACGTGCATCACGCAGAGAAAGCGCATCCGTGCATCGACAAAAGCGATGTTCTTCGGTTGGCTGTTGTTCCCGCTGTTTATTTTCACCTATGCGATTGCAATGGTTTACGCGGTGTTTACGAACATTGAATGGAAGCCCATTCAGCACAAAGTGGCGCTTAGTGTGGAAGACCTGAACGACACTACCAAAAAATAGCACAAAATTGCACTCAAAAACAGGGCGTGATTTGCTATAATCTATATTTGCTTATAAACGGCACCTGTGATAAAATAGTAAGAGATTACTTTGTCACAAGTGCCGTTTTTTGCGGCAGTACAAATCCTGATTTTTCCCCAGAAGAAAGGAATGGTCACAAACATGGTCACACGCGTATTTGTGGAGAAAAGAAAGGGATTCGATGTTGAAGCACGCCACATGATGGCGGATCTTCGTCAGAATCTCGGCCTCAAGGCTATTGAGGACCTGCGTATTTTGAACCGCTATGATGTTTCCGGTCTTTCCGGCGAGGAGTTCGAGGCGGCAGCCCGCACGATCCTTTCCGAGCCGAATGTGGACAACGTGTACGACGAAAACTACAAGATCAGCAGCGAATATCACGTCTTCGCAACGGAGTTTTTGCCCGGTCAGTACGACCAGCGCGCGGATTCCGCTTCCCAGTGCGTACAGCTCTTGACGCAGGGCGAGCGCCCGCAGGTCGCTTATGCAAAAGTGATCGCCGTTAAGGGCGACCTTTCCGAAGAGGAAATGGACAAGATTAAGAACTATATCGTGAACCCGGTCGAATCCCGTTTGGCATCGATGGAAAAGCCGGAGACGCTTGACATGAAGATCGATGTGCCGGCAGACGTTAAGCGCGTCACGGGCATGATCTCCTGGAGCGACGAGGAGCTTAGAAAATATTACGGCACCATGGGCTTTGCCATGACGTTTGAAGACCTCGCGTTCTGCCGCGATTATTTCCGCGACGAAGAGCACCGTGACCCGAGCGTGACGGAGCTGCGCGTGATTGATACCTACTGGAGCGACCACTGCCGCCACACCACATTCCTTACGCGTCTCAACAACATCGAGATCGAAAAGGGCAAGCTGAGCGGCGCCATCGAAAAGGCACTCGGCGAGTATTTTGCAGCCCGCGAAGAGCTGTATAAGGGCAAGGACAAGCCCGTTTCTCTCATGGACATGGCGGTCATCGGCGCGAAATACCTCAAAAAGCACGGCATGGTAGACGATCTGGATGAAAGCGACGAAATCAACGCCTGTTCCATTGAAGTGCCGGTCACGATTGACGGCAAGACCGAGCAGTGGCTCGTGCAGTTCAAGAATGAGACCCACAACCACCCGACGGAGATCGAGCCGTTCGGCGGCGCGGCAACATGCCTTGGCGGCGCGATCCGCGACCCGCTCTCCGGCAGAGCGTATGTTTATCAGGCGATGCGTGTTACCGGCAGCGGCGACCCGACTGTTCCGTTTAAGGATACGATGAAGGGTAAGCTGCCCACAAGAAAGATTACCACCGGCGCTGCGGCGGGCTATTCCTCCTACGGCAACCAGATCGGCCTTGCGACCGGTCAGGTCACGGAGCTTTATGACCCCGGTTATGTTGCAAAGCGCATGGAGATCGGCGCGGTCATCGGCGCATCTCCGAAGGCAAACGTCAAGCGCTTCGAGCCGAAGCCCGGCGATATCATTGTGCTGCTCGGCGGCGCAACGGGCCGTGACGGCTGCGGCGGCGCAACGGGTTCCTCCAAGGCACATACGCTCGAATCCATCGAGGTTTGCGGCGCAGAGGTGCAGAAGGGCAACCCGCCGACCGAACGCAAAATTCAGCGTCTGTTCCGTGACCCGGAGGTTTCCACGCTCATCAAGCGCTGCAACGACTTCGGCGCGGGCGGCGTGTGCGTCGCCATCGGCGAGCTTGCACCGGGCCTTGAGATTGATTTGAACAAAGTCCCGAAGAAATACGAGGGCCTCGACGGCACCGAGCTTGCGATTTCCGAATCGCAGGAGCGTATGGCAGTCGTGCTCGACCCGAAGGATGTGGAGAAATTCCGCGCCAAGGCGCAGGAGGAAAACCTCGACGCGCAGGTCGTGGCCATCGTCACCGAAGAGCCGAGACTCAAGATGGAGTGGCGCGGCGACCGCGTAGTCGACCTGAGCCGTGCATTCCTCGATACGAACGGTGTGACGCAGAACGCAGACGCGTTCATCACCGCACCGGATGAAACGAAAAACTACCGCAACGCCGTACCGGCTTGCCTTGAAAACAAATCGCTGGACGAGGCGTTCGCAGAGAACCTCTCCCGCCTCGAGGTCTGCGGCCAGAAGGGCCTTTCCGAGCGTTTCGATGCTTCCATCGGCGCCGGCACCGTTTTGATGCCGTTTGCCGGTAAGTATCAGCTGACGCCGGAAGACGCCATGGTTGCGAAGATTCCGCTGCTCACGGGTGAGACCGATGACGCCACCGCTATGGCTTACGGCTATATTCCGGGTATTGCGCGCTTCTCGCCGTTCCACGGCGCAGCGTACGCCGTTGTGGAGAGCCTCTCGAAGCTCGCAGCTGTCGGCGCAGATCCGATGAAGTCCCGCTTGACGTTCCAGGAGTACTTCGAGCGCCTGCACGATAAGCCGGAGCGCTGGGGCAAGCCTGCCGCAGCCCTGCTCGGCGCACTCACCGCGCAGCTGAACCTCGGTCTGCCGTCCATCGGCGGCAAGGACAGTATGTCCGGCTCCTTTGAAGACCTCGATGTCCCGCCGACGCTTGTCAGCTTTGCGGTGACGATGACGAAGGCCAGCAAGACGATCTCCGGCGCGTTCAAGAACGCCGGCAGCTACGCCGTGCTGCTGCCGATTCCGGAGGACAAGGAAACCGAGCTCCCGAACTGGGAAGCTTTGAAGGCATACTACAAGAACGTGCTTGCAAAAATCGCGGACGGCTCTGTTCTTTCCGCACACGTCGTCAAGGAAGGCGGCGCGGCTGCTGCCGTTGCGAAGATGGCGTTCGGCAACAAGCTCGGCTTCAAGTTCGAGAAGACTGCCGAAAACGCAGAGCTGCTTTTTGCCCCGAAGGCTGGCGCACTCGTCGTGGAAGTTCCGGCAGATGCGCTTGAGAGCGTCAAGAATACATTCGACGCTGTTGTGCTCGGCACCGTTACCGATACGGCAAAGATTGAGCTGAACGGCAAAGCGCTCGACTTGGACGACCTCATTGAGACCTGGAACGGCAAGCTCGAAAAAATCTTCGCGAATAAAGCGGAGACCGTCGCCGTAGAATATGATGTGCCGCTCGATAACCACAAGTACACCGGCTCCCCGGTCATCCGCGTCGCAAAGCCGAAGGTATTCATCCCGGTATTCCCGGGCACCAACTGCGAGATTGACACGAAGCGTGCGTTTGAAAAGGCGGGCGCAGAGACCGAGATCCTTGTTGTGCAGAACCTCTGCGCAAAGGACATCGAATACACCATCGACCGCATGGAAAAGGCAATCCGTTCCTCCCAGATCATCATGATCCCGGGCGGCTTCTCCGGCGGCGACGAGCCGGAGGGCTCCGGCAAGTTCATCGCGACAACGTTCCGCAATCCGAAAATCGCACAGGCGGTCACGGACTTGCTCGACACGCGCGACGGTCTTGTGCTCGGCATCTGCAACGGCTTCCAGGCGCTCATCAAGCTCGGTCTTGTCACCTACGGCAAGATCGTGGACCTCAAGGACGACGACCCGACCTTGACGTTTAACACGCTCGGCCGCCACGTTTCCCGCATGGTCTACACTCGCGTGACAAACACGAAGTCTCCGTGGCTCTCCGGCGTCAACGCAGGTGATGTCTTCGCCATCCCGGTCTCCCACGGTGAGGGCCGCTTTGTAGCGGATGACGCAGCGCTGAAAAAGCTCATCGAAAACGGCCAGATCGCCACGCAGTACACCACGCCGTGCGGCAAGGTGAGCGGCGACATCACATGGAACCCGAACGGCTCCGTGTGCGGCATTGAGGGCATCACAAGCCCGGACGGCCGCGTCTTCGGCAAGATGGGCCACAGCGAACGCAAGGGCGAAAACCTCTACTTTAACGTGCCGGGCGAAAAGGATCAGCAGATCTTTGAGAGCGGCGTGCGTTACTTCAAGTAATAAAAGGCAGAAACGCCTTATAAAATTCCGGTATGCGCGGGCAAAATGCTGCCCGCGCAGCCGCGTATAAGGACAATTTGGTTATGGACATTTTACAGAAAAGAACATGGGCGCAGATCGACCTCGACGCGGCGGCGCACAATTTTAAGGAAATTCGCCGCTATGTCGGCAACCGGTCGATGGTCTGCTGTGTGATTAAGGCAGATGCCTACGGGCACGGCGCGGTGCGCATGGCAGAGGAATACGAAGCCCTCGGCGCAGACTGGCTGGCGCTTTCCAACATTGAGGAAGCCTTGCAGGTGCGTCGTGCAGGCATCAAGCTGCCGCTGCTCGTGCTGGGCTATACCCCGGCGGAAGCCGCAGACGTGCTTGCCGAAAACGACATTGCGCAGTGCGCGTATTCTGCAGAATACTGCGCGGCGCTCTCCGAAAACGCCGTAAAAAGCGGCGTTAAGGTGAAGATTCACGTCAAGGTCGATACCGGCATGAGCCGCCTCGGATTCTATTTTCAGGACATTGAGCGCGACAAGGAGGCCGTAAGCGTTGTGGCAGAAGCGTGCCGCCGCCCGGGGCTTATCCCGGAGGGCATCTTCACGCATTTTGCCGTGGCAGATGGTGGCGAGAATGGCAAGGCATTTACCTTGAAGCAGTTCTCGTGCTTTATGGCGCTCATCGCGGAGCTTGAAAAGCAGGGCGTCACGTTTAAAATTCACCACTGCGCGAACAGCGGTGCAATCCTCGATTACCCCGAGATGCACCTCGATATGGTGCGTGCGGGCGTGATTTTATACGGCATGGAACCGTCGCTCTGCGTGGAGCATCACGCGGATTTCCGCCCGGTGCTCAGCCTGCACTCCGTCATTTCGCACGTGAAGGAGATTGAGCCCGGATCGGACATCAGTTACGACCGCACATTCACCGCAAAGGAACGCATGCGCGTCGCGACCATTCCGGTCGGCTACGCGGACGGCTACTCCCGCAGGCTTTCGAACCGCGGCAGTGTGCTCATTCACGGCACGCGCTGCCCGATTTTAGGTAAAGTCTGCATGGACCAGTGCATGGTGGATGTTTCCGCCGTGCCGCAGGCGAAGGTAGGGGATACCGTAACGCTCATCGGTCGCGACGGCGAGGATGAGATCACCGCGGCGGAAATTGCCGGCATCATGGAGACAATCCACTACGAAGTGGTGTGTGACATCTCAAAGCGCGTCACACGCGTCTACATGAAAAACGGCAAAGAAGTCAGTGTTCTGGACTGTATTTTGGACAAATATTGATTGTAAAGCAGCGGCTTTTGGCTCCGTTCAGCCGGGTCGCTGCTTTAAATTTATAGTGATTTGGAAGGATGAAAGTGATGGAAAAGCTTTTAAAACTGCGCGATGAAATGAAAGAGGATTTGCTGCACGGTTCTATTTTCCCGTTCTGGGAGCAATATACCATCGATCACGAAAACGGCGGCTTTTACGGCGCCGTGACGGTCGATAAGGTTATTCACAAGGACGCGTCCAAGGGCCTCGTGCTGAATGCACGTTTGCTGTGGACATTTGCGGGCGCGTACCGCATTTTCGGCGACGAGAAGTATAAGGAGCTCGCCGACCGCGCGTTTAACTACATCGTTGAGCGCTTCTGGGACCACAAAAACGGCGGTGGTTTCTGGATGCTGCATGCAGACGGCTCTGTGGAAGACGACACGAAAATGACCTACGGCCAGGGCTTTTTGCTGTATGCGTTCTCCGAGTACGTCCGCGCAACGGGCAGCGAGGAAGCACGCAGATATGCCGATATGACGTATGATTACATCGAAAACGTGTGCAAAGAGGGCAACTATTACCTTGAAAACGCACGCGGCACGGGCAGCAGCAACGGCGCCATTACGGAGGCGGGCAACCTTTCCATGAACACGCATATCCACATTCTGGAGCCGATGACGTGCTACTTCCGTATTCGCCACGATGCCTGCGTGGAGGAGAGCCTTGTGAACCTCATCGAGATCACCGCACGCAGAATTTACGACACCGAGCACCACCATTTTGTCATGTTTTTCAACGATAAAATGGAGCCGCTGCCGGGCGAGGTTTCGTTCGGCCATGACATTGAGGGCTCCTGGCTGTTGACGGAAGCTGCCGAAGTGCTCGAAAAGTACGGCGCAGATAAAGTCCGTGCGGAAAAGCTCCTTGAGGAAGCGAAGGAGGTCGCCATCAACATGGTGAACTTCACGCTGAGCCACGGCATAGATACGGACGGAGGTCTGTTTGACGAAGGTCACGAAGAAGGCGGCATCGCTGTGCCGAATAAGGTCTGGTGGGTGCAGGCGGAAGCCGTTGTCGGCAGCGTGAACGCATGGCAAATTACGGGCGATGAGAAGTATCTCGATTCCGCGCTGAAGAGCTGGGCATACATCAAAGCCGAAATCATCAACGGCCCGGCGGGCGAGTGGTTTGCAAGCGGTAAAAATTCCCCGGACGAGGAAAATTCACACCTGCTGTGCGGCCCGTGGAAGTGCCCGTACCACAACGCCAGAGCCGCGTTTGAAATTTACGAACGCTGCGAGGCACTGGAAAAGTAAACAGCAACAGCAAAGCCCTGCCGAGAAAATTCCCGGTAGGGCTTTTGTCATGCTAAAATTAAATTTAATCGAACCCGTAGTTTTCCACACCCGAAAGCTCGGAGTGCGTTTTGGCATAGCTCTGCGCGGCGGTGTAAAAATCCTCCCAAGTTTTCTCCGGCGCACCGGGAGAAAGCGGATGCAGGCGCAAATTGCTGTCCTCACGCACGGCGGCATAAGCGTAATCGCTGTAAATCAAAATGCCCGTCACATTGTCGAGCAGGTCGTAGCTTCGCGGCAACTCGTAAATGGTCTCCGTATCCGTCGTTTCGAGCACCTCAAGGTCAAATACGTGCCTATACTGCCCGGTGACGTACAGGTCACAGAGGTCGGTAAAACCGTTTTCAAGAAAAACAGGGGAATCGCCGTCAAAATAGAGCCGCAGCACGGAAACGTCGCCCTCTGTGCCGCCGAATTCAAGTGCAGGCACATCGACCTTGTGCGCCGCACAGCCGGAAAGCAAGAGCAGCAAACCGAGCAGAATCAAAACGGACAATAAACGCTTTTTCATGTGCATACCCCCTTTCGGAAAACAGGCGGTGTGTGGGTTTCCTTATTTATTCAGTAATTCGTCAACCTCGACGGGTTCCAGCTCTTTTAATGCCGGGTGGTCGGTCAGCGTTTTCAGCATGCGCCAACCGAAATGATCTTCTTCCAAATTCTCCGGCACGGGACGGAAGCCGAAATCAAGGTACAGCTTTGCGGCGACCCACGTGGTGGTCTGGGTGGGCACGAACAGCTCTTTGTAGCCGAGCGCCTGCAAACGGTGCAGCGTGTGCGCGATGAGCGGGCGGGAAAGTCCCTTGCCTTGCGCGTCGCGGCTTACGGAAACCCAATGCAGCCAGCCACCGGGCAGCTTTTCATCGAAAAACGCCGTTGCGGTCGCAACCTTCTTGCCGTTCGGGTCGACGATGAAGAACATTCTGTCGGGCAGAACGTCTTCGTGCTTGCCGTAGTAACGCTGCCACGCGTCCACGCCTTCCTCAAAAGTCGAAAACTCTTTCGCCGATTTTTCAATCTCAATCCACGTATCGCGGTCGCCGCGGGTGTAGGTTGTGAACGAATACCCCGCGGGCAGATCGTAATGCGGAATTTCCGTTTCCGCCGGCATGGTCATGAACAGATGGTAGTACTTCAAACGGCTGTCGTGATTATCTAAATGTAAAGAAGCTAAGTCTTTCATAGATTTGATCATGAATTAGGATTCATTTCTGCCGCAGCATTTCTTGTATTTCTTGCCGCTGCCGCACGGGCATGGGTCGTTTCTGCCGGGCTTTTTGCCGTTTTTGCGCACCGGCTGCTTGACGGCCGGCGTATCGGAGGATGTTGTGCCGGTCTCCTTGGCGACGGCTTCACGCTTCGGTGCTTCCGGCGTCTTCAGGCGCACAGTCAGAATCATGCGGGCGGTGTTTTCGCGGATCGTGTCGATCATCGCGTCAAACATGTCAAAGCCCTCTTCGCGGTATGCAATGACCGGGTCTTGCTGGCCGTAGGCGCGCAGGCGGATGCCCTTCTGGAGCTCATCCATCGCATCAATGTGATCCATCCACTGCGTATCGACGTTCTTCAGCAGCACCACGCGCTCCACTTCACGCATGATCGGCGGGGTGAACGCCTTCTCACGCAGGTCGTAAAGCTTGTGCGCACGCTCCTTGAGAAAATCGATGACCGTTTGCTGCTCGAGATCCTCAAACGCCTGACCCTCATAGTGCAGCTCATCCGGATTGACCATCCAGCCGAGGTAGTGGTCGCGCAGACCGCGGAGATCCCAGTCGTCGTGCAGGGTGTTCTCCGGCAAGAAGCGCTTGACGTTCGCTTCGATGGCCTGATCAATCATGGACATAATCTGCGGCTTCACGTTGTCGCCGTTCAGCACACGGTCACGCTGCTCATAGATGATCTCGCGCTGGCGGTTCATCACGTCGTCATACTGCAGAACGTTCTTGCGAATGGCAAAGTTTCTGCCCTCGACCTTCTTCTGTGCGTTTTCGATGGTGTTGGAGAGGATAGACGCTTCGATCGGCATGTCCTCGTCCACATTCAGGCGGTCCATAATGGTCTGGATGCGGTCGCCGCCGAACAGACGCATGAGGTCGTCTTCAAGAGAGATGTAGAAGCGGCTCTTACCGGGATCGCCCTGACGGCCCGCACGGCCGCGCAGCTGGTTATCGATACGGCGAGATTCGTGGCGCTCCGTGCCGATGATGTACAGGCCGCCGAGCTTGCGAACTTCCTCTGCCTCCGGCGCAATCTCCGCTTTGTATTTTTTATTGAGCTCCGCAAATGTCTTGCGGGCATTCAAAATCTCTTCATCGTCCGTGTAGCCGTAGGCGGAAGCCTCGCCGATGAGCTCCTCGGAGAACTGCATGCGGCGCATTTCGGCACGCGCCATGAACTCTGCGTTACCGCCGAGCAGAATATCCGTACCACGGCCGGCCATGTTCGTTGCGATGGTCACGGCGCCCTTACGGCCTGCCTGTGCGACGATTTCGGCTTCTTTTTCATGGTACTTTGCGTTCAGCACTTCGTGCTTGATGCCGCGGCGCTTCAGCATGGCGCTGAGTTGCTCGGATTTTTCAATCGTGATGGTACCGACCAGCACCGGCTGGCCTTTTTCGTGGTGCTCGATGATGTCGTTGATAACGGCATTGAACTTGCCCTTTTCGGTTTTGTAAACAACGTCCGGGCAGTCTTCACGAATCATCGGCTTGTTTGTCGGAATCTCTACAACGTCCAGTTTGTAAATTTCGCTGAACTCGGATTCCTCGGTCATGGCCGTGCCGGTCATGCCGGAGAGCTTGTTGTAAAGGCGGAAGAAATTCTGGAACGTGATGGTTGCGAGCGTTTTGCTTTCGCGCGCGATTTTCACGCCTTCCTTCGCTTCAATGGCCTGATGCAGACCTTCGTTGTAGCGTCTGCCGTACATCAGACGGCCGGTGAATTCATCAACGATGATGACTTCGCCGTCGCGCACGACGTAATCGATATCGCGCTGCATGATGCCGTTCGCCTTGATCGCCTGATTGATGTGGTGCTGAATGGTGATGTTGTCCGGGTCCGTGAGGTTTTCCAAGCTGAAGAACTGCTCGGCTTTTTTTACGCCGCGCTTGGTGAGCGTTGCGGTCTTCTGCTTTTCGTTGATGATATAATCGTAATCCTCGTAGATCTCGTCATTGTCTTCCTTTTCGTTCGTCTCCGCCACGCGGATGGGGCGCAGGGTCTTTGCGAAGCGGTCGGCGACGTTGTAAAGCTCCGTGGACTGCTCGCCCTGACCGGAAATGATGAGCGGGGTACGCGCCTCATCGATGAGGATGGAGTCCACCTCGTCCACGATGGCGAAGTTATGGCCGCGCTGCACCTTGCGCTCCTTGTAGGTGACCATGTTGTCACGCAGGTAGTCAAAGCCGATCTCATTGTTCGTTGCGTATGTGATGTCGCAGGCGTAGGCTTTTTTCTTTTCGTCCGGCTCCATGCCGGGGATGGCAAGGCCTACGGTGAGACCGAGGTAGTTGAACACACGCGCCATCATTTCGCCCTGATATTTTGCAAGGTAATCGTTGACGGTGACGATGTGCACACCCTTGCCGCTTAAAGCGTTGAGGTACGCCGGGAGGGCAGCGGTGAATGTCTTGCCTTCGCCGGTCTTCATCTCGGCGATGCGACCCTGATGCAAAATGATGCCGCCGATAATCTGCACCGGGAACGGCTTGATGGAGAGCACGCGCCACATGGCTTCGCGGCACGTTGCAAACGCTTCGGGCAGGATGTCGTCAAGGGAAGAGCCAAGGGAGAGGCGCTCTTTCAACACGGCGGTCTGGCCCTTCAGCTCCTCATCTGTCATTTTTGTGTATTTGTCATCGAGCGCGAGCACCGCTTGCTTAAGCGGTTCAATGCGCTTTAATTCTTTCTTGCTGTAGCTGCCGAACAGCTTTGTGAGTAGGTTCATGGTTCGGGAACACTTTCCTTTCTTTCGCGCGGATTCCCCGCGCGCGGCATATAAATCAGTATAGCATGGAACAGCATAAAAAAGCAAGCGATAGGGGCATATTCATGAAAACTTTATAGGTGGTCAAAAAGAAGCGCATTTTAAAACGCAAAAACGGCAGTGCAAGTCGAGAAAAACAGCAAAATACAGGATAGCCTTAGCCGAAATGCACAAAAAACTCTTTTTTTCCAAATCATAAACAGCTTATGAACAAAATGTGACTTTTTATTCGGTTTTCTCTTGATTTTCGCAAAATTAGAGGCTATACTATAGGTAACAATTCCTGTTTTTCCGATGTGTGCAAACCATAACTGGTCAAAAAAACGAAGAACAGGAAATTCTTTAATTTATAGGAGAGTGAACATCCTTGGACAAATTCTTCAAAATTTCCGAGCGTGGCTCGAACGTCCGCACAGAGATCATTGCCGGTCTCACGACGTTCTTCGCGATGGCTTACATCGTAGTCACGAACCCGAACCAGATTGTTAGCTTCAACCATCTGGCTCCGGATGCCGACCCGGCCTTCCAGCAGATTTGGAACGCTGTGTATGTCGCATCCATTCTGGCAGCAATCATCGGTACGCTGCTGATGGCTCTGTATGCGAAGATGCCGTTTGCACAGGCTTGCGGCATGGGTCTGAACTCCTTCTTCTTCGTATCCTTCATTCTGCCGGAAATCATCTCTGGCGGCGACGTCATCAAGGGCTACCATGCAGGCCTCGTCATCATTCTGGTTTCCGGTATTGTCTTCCTGCTGTTCTCTGTCACGGGTCTCCGCGTCAAGGTTGCAAAGGCTCTTCCGGACTGCCTCAAGAAAGCAATCCCGGCCGGTATCGGTCTGTTCATCGCTTTCCTCGGCTTCCAGAATGTCGGCATCATCCAGACTAACCAGTACACGCTCGTTCAGTTCGTCGATATCCACGGCGCACTGAAGGCAGGCGCGTTCTTTGCGGATGTTGAAGGTGCAAAGGCATTTATGCCGGCTATCCTCGCATTCCTCGGTCTGCTCGCCATTGCAATTCTTGAAAAGCACAACGTCAAGGGCGGCGTGCTCATCAGCATCGCAGGCATTTCCGTTCTGTACTATCTCCTTTCCGGCACGACCCCGACCTTCGACATGAGCCAGATCGGCCAGACCTTTAAGGATTTCGGCTCCATCGGCATCACCGGTGTGTTCCAGGCTGACGCTTGGAAGCGTGCGTTCACAGGCTCTGAGCTCGGCGGCATCTTCTCCGCAATCATGCTCATCGTTACGTTCTGCCTCGTCGATATGTTCGACACCATCGGCACCCTGTACGGCACCGCTTCTCAGGCAAACATGCTGGATAAGAACGGCGATCCGATCAACGTTAACCAGTGCATGACCAGCGACTCCGTTGCAACGGTTGCGGGCGCTGTTTGCGGTACTTCCACCTGCACCACGTTCGTTGAGTCCGCTGCTGGCGTTGGCGCCGGCGGCAGAACCGGCCTTACGAGCCTTGTTGTTGCAATTTGCTTCGCGGTTTGCCTGTTCCTCAGCCCGGTCGCTTCTCTTGTTCCGACCTGCGCTACGGCTCCGGCACTCATCTATGTCGGCGTTCTGATGATGAAGGGCTTCGCAAAGGTCGATATGTCCGACCTGCGCAGCGCTGTTCCGGCGTTCCTCGCTCTCATCATGATGCCGCTGACCTACTCTATCTCCAACGGTATCGGTATCGGCGCGATCGCTTATGTGCTCATCACGCTCCTCACCGGTAAGTACAAGAAGAACGACATCGGTATCACCATTATCGCTGCGCTCTTCGTCATTAAGTTTGTCTTTGTTACGATGTAATTCGTACATAAAACGAACTTTAGCTTGAGATAACATAAGAGGCGCTCGCTTGTGATTTTTCACGGCGGGCGCCTTTTTTCGTTTTATTGCGCGGTTTTGTCCTGCTATACTTTGGGCATATCGGAAGAGTAAAAGGAGCAGGCGATGAAACAGGCGGATAGTTTGCTTTTAAACGCATTGAAAGCAGCGATACATAACGAAAAAGCGGCGCTCGGTGTGCTGCCGCAGGAAACACAGACGGAGCTTTTGCGCCAGGCGGTGCGCCACGGCGTGCTGCCGCTTGTTCTTGATGCGTGCGGCAAGGCACTGAAAGCTGCGCGGCAAATGGCGTTTTGCCAAACGGCAGAGCAGATTTTGAAAACGCAGGTATTTTTACAGCTTTACAGCAAGCTGCGCGAAATGAAATTGCATCCGCTCGTGCTGAAAGGCCCGGTGTGCGCTGCGCTGTACCCGAAGCCGGAGCTGCGGCTGTTCTCGGATGTCGATTTACTGGCGGTTTCGGGTGAATTTGACCGCACACGCAATGCTTTATTGCGGCTCGGCTGCCGCACAGCGGGGGAGAGTGTCGATCCGCTTGAACAGACATTTTACCTGCCCGGCAGTCCGCTCGTTTTAGAACTGCACGGCGCGGCGTTCCCGGAAAACGATGCGTACGGGCACATGAACGCCTTTTTTGCACATGAAAAGCTGCGCACGGAAACCGTTTTCGTGCAGGGCGAAGAAATTTATACGTTTGGCGCGAACGAGACGTTTTTGTACCTTTTGTGCCACAGCTTAAAGCACTTTCTGCACGGTGGGTGCGGCATCCGCGCGGTGTGTGATTTGCTGTTGTTTGCCGAAAAGCATGAAAAGGAGCTTGACAAACTGTATTTGCGCCGCTGCTGCGAAAAGCTTTCGGCACTCGAATTTTTGACGGCGCTCTTTGAAATCGGCGAGAAATATCTCGGCTTTGAGAAAACGGAAAGCTTAGCGCTGCTTCGCGTGCACCCTGCGCCGGATGAGACTGCGCTTTTAGAGGATATTTTGGCAGGCGGCGTGCACGGTGCGGCAGAAAAGAGCCGCTTGCAC
>RRZU011842342.1_pt1 | contig 14994 bp, 15 predicted proteins | sample 2165561 | NCBI WGS metagenome assembly RRZU01 (sample SAMN10456909, study PRJNA506462) | wastewater metagenome | isolation source: wastewater sludge | place: USA: Moscow, Idaho
CTTGCCCATCGCGTGATTGGCCCGGTTCAGCAGATGCGCCACCCACTGCCAGTCGGCCAGCGCGACACTGAACGGCACGCCCGCGTAGTCGTCGCGCGGGACAACCTCATGAGCGACCACGGACGATTGCTGCGGGCTGAGAACCAGGCCGCCACGCGCCACTATCGACAGGGTGGCCAGAATGTGTTGGTAGTGCGCGAAGGTCTCGGCGAAGTCCTCCCAGGGGTGCATGGTGGCGTACGACGAAATGTGGCGCTCGCGCCAGTCGTCCGGGGCGCCCTCGCGGTAGTGCCGGTTGATCGCGTCGCGGTATGAGGCGCGCTCGTCGCCGAAGAGCTCGCGGCATTCGTCCAGCAGCGGCCCGCCTGGGGCCTCGACCAGTTGCCACTGGTAGTAGTGGCCGACCTCATGGCGAAAGTGACCCAGCATCGTGCGGTAGGGCTCGTCGAGCCGTACCCGCATGCTTTCGCGGTAGTCGTCCAGTGACTCGGCGAGGTTGATCGTGATCACCCCGTTGGCGTGGCCGATGATCACCGGCCCGTCACCCGACTTGGACGACAGCAGGTCGAACGCCAGCCCGCCCTCACGCATCCAGTAGGGCACCACCGGCAGGCCGAGTTTCGCCAGGCCGATCAACAGACGCCGCTTGGACTGACCCGTGACGGCCAGCTTGGACAGCGCCTGCAGATCGTCCGCATCCGGGCTGCGCCGGGTCAGCCGGCACGAGTAGCACGAGGCGGCCTCGGCCTCGATCGGCACGGCCCAGTTGCACTGCCAGTTGCGGTTGCTGCAGGGGTGGTGCGTGCTGGTGCCCGACACCGGCAGTGCCGACGAGGCGACCGGGTCGATCATCACTTCGCAGCCGCATTGAAGGCAGGTCAGGCTTTCAAGCCACAGCGGGGCGGAGCACTCGGGGCACAGCAGTAGTCGCACGAATCCAGGCTACCGGCGGCGACCGGGCACACTGGCGGTATGGACTGGTGGGGCATCGGATTGATCGTGGCCGCAGGAGTCGCCGTCGTCGTCTACGGCTACGTGGACGACCGCCGCAAGACTCGCGAGCGCGACGCGGCCATGCTGGCGCCGCCGAAGCGCGACATTCCACGCTTTCAGCCCATGGCCGAGGCGCCCGCGTATCTGAGCGAACTGCAGGCGCGGACGCGTCCGGACCAGTTGGCGAGCACCGACCTGAACGCACTCACCCGCACCGATCTCTTGGCCGCGCAGGCGGCGGCACCCAGTGTGACGGTGGGCATCGCGGCCAAAGACTTCATCACGGACTCCCCCACCGGCTGGGCGGTGGCCGCGAACCCCATGGTGGTCGTGTTGTCCGACGAGGTGAGCACGGTGCGCGAGCTGCTGCCGGTGTTGCAGCGGGCGCAGGCTGCCGCGCGTCCGTTGGTGCTGGTGGCGCCCCGCTTCGGCGCCGAGGTGTTGTCGACCCTGGCCGCCAACACCGTGCAGGGCAAGCAACAGTGCGTGCCCGTGCCGGCGAATGTGGAACAGTCGGAGCGGATCGCCGCGCTCACCCTGGCTCGGGCGCTGTCGCACACCGACCTGCAGGCCGGCTGGGTGCCGGACGATGCGCTCGGCAGCATCGGCACCTGGATCAGCGACCGCAAGACCAGCTGGCTGATCGCCGAGTAGGCGGGTTCGGAGGGGCCGGGCGCTGGTTTGTGGCCGGCGGGTCGGGCGCTGCCTCTTGCCCGGAAGCCTGGCGCTGCTTCGTATCCGGTGGGGTCGGGCGCTGCCTTTTGGCCGGCGGCCGGGCGCTGCCTCGTGTCCGGCAGGCTGGGCGCTGCCTCGTGTCCGGCAGGCCGACGTTGCCTCTCGTCCGGCAGGCCGGACGCTGCCTCTCGTCCGGCAGGCTGGGCGCTGCCTCGTGTCCGGCGGCCGGGCGCTGCCTTGTGTCCCGCGGCCGGGCGTTGCCTCTTGTTCGGCGGCCGGGCATTGCCTCTTGCCCGGCCGGCCGGGCGTTGCCTCTTGTCCGGCAGGCCGGACGCTGCCCCTGGCAGTCCCTTATCAAACGGGACGCCTGAAAAGCCTGCACCAGTGAGCCTGCTCACGGCGCGCTGAGCGGAGGGCCTACTCACTGGTGCAGGGATTTCAGGCACCCCCGGTACCGCAGTTGAGAACCGTGGCACCGGCAGACACCGGCAGGCGGAGTTTGAGTGCACGCAGGCCTGCCCGGCTCGTCCTGACTACCCTCGCGACACGGAACTGCCCCGGCGCACCGACCCTCTCGTCCCGACTGCTCCACGACAGGTAGCTGCCGCGCGCAGGCACCTGCGTGTCACGAAGCCCGAATCCACCGATGTCCCGGCTGCGCGACCCCGTCCGGGCGCCCTGGGCGTCGCCGGCCACGCTCACCAGATGCCCGGCACCTTCGCTCGGACCGGCTTGCCAGGCCACCCGTCTGATACCGCTCGCGACGCCGGCCATCGGTGGATCCGGGCTAGAGCGGGCTACAGCGGGCTACAGCGGGCTAGAGCGGGCTAGAGCGGGCTAGAGCAGCTACGTCGGAGGACGTGGCACGAAGGCGGCTGCCCCTACGACAGTGAAACGTTCGAGATCTCTCAACCCACACTCAAGGTGTCTTCAGGCTGGCGCGGGCGGCGACAAACCCGCCGTGGCGACCTCAGGCGTAGCCCAGGTCGTGCAGGCGCTCATCGTCGATGCCGAAGTAGTGGGCCACCTCGTGCCACACCGTGATGCGCACCTCATCGACCACCTCCATCTCGCTCTCGCACAACTCGAGAATCGCGTCGCGGAAGATGACGATCCGGTCCGGCAGCACGCCGCCATACTGCGAATCACGCTCCGACAAGGGGATACCGTCGTAATAGCCGAGCAGATCCCCATCGGGAGCAGCAGCCCGTGCCTCGATCACCAACACGCAGTTGTGCACCAGTGCGGCCAACTCAGGCGGAATCTGATCGAGCGCTCGATCGACCAACTGCTCAAACCGCTCGTCGCTCATCGTCACCGGCATTGAGCCACTCTAGCCAGCACGCATGCGAAGAATGACATAACTGTGGTTTCTCAGCTGCTTGCGGCGTGGCGTCTTGCATCTCCCGCAGAAACCACTTTCTCCATTGTGCGAGCCGGTCCAGCGTCCCTAGAGTCCAGCCAACCTGAGACGCAGATGAGAACGCACGTGCCACTGATGGCCTCGGGATTCGATGCACGAGGGAGTGATCCAGAACCATGCCGCAGCACACGAGAGGCCTGGCCCGCAGCCTCACCGTGATCGCGGTCGGTCTGGCGCTCAGCATCGGCGTGGGTGGCCCGATCCTGGTGGGCCCGGCGAACGCAGCACCGTCCGAGACCGGCGCGCGCAGCGGCATCGCCGGCACGAAGGTGACCACCGCGGACCTGAACCTGCGCAGCGCCCCCAGCCTGGACGCACCGATCGTGCGCGTGATCCCCAAGGGCACCAAGGTCACCACGACCGGGGTGATGTCCGGACGATTCGCGCAGGTCACCATCGGCGGCGTCACCAACTGGCTCTCCAGCCTCTACCTGGCCGATGTCGCCGCTCCCCTGCCAGCGATCGCATACCGGGCGGTCACCACGACCACGCTCGCGCTGCGTGCAACTGCGGCGGTCGATGCGACCTCTCCCGGGAATCTAAAGCCCGGCACGACGGTGGGCCTGACCGGGGTCCACTCGGTCAGCTACTCCCAGGTGGTTCACCACAACGCGGTCGCCTGGGTGCTCACCGGCTACCTGAACACCAAGGGCCAGGCCGCCGGCGTTCCCGTGCTGCCCACCGCCACCGGACGTCGCTACGTCGCGGTGGACGAGGTGAACGTGCGCGCCACGTCCGCCACGAACGGCGCGGTGGTCGCGTCTGCCACGCAGGGCACGCTGCTGTTGATCACCGGCAAGACCGCCAACAAGCGCACCGAGGTGATCTACAACGGCGCCAAGCGCTGGGCGTACACGGCGTACCTGAGCAAGACCAAGCCGAGTGCATCCGCCCCGGGCACACCGGGCGACGGCGGCAGCCTGGGCAGCGCCAGCCTGGACCGCACCAACGCCTACGCACGCGCGATCGTCCGCGAGATCAGGGCGAAGTTTCCCCAGATCAAGACCGTCTACGGTTGGCGCGCGAGCAGTGCGTACTCGTCCGATCACCCGGCCGGACGGGCGCTCGACATCATGATTCCCGACTACAAGTCGGCCGCCGGGAAGGCCCTTGGCAACGCCATTGCGCGCTACCTGCAAGACAACTACGCGCGGCTGCACGTGCACTACCTGATCTGGCGTCAGCGGCAGTGGAACGTGGAGCGCAACACCAACCCGACCACCGGCTGGCGCGGCATGGCCGATCGTGGCACCGACACGGACAACCACCTGAACCATGTGCACGTGTCGGTGTACGACGTGAAGTAGCGGGACGGCTCGGGCGGACGCGTCGCTACCCGCCACGGGCACCGGCGTGGGTTGGCGAGCCGTCCTGGGCACGGCGACGGTCGCCGCGTCCGCTGGCTCCTGTGGCACCACACGCACTCGCTGCGTTTGGGCCCGCACGCCCCGGCCCGGTATGGTTTATCGGTCAGGTCCCCATCGTCTAGCGGCCTAGGACACCGCCCTTTCAAGGCGGCAGCGCGGGTTCGAATCCCGTTGGGGATGCCATCAGGAACGCCACTCAGGGCTTGGACCGCGGGATGGTCGTTGTCCACAGCTTTGAGCCTCGCCGAGAGATGTCACATTCGCGTTCTCAACCACCACTTCTCGCTCCGGGGTAGTAGTGTGACCCATACCGCCACGCGGAGGAAAGCCGGTGAAAATCCGGCACTGACGCGCAACCGTGAGCCGACCATTGTGGTCGACGAGCCGGATCACTCCTCGTGGGGGCAGAACCTTTACCCGCTGTCGCGAATGCATCGGGGGCGGCGCATCCGTCTCCTTTGCTGCAGCAGAAGGAAGACGAGCATGACGAACCCCGCGTGGCTGGCTCCCCCAGACCAATCCACCGCCCCCACCCGGTTGGACGCCCTGATGCACTACTGGCTGGGGCAACGCGCCGGCACGGTGGCGGCGAAGACACTGCGTGCCGACCAGGACCTGCTCCGACTCATTCCGCAGGCTTATCTCAGCCGGGACGCAGCCTCCATTGGTCCGCAGGACGTGATGGGCATTCTCAGCGGGCTGCGCGCCCGGGGGCTGTCGGAGTTGTCGGTGCGCCGCCACCGCTCCAGCCTGTCGCAGTTCTTCGGCTGGTGCTTCCGCAACGGGCTGATCGGCCAGACCCCGGTCGATGACACCGTCGGGGCCGTGCCGGTCACGCCCGCCGTGGTGAACCCCTTCAGCGCGGACGAACTCGAAGCGGCCTGGGTGGAATGGTCCGAGTACTCGCCGGTGCTTGCCGATGTGATGCTGGTGCTGGCCCGCACCGGGCTGCGCTGGAGCGAGGCTCGCGCCCTGTCCGTCGCGGACGCTCGGCCCGATCAGCTGCGCGTGACCCGGTCGAGCAGCGAAGGTGGCGACGTGCGACGGCTGCCCGCAAGCCGTGTGCGCGTTGTGCCAGTGGTGCCGCGAATCCGTCCGATCGTGCATGGACTGCTGACCGGCCGTGACCCCGATGAACTGTTGTTGACGACGAGTTTCGGGTCGCAGTTGCACCGCACAGCGGTCCTGCGTCGCTTGAACTGGTCCCAGACCGGGCGCGCCCGACGGCTGCATGACCTGCGCCACACGGCGGCCCAACTGTGGCTGGCCGAGGGTGTCACCGCCGGGAACGTCCGGGCGTGGATGGGTCCGACCCGCCTGGCCGCATAGTCAGCCGGGCGTGAGGGACGCCGGCCATGATTGCGACAGGCCGCTACCGGCCAGGACCTGTGGCGAGGGTCAGCGCTCTGCGTCGAGTGATTCTGAAATGACCCGCAGGGGATCGCACCACTCACGGCGTGTTGCGGGTCGAGGCAGTGACTGGTGTCGGGATTTCAGAAAGTGACGAAGGCAAATGCGCGAAGAGTGCTTCGCGTGCGGGCGCGCGCCAAGGTGACGGCCGGGTCGGTTTCGCGACTCCCCCCTCAATCGATCCGAACCCTTGCTCTGGATGGGCTTCTGAGATCCTGACACCAGTCACTGCCCCGACCCGCAACACGCCGGGCTTCTGGGGAACTACGGCGGGTGATTTCAGAATCACTCAACCGAGAGTCGCCGAGGCTCCCCCATCAGTCTCTCGCTTCATACGAACACCACGATGGCAGGCGGGGCCACCGCGCACCCGCGACCGCAACGGCCGGAAGGAACCGTGCCCGATGCGGGTCAGCGCACATTCAGCCCGCCCACCAGCACGCAGCGGCGGCGCCGGGCGAAATGCCTGGCCGAGGTCAGGCCCTCGCCGGTGGGTCCGGCGATGGTGAACGTGCCGTAACCCTCGCCACCGATGCCGATGCCCGCGTATGAGGGGCCGTTCTTGACGAAGATCGTGGTCTGGATGCGTTTGGCCATCGTGGTCAACGCGTTCACGTCGGAGGAGTGCATCACCGCCGTGTGCCGGTTGCCGTGCTCAGCGATCACCGCCCAATCCATCGCCTGCTCCAGCGTCGCCGCCCGCACAATCGGCAGGATCGGCATCATCAACTCCACCCGCACGAACGGATGTTCGAACGGCACCTCGGCGATGATCAGCTTCGTACCTGCCGGGGCGAGCACCCCGAGCGCCTCCAGAATCACCGACGCATCCTTGCCCACCCAGTCGGTGACGGCGTGTCGTCCGTTGACCACCAGCGCGACCAGCTTGTCGATCAGGGCCGGGTCGCGCAGCTCGTACGCACCGTTCTTGACCATCTCGAACTTGAGCAGGTCGGTGATCGAATCGACCGCGATCACCTCCTTCTCAGAGGTGCAGGGCAGGTTGTTGTCGAAGCTCGACCCCAGCACGATGTCGCGGGCGGCCTTCTCGATGTCGGCGGTCGCGTCGACCAGCGCAGGTGGGTTACCAGCACCTGCGCCGATCGCCTTCTTTCCGCTGCTGAGTACGGCTTTCACTATGCCGGGGCCGCCGGTGGCGACCAGCAGTCGCACCAGCTTGTGGCTCATCATCGCGTTGGTGTTCTCGATCGAGGGGTTCTGCACGGTCACGATCAGGTTGGCCGGCGCGCCCGCCGCGACCAGCGCCCGGTTCAGCTCGCGGATCAGCCAATGGGTGATCTTGGTGGCCCTCGGATGCGGGCTGAACACCACCGAGTTGCCCGCGGCCAGCATGCCGATCGCGTTGTTGATCACGGTCTCGGTCGGGTTCGTGGTGGGCGTGATGGCGCCGATCACCCCGTACGGCGAGATCTCGATCGTGGTCAGGCCGTCGTCGCCCGACCATGCCTCGGTGGTCAGGTCCTCGGTGCCGGGGGTCAGCTCGGCGGCGGCCTGGTTCTTGGCGATCTTGTCGGCGACGTTGCCCATGCCGGTCTGCTCGACCGCCGCACGCGCCATGTGCTCGAGGTTTTCGGGCTGCAGCGCCACGTCCCTGATCGTCTGGACGAACCGCGCTCGGTCCTTCATCGAGCAGTCCATGTAGCTACGCCAGGCGGCATCGGCGGCGACGATCGCCGAATCCATGTCGGCGAAGATGCCGTCGGAGCCGGACCCACCGCCCGCGCCGTTCGCGCCGTTCGCGCCCTGCCGCGCCACCTCGCGGACGACCTGCTCGACCACCCGGCGCACCACCTCGGGGCTCATCGTGCTCATCGTTGATTCTCCTTCTGGATTGCCGCCATTGCCTTCGTGACGATGCGGACGTCCTCGTCCACCGTTCCGCCGGACACGCCGATACCGCCCGCGATCCGGCCCTGGACGAACACCGGGATGCCGCCGCCGAACACGACCACCCGTCCGGCGTCGCTGTTCTGGATGCCGGGCAGCTCACCGGACGGGGCCGAGGCGTCCTTGAGCGCCGAGGTCGGCAGTTTGAACGCCGCCGATGTGTACGCCTTGTTGATCGCGATGTCGATGCTGCCCAGCAGCGAGTCGGTCATGCGGTGCAGCAGCATCAGGTTGCCGCCGGCGTCCACGCCCGCGAACACGATCGGGACGCCCATCGCCGACGCCTCGGCCTCGGCGGCCTCGGCCATGCGCTTGAGGGCGGCGAGGTCGTACGTCGTCGGTGAGGCGTTGAGATCCCGGCGTTCGCCGGGATGACGGGTGGAGTCGCCGGGATGACGGGAGCGGTCGGCATGACCGGAGGAGTCGCCGGGACGACGGGCCCACTCGTCATCCCGGGCTTGCCCCGGGATCTCGGCCTTCGCCCGTGTGGGGTCGAGATCCCGGCGTTCGCCGGGATGACGGGTGGGGTCGCCGGTCGCTTCGTCATCCCGGGCTTGCCCCGGGATCTCGCCCGCCGCCCGCAGCACCTTGAGCACTGCCTCGCGGACCACCTGCGTGACGTGCGCCTGGTCGAACTGGTCCTCGCTCAATCGTGCCAGCGCGAACAGGGTGTCCGAGAGCCGGTTGAGGTACGTGATCACCTCTGGACGCACCTCGCGTTGTGAGGCGAGAGCCAGCACCCGGCGCTCGGCCCGGCGCGCCACCGTCCGGGCGGCATGCAGGGCACCCGAGGGCACGTCGCGTCCGGGCACCACGAAGTTGCGCTGCGGTCCGGTGACCGACAGGCACATGTCGATCAGGTCTTCGAGGTCCTTCACGTCGGCCGGGCTGATCGTGTTGTCGCGAATGGCGCGACCCGCATCATCGCTGGCCAGTTCGGCGGCCAGCACGAACAGCCGCTGCTGAATGCCGTGCAGCGTCGCCCGGATGGACTCGTCCGTTGCCAGCGCCTTCGCTTCGCCGATCGCCGAGTTGGCCTCGTCCACCGTGCCGTAGGCCTCGACGCCTGGGTCGAGCTTGGGCACCCGCGAACCACCGAACAGGCCGGTCAGGCCCGTGTCGCCGGTGCGCGTGTAGACGTTGGGCATCTCAGGCGCCGATCTCGACCGAATCGACGATTCCGACGATGGTGGCGTCGATCGGCGCGTCCGAACGAGAGGCCGCGAAGCGAGCCGAGCTGCCGCCGGTCACGATCACCGTTTCGCCGACCCCGGCACCGACCGTGTCGACGGCCACCTGCGGGTAGCTCAGATACTCCCCCTCGACGCCGAGCCGCTGCACCACGAGCAGCTTGAACCCGACCAGCCGCTCGTCCTTGCTCGTCGACACCACCGTGCCGCGCACCTTCGCCAGGAACATGTCACACCTCTCGTGAGATCCGAATGCCGCGAGCGCCCGCCAGGTCGAGCGCCATCGCCGTTACCTTCGCGGAGCGTCCGATGCGCAACTCGGTACCGGACGACACCTGCTGCACCACCTGCTGGCTGATCAACGACAGCGGGCACGCCACCACCCCCACCGGCAGCGCGGTCGGCGCAGGCGCCACGGCCGCATCGCCGCCCGCCTCGACCGGGTCCGACTCGCTCAACTGCGCGGTGAACGCCGACGGCGAGGTGCCCAGCGCATCGACCAACGGTGAGCGGCGGGCCCGATCGGCTCGCTGCCAGGCGGCGATCGCCGTACGGCACAGGGCCTTGGCGTCGACCACCCGCACCCCGAACGACGACAACGCGGCCAGGTTGGCCCGCAACAGATCGGCGTAGCCGGGCGGCATCTGCGGAAACCAGCCGAGCTTCTCGGCGCCGTCCGGACGCACCGCGGTGCGCGACGCGACGACGATGCGGTTGCTCATGATGAACTCGCTGGCCAGGTTGCTGACCAGGCAGTCGGCGATGCCGTGGGCCACCTTGGCGGCGATGTTGCCGGTCATCGTCGGCAGGATCAGCATGTCGTGGCTCTCGACGTACTGCTTCGACACCTCGCGCATGCCGAGGGCCTGGATGCGGCGCTGGTCGAGGATGCGCTCGGCGCTCGGGGTCTGCCGGTAGTCGAGGTGCGCACCGGTCGCCTTGAGCGCCGCGAGCGAATCGATCGCCTCGTCGAAACCCAGCAGACCGCCGGTGAACACCACCAGCACCCGCAGTTGCGGCGGTCGGATCAACTCGCCGATCACCTCACGGATCAGCGCCCGGAGTTCATGCTCAGTCATGGTCGGGTTTCCTCATCGCAATGCCGAGGGGGGTGACGAACAACGGCTCGACCGGACGCACCACGGGCCGTCCGAGCCGGGTGGCGAACACGTCCGGGGCGTTCGGGAACGAGCTGGAGCCGCCGACCAGATACACCATCGGCGTGTCATGCCCGGCCAGCGCCACCTGGGCGATCGTGGCCATCTTCTCCAACGCCGGGCGGATCACGCCCAGCACGTCGTCGCGCCGGGCCGGGTTCTTCTTCATCGCCTCGGCGGCGTCGTAGCCGATCCGGTAGGCGCCGGCCAGCACCAGCGTCATGTGGTGACCGCCGGTGGCCTCATCGACCGACAGCTCGACCCGGCCGTCGCGCAGGATCGACACCCCGGTCGTGCCGTGGCCGACGTCGATCACGCAGCCGTCGGTGATGCCCAGGGCGCGGGCGGCGGCGACGGGTTCGTCCACCACCTCGGTGACGTCGAGACCGGCGGCCCCGGCCACGTTGCGGAACACCTTGGTGTCGCCCTCGCTGATGCCCGGGGGCACCGACACCGACGCGCTGGTGAAGCGGTGACCCAGCCGGGTCTCCACGTCGGCGGTCAGCTTGCGGACGGCGCTGGTCGCGCCCGCCCAGTCGACCACGACCCCGTCCCGGACAACGGTGGAATGCACCCAGCCGCCGGCCACCGGACGATCGAGATCGTCCACCACCGACACCACGATGTTCGCGGTACCGAGGTCGATGCCGAGCCGGGGGGTGCCGACCGGCTCGTCGACCACGCCGGTGCGCACCAGGTGCGCGAAACGGCGGATCGACGCCTCGGGGGCGTCCAGGGATCGGATCGGGGTCATGGTGGCAGTCACTCCCGCACCATCGTTCCGAAGTCACCGTCGCTGAGGCCGAGCGCGTTGGCCTCGTCGGTGTCGAGGTGGATCTCGGGAATCCACTCGTCCTTGAGCCGGATGATCAGGTTGTCGAGCACGCCGCCGCGCTCGCCGTCGAAGGCCACCTTGACCCGGTCCTGTTCCTTGAGTCCCCACTGGTCGGCGTGGCTCGGACCCATGTGAATGTGCCGGGCCGCAACCATCGCGCCGTGCTCGAGGTGGATGCGTCCCAGCGGCCCCTCGATGTCGATCGGGCCGGCATGGTCGAGGTGCCCCGACTGGGTCAGCGGCGCGTCGATGCCCAGGGCGATGCAGTCGGTGCGGCTCAGTTCGACCTGGGTCTTGGGCCGGCAGGGGCCCATGATGCGCACCTTGGGAAACGTGGTGCGCGGCCCGTGCACGGCGACGAACTGCTCGGCGGCGAAGTCACCGGGCTGGCGCACCTGCCGGAATCGGGTCAGCTCGTCGAGCCCGAACAGGGTCTGCAGATGCTCCTTGCTCAGGTGCACGTGCCGGTTGGACACCCCGAGCACGATCCGAAACCGCAGGCGGGTGAGCACCATCGCAGTGATCTCCTCGACGAGTTGACGCGAATCCGTACCGGGCATGGCTCAGGGCTTCTTGGGCAGCAACTGTTCGACGTCGCTGTGCGGCCGGGGGATCACGTGCTTGCTGACGACCTCTTCGCCGACCGCCGCGGCCGCGGCAGAGCCGGCGTCCACGGCCGCCTTCACCGCGCCGACGTCGCCGCGCACCAGCACGGTGACCAGGCCGGCGCCGACCTTCTGGTAGCCGAGCAGCGACACGTTCGCCGACTTGACCATGGCGTCGGCCGCTTCGACGGCACCGACGTATCCCTTCGTCTCGACCATGCCGAGCGCTTCACTCATGTTCTTCTCCTTCTGTGGTGGTGGTTGGGTGCGGTGGCTGGCTCACGGTGCCGCGGGCGCCTTGCGGCCCCGTCCGCGCGCCGGCGTAGGGGTCGCGGCGGTGGATGACGCTACGGCAGGGGGCCCGGACGGCGCATCGGCCGGCTCGACCGGGACGTCCGCCTGATCGGCAGGGACGTCCGCCGGCTTCGCCGATGCGTCCGGTCCGGGGGCTTGGGGTGCGGACGGGGTCTCGTCCGACGCGGTGTCGACGGGCGCTGCGGAGTGAGTCCCGACGGGTTCGACGGGCTTCTCCAACCCGACGGTCAGTTCGGTCAGCACCACAGGTGACAGCTGGTCGCTGGGCCGGGCGATCACCGAGACCGCGAATACCTTGGTGATCCTCTCGGCCGCAGCCCGGGCCGCCGCGACGGCCGACTGGACGGCCGAGACCTGGCCCTCGATCTTGACCGCCACCATGCCCATGCCGTCGGTGGTCTCGTAGCCGATCAGCTGCACGTTGGCGGTCTTGAGCGCGACGTCCGCGGCCTCGACGGCGGCGGGCAGGCCGAGCACCTCGATGGTGCCCAGGCTCAGGTTCGACATGGTTGGCTCCTTCGGGATTCTTCGCTCAGGTGGTGGCGGACGATCCGCCGGCGTGAATGGACGGGGACGGGTCGCGACCCGCGTTGGGCGATGACTGCACCGCGAACAGGTCGTGCAACGGCATGCGTTTCACCAGGCGCGCCGCGTTGGCCCCGGCCGCCCGGTCGATCCGGGGGTCGCGGTGCAGTGACGCGGCCAGGTACGGACGGCCTTCCGGCAGCTTTTCGGTGGTGATCACCACGTAGTCGAGGCTGACGCCGATGCCGATGCCGAGCCGCGACTCCAGGCTCGCCTGGTGCGCCAGCACCAGCGGGTTGAGTTCCGCGTGCCGGGTCACCTCGACCGGCACACCCTCCTCCTCGATGCCGTGCAGCACCTCGGCGAACAGCTCGTCGGTGAGCCGGTCGTTGGCCCGCAGCCTGATGGTGGGTCGCTCGTCCGTCATCGCGCCCCCTCCCACGCCAGCACCAGCCCGGTCGCCACCGCGTTGCGCGGGCCCTCGGTGCCACGGATGTTGGCGCGTCCGGCCACCACCCGGTACTCCCCCAGCGCCCTGGTCACCAGTTGGGGAATCTCGAAGTCGAGCGCGGACCCGCCGACCAGCACCACGTGGGCGATGTCGCGGACGTTCGCGGTCGGACTGACCAGGCGCAGCGCCCGCAGCGCGTTGGTGACGAAGACCCGCTCCTTGGCCCGGATCCGCACCTGCCGGATCACCTCGAGCGGCTGCCGTAGCGGCAGCGGGATCATGCCCTCCTGCGGGTGCAGCACCACGGTGCGGGCGAAGGTGTAGGGGGGCAGGGGCTCGTCGAAGAACTGCACCGTGCCGTCCTCGTGCCGAATGCTGAACAGGGTCTCGACCCGGGCCAGCGGATGCCGCTTGACGTTCTCGGCGTCCTCGGAGCTCTCCAGCCCCAGCTCGGACTGGATCAGCAGCGTGACCATGTTGCCTGCGCCGGCCAGATGCACCGAACGTGCCTTGCCGTCGGCTCGCAGCACGGAGGCGTCCGTCGATCCGGCGCCCATGTCGAGAATCGCGATCGGCACCGACGAGCCGGGCGTGGTGAGCGCGCCGCGCACCGCCATGTCGGCCTCGACCCCGCCGACCTCGACGGTGATGCCGAACTGGTCGGCCATGTCGTGGGCGATGCGCTGCATCTGCAGCCGGTCGGCCTTCACCATGGCGGCGATGCCGACCGCGGCCTCGAGCGAGAACTCGCCGGCGACGCCGCCGGTGACCTTCTGCGGCACGTTGGTGTCGACGGCCAGCAGGTCGGTCACCTCGATGCTGGACGGGTCGCGCTCGGTCAGCCGACCCATCACCACCCGGACCTTCTCCATCATGCCGCCGATGTTGGTGCCGGGCTGGCCCTTGACGTTGACGATCGGGCCGACCGAACCGGCCGCCCGCATGATCTCGTCGGCACCCCGCTCGACGTCGACCTCGACCGTCCGGTCACCGATGAAACTGAGGTGCCCCGCAGGAATGCGCCGCTCGGTGACGTCGCCCTTCGGGGTCTTGATCACCACCGCCGACCGGTTGCCGACCAGCGAGCGCGCCATCGGCACCACCGAGGCGGTCTCGTCGGCGTCCAGCCCGAACAGGGTGGCGATGCCGTACGGGTTGGCCAGGGTCTCGATGATCCGGCCGACGTCGGCCACCTCGATGGCGGCCAGCATGCCGACCGGCACCTTCTCGATCAGGCTGACCTCGTCGACGATCGGCACCTTGTGCCGCAGCCGGTTGTGCACCAGCACGCCGTCGTCGCGCTGCAGGATCACGCCGGTCACGCTGACCCGGGCGGCCGCCTCGTTGATCAGCCGGGCGACGTCCTCAAAGGTGTAGGACCGGTCGGCGACCACGATGAACGGGGTGCCGGAGGCGGCCTGGGCGAGATCGGCGAGCAGCACCGTGGTGCCGACGCCGATGCCCAGACCGCCCGGAGTGGTCGGGTTGTGCCCGATCATGGTCGACTCGGTGATGATGGTCTCCGAGATCGTCTCCATCGCCACATCGCCGATCACCGGCGCCGCCTCGTTGATGCGAATCAGATCGAGGTCGCTCACCTTCCGTCCGGCCGCCAGGGCGGCCGAGGTGAGCGCGTGAAAGACGCCCTTGGTGTTCTGGGCAGTGCCCTTGACGCCGGTCGTCGACACGATCGCGGACGCCACGAACACCGGGGCCGCACCGGGAGTCACCTCCGCGAGTGCGACCTCGGTGGTCGCGTTGCCGATATCGACGCCGGCTATCAGAGCCATGTGGGCGCTCTCTCCTTCGATGTGATCGTGCATTGTGGACGGGCCTACTCCGTCACCCCGGGCGGGCCCGGTTCCTTCATCCCGGGCTTGCCCGCGTCCTTCAACCCGGGCCTATCCGTCATCCCGGGCCTATCCGTCATCCCGGGCCAGTCCGTCATCCCGGGCCAGTCCGTCATCCCGGGCCAGTCCGTCATCCCGGGCTTGCCCCGGGATCCCAGCCCCCAGATCCCGGCATTCGCCGGGATGACGAGGGGTGTTCGTCATCCCGGGCTTGCCCCGGGATCCCAGTCCCCCGAGATCCCGGCATTCGCCGGGATGACGAGGGGTGTCCGTCATCCCGGGCTTCCCCC
>RRZU013142916.1_pt1 | contig 14991 bp, 13 predicted proteins | sample 2165561 | NCBI WGS metagenome assembly RRZU01 (sample SAMN10456909, study PRJNA506462) | wastewater metagenome | isolation source: wastewater sludge | place: USA: Moscow, Idaho
AAGATATTTAACGACTAAGTCTACCAAGGAATCTGCCTAAATAGTCACAGTTTAGGTGCTTCAAGTAGTATATCTATCTTGATAGAGGAGCGATGACACTCCCTAAAGCTACCGTCATACTAGACTACTAGAAATAGACTGTCTTTTAATCAGGTAGCAACCTCGAAAGTTCCTTTCAGGAATCCTCGTTCATGAGCTTTGCGAATGGGCGGGGAGGATGTCAATTAAGAGTTTAGCTAGTTTTAAATTGATATATTTGGTATATTTGAAGTATTGAAAAACGATATCTATTATCTAATGGATGAACTTAATTTGAGAGGATGATTATGTTGGCTGAAAGACGAGAAAAAGTTATGGACAGAGTCTTTTTTATATCGGCAATTATGTCCATTGTTTCTCTGGTCCTGATTATAGTATTCATGTTTGCTAATGGTATTCCAGTTATGCAGAAATATGGATTTAGCGAATTTCTATTTGGGACTGTTTGGAGACCAACTGCAAAAGAACCCCAATTTGGGCTAGTACCAATGATGGTTGGTTCACTTTATGTCACAATTGGTGCTGCTTTAATTGGAGTACCTATTGGTGTTTTAACAGCGATTTTTATGGCGGAGTATTGTCCACCATGGTTATATAAAATTTTAAAACCCGCTGTCAGTTTAATGGCTTCAATTCCATCAATTGTTTATGGTTTCTTTGCATTACAATTATTAGTTCCGTTAATACGTGACTATGTAGGTGGAAATGGGTATAGCGTGTTAACCGCTATGCTATTATTAGGTATTATGATTTTACCGACAATTATTGAGCTGTCTGAATCTTCTATTCGCTCAGTACCACGTCATTATTACAACGGTAGTGTGGCTTTGGGAGCGACGCATGAGCGTTCGATTTTCAGAGTTATTTTACCTGCAGCTAGCTCGGGCGTTATTTCGAGTGTAGTTTTAGGGATAGGGCGTGCGATTGGTGAAACGATGGCAGTTGTATTAGTCGCTGGTAACCAGCCAATTGTGCCAAATAGTTTGTTATCTGGTGTTCGTACATTAACAACGAATATCGTTTTAGAGATGAGTTACGCATCTGGCGATCACCGGCAAGCTTTAATAGCGACTGGGGTAGTTTTATTCGTATTTATCTTAATTATTAACAGTATTTTCATCTTCATTAAAGAAAGAGAGGGCAATAAATAATGCTTAGTAAAATTGCGAAATTTTTCGTTTATTTAGGTGCCTCAATTACATTCGGTGCTTTGGGCTTTATGCTTCTCTTTGTCTTTGTCAATGGAATACCTTACATCACACCCAGTTTATTTGAATGGGATTATACGGTAGCGAACGTTTCTTTGATGCCGGCTTTAATTACAACTTTGTTTATTATTGGTGGTGCACTGTTAATTGCAACGCCGATTAGTGTGTTTACAGCTATTTATCTTGTGGAATATGCAGACCGTTCAAAACCAATTGTTAAATTAATTTCGATGGCGACAGATACGTTAGCAGCTGTTCCATCGATTGTTTATGGTTTGTTTGGTTTCTTATTTTTCGTGTTGTTTTTAGATGCAGGGTTTTCATTATTCGCCGGAATTATGACAACAACAATTATGGTATTACCTTTAATTATCCGAGCTACTGAAGAAGCGTTATTATCAGTAGGTATGCCACTTCGTCAAGCGAGTTTCGCTTTAGGTGCAGGAAAATTAAGAACCATTTTTAATGTAGTTTTACCTGTTGCGATGCCAGGCATTTTATCTGGAATCATTTTAGCAATTGGTCGAATTATTGGTGAATCGGCGGCACTTATTTACACGCTTGGATCATCAACGAATTTACCGTCTTCTCTCTTTGCGTCAGGACGAACATTGGCCGTACATATGTACATTTTAGCAAATGAAGGTTTCCACGTAAATGAAGCTTATGCGACAGCGGTAGTATTGATTGTCTTGGTCTTAGTGTTAAATGCATTATCTACATTCGTCAGCCGTAAATTTATCCAAGGAGGCAAATAATAATTATGACTAAATTGAGAATTAGAGATTTAAACCTTTGGTACGATGATTTCCAAGGATTAAAAGATATTAATATGGATATTTATAAAAACCAAGTCATCGCTTTTATTGGTCCATCAGGATCGGGTAAATCAACTTATATCAAAACATTAAATCGGATGAATGATTTAGTCGAAGGGGCTCTTGTTGAAGGAAAAATTGAGCTCGATGGGGAAGATATTTATGATCCGAAAATGGACATCAATAAATTACGACAACGCGTAGGTATAGACTTTCAACAACCAAACCCATTTCCAAAAAGTATTTATGATAACATTGCTTATGGTCCTAGAACTCACGGGATTACAGATAAAAATGAACTCGATGAGATTGTGGAACGTTCACTAAAAAGCGCAGCTATTTGGGATGAGGTTAAAGATTATCTTGATCGTAGTGCACTTTCTATTTCAGGTGGTCAGCAACAAAGAATTTGTATCGCGCGTGCGTTAGCGGTAGAACCTGAAGTCTTATTAATGGATGAGCCTACAAGTGCACTAGACCCTATTTCAACAGCAAAAATTGAAGAGCTAGTCACAATATTAAAAGATGATTATACGATTGCAATGGTTACACACAACATGCAACAAGCTTCACGTGTATCTGACCGTACCGCTTTCTTTTTAAGTGGAGAGCTGATTGAAACAGGTGACACAACAAAAATCTTTACAAATCCGGATCACGAACAAACAGAGAACTATATTTCTGGACGTTTTGGTTAATAAAATTAAGTAATGCTTAAGGGGGATGCATAAATGAGAACAATATTTGATGAAAAATTAGCAGAATTACATCGTGATTTATCTCAATTAGGTCGTATGGTAAATGAGGCTATTTTTAAAGCAGTCAAAGCTTTAATTAACCACGATGAAGTATTAGCTCAACAAGTGATTGATGGGGATAAAAAGATCAACCAAAAAGAAAATGATATTGATCGAAAATGTTATGAAATTATCGCCCTACAACAACCAAATACAACCGACTTACGACGCGTTCTAGCGGTGATGCGCGCTTCTTCTGATTTAGAACGAATGGGTGACCATGCGCAGAATATTGCGGCTGTTACTATCAATGTGAAAGGTAAAAAACGTGACGTAGATTTAGAAAATAAAATTTCTAAGATGGGTCAAAAAATTACCGATATGTGTACAGATATTATTGATGCTTTTGTCGAGCACGATGTGGAGAAAGCAGTAAGAACGGCTGATAGTGATAATGAAGTCGATGCTTTATACAAAGACTTGCGCTTTAGTGCGATTGCTTTAATGAAACAAGATCCAGATGCTGTTTTAGCGGCTTCTGATTACTCTTTCGTAGGTATGCATTTAGAACGTATTGGAGACTACGTCAAAAATATTGGTGAATGGATTATCTATCTTGAGACCGGAGAAATTACTGATTTAGATTAAATTTATCTATGAGTAAAAATGAGAAAAAACCAGTTAACCTTAAAGGTGAGCTGGTTTTTTTGTATGTAGAAATGAATGTGAATAGATATATACCGAACATATATTCTTTAATTTCTAAGGCTTTCCTGTTATAATAATAGAGCAAATCCAGCTATACTATATTTAGTTTGATCGATGAGTGGTTAAAATGACATATTTTAAAGGAAATGATTTGAGTGAATAAAAATAAAATTCGTGTCCATGGGGCACGCACGCATAATTTAAAAAATATTGATGTTGATATCCCTAGAGATGAATTTGTTGTAATTACAGGAATTTCGGGATCAGGAAAGAGTTCGCTCGCTTTTGATACTCTATATGCCGAAGGGCAGAGACGCTACGTTGAATCTTTATCGGCCTTCGCACGTCAGTTTTTAGGCCAAATGGATAAACCGGATGTGGATAGCATAGATGGTTTAAGCCCGTCGATTTCTATTGATCAAAAAACTACCAGTAATAATCCACGTTCAACCGTAGGAACGACAACTGAAATTAATGATTATTTAAGATTGCTTTACGCAAGAGTAGGTACGCCATACTGTCCAAATGATGGGACGGAAATTACAAGTCAATCTATTGACCAGATGGTGGAACAAATTCTTGAATTACCGGAACGGACGCGAATTCAAGTTTTAGCGCCAGTGGTGAAAGGTCGCCGTGGTCAGCATAAAAAAGTCTTTGAAAAAATTCAAAGTGATGGATTTGTACGTGTTCGTGTCGATGGTGAGATGCATGATATTAGTGAAAAATTTGATTTAAATAAAAATCAAAACCATGACATCGATGTCGTTGTTGACCGTTTAGTGATTAAAGAGGGCATCCGCTCAAGACTTTCGGATTCTTTAGAAACAGCACTTGAATTAGCTGAAGGATATGCATCGATTGATGTAATTGATGGAGAAGAAATGGTATTAAGTGAACATTATGCTTGTCCGAAGTGTGGCTTCTCCATTCCAAAACTTGAACCAAGATTATTCTCCTTTAATGCACCATTTGGAGCTTGTGATGCTTGTGACGGTTTAGGAACCAAGCTAATTGTTGATATTGATTTAGTTATTCCAGATCGCTCGCTCACTTTAGATGAAGGAGCGATTGTTCCTTGGCAACCGATCAGTTCGGAATACTATCCTGAAATGTTAAAACAAGCAGCGGATTATTTTAAAATTGATCGCAATACGCCTTTCGAAAAATTATCCAAAAAAGACCAAGATCTAATCTTGTATGGGTCAGGTGGAAAAGAATTCCGCTTCCATTATAGAAATAATTTTGGAAAAGTTAGAGATTCTAAGATTCCATTTGAAGGCGTCATGAATAATATTGAAAGACGTTACCACAACACCTCAAGTGACTACACGCGCCGGGTAATGCGCGAATACATGACAGAACTTCCTTGTCCAAAATGTCACGGGAAACGCCTAAGTCGTGAAGCCTTAAGTGTTAAGGTCGCAGGTAATGACATTGCTGAATTAAGTGAATTATCCGTTGGCGATTCGCTAGAATTCTTCGAAAATTTAGAATTATCCGTCAACGATACAACAATTGCTTCACCTATTCAAAAAGAAATTTTAGACCGTTTAATCTTTCTAAGAAATGTGGGCCTAGATTATTTAACTTTAAGTCGACAAGCCGGGACTTTATCCGGAGGAGAAGCCCAACGAATCCGTCTCGCCACTCAAATTGGATCAAATTTAACAGGAGTCATGTATGTGTTAGATGAGCCGTCAATCGGTTTGCATCAGCGGGATAATAACCGCTTGATTGATTCTTTAATTGAAATGCGTGATTTAGGTAACACGCTTATCGTTGTTGAGCATGATGAAGATACGATGCTGGCTGCTGATTATTTGATAGATATTGGACCAGGCGCAGGTGAAAACGGTGGTGAAATTATTGCGGCCGGAACGCCAGAAGAAGTAGCGGAAAATGACGCCTCCATTACCGGACAGTATTTATCAGGTAAGAAAAAAATTGCTGTTCCGGAAGAAAGACGGACGGAAGATTTAGGAGCGGTAAAAGTAGAAGGCGCCCGTGAAAATAATCTAAAAAATGTGGATGCCGAATTTCCAATAGGACGATTTAATGTGGTGACTGGAGTTTCAGGTTCTGGGAAATCTTCTTTAGTGAATAATGTGTTGAAAAAAGCTTTAGCACGAGAAGTGGGACGTGCTACGGATAAGCCAGGTAAACACGATAAAATCAGTGGCTATGAATCGATTGAAAAAGTGATTGAAATCGATCAAAGTCCAATCGGGCGAACACCTCGAAGTAACCCAGCCACTTATACAGGTGTCTTTGATGACATAAGGGATTTATTTGCGCAAACAAATGAGGCTAAAATGCGTGGTTATAAAAAAGGACGATTTAGTTTTAACGTGAAAGGTGGACGATGTGAAGCGTGTAAAGGTGACGGCATCAAGAAAATTGAGATGCACTTTTTACCAGACGTCTACATTCCTTGTGAAGTATGTAATGGAAAACGATACAACTCTGAAACGCTCGAAGTAAAATACAAAGGCTATTCGATTGCTGATGTTTTAGACATGACCATTACAGAAGCCTTAAAAGTGTTTGAGAATATTCCTAAAATTGTTCGAAAACTTCAAACCATTTACGACGTTGGTTTAGGTTATATTAAATTAGGTCAATCATCGACTACGCTATCTGGGGGAGAAGCGCAGCGAATGAAACTAGCGAGTGAGCTTCAAAAAATTTCACGTGGAGATAATTTCTACATTTTAGATGAGCCGACAACCGGTTTACATTCACATGACATCGCGAAATTATTAGAAGTACTGAATCGCTTAGTGGAAGATGGCAATACAGTTGTTGTTATTGAACATAACTTAGATGTGATCAAAACAGCGGATTACATTATTGATATTGGTCCAGAAGGCGGGAATGGTGGCGGAAACATTGTTGCTACAGGAACACCTGAGGAAATTACGAAAGTTGAAGAAAGCTATACCGGTCAATTTTTAAAACGATTATTAGAACGACAAACTGAAAAAGCTTAATGAGTTAGACTACTTGTAACTGTAAAGTTGCGAGTAGTTTTTTTCTTTGTAGGAGAGAATAGGCTTTGTCCCGTGTTCATATAATTTATTTAGATGAACGCAAGAATCGACACCTATCCTCGTCAACATTATAAAAGGAAAATAGATTTTAAGGTGATTTTCATACGGAGAAACTCAAATTATATGCTACAATTTCAGTAGAAGGAATATGTCAAATAGTTCAATGAGGTGAGGAATAAATATGGCAGAAACGGATGAGAATGGGCTAAAAAAACACCGATGTACGAATATTACCTAGAAAACAATATAAAAATATCGGATTTTCATGGGTGGGCATTACCGATTCAATTCACCAAATTAGCGGAAGAACATGAAGCCGTACGAGACAGAGTCGGCATATTTGACGTTGCGCATATGGGAGAAATTCGAATAACAGGAGAGCATGCGGTTGAATTTGTTAATTCTTTAATAACAAACGACGCAACAAATACTAAAGATAATCAAGCGATGTATACGGCAATTACAAATGAAGAGGGCGGTACCTTAGACGATGTAATTTTCTACAAACATTCAGATGACCACATTATATTTACACCAAATGCATCCAATACAGATAAAATATTTGACTGGTTCACTAAACATAATCAAGACAATAAAGTTAAAATCGAGAACGCTTCAGATGAAATTGGAATTATCGCTTTGCAAGGTCCAAAAGCAGAAGCAACTCTTCAAAAATTAACCCAAGCAGATCTATCAGAGATTAAGCCGTTTCAATTTATACCAGAAGCAATAGTTGCGGACGTCCAACCAGTGGTCATTTCACGAACTGGTTATACAGGTGAAGATGGGTTTGAGTTATATGTTCCATTCAATCAACAGCCTGAAATTTGGAAGCAATTGTTAAAAGCGGGCGAAGAATTTGGAATGAAAGAATGTGGTCTGGGTGCTCGTGATACCTTACGTCTAGAAGCAGGACTCGCTCTTTATGGAAATGAGTTAACAGAAGAAATTAACCCGTTTGAGGGTGGAATTGGTTTCGCTGTAAAATTAGGGGATAAAAAAGCCGTTGATTATTCTGGAAAAAAAGCCCTATTAGACTACGGGGTGCATGCACCTACGACTTACTTCCCACTGATTATCGAAGAAGCGTTAATGATTGAACCGACTGAAACGGAATCCAAGGCGGATCTTGATTTAACTGCGGATGCCTTTATTCAAATAGCGAAAGAGGTCGATGAAACACCGGAGAAAGTTTCGGGTGCGCCGCATCTGACTTCGGTTCGCCGATTAGATGAAGCCACTGCATCGCGTCGACCGGTATTGACGCATGACCCAGAAGCTGCACAAGCACAGAGGGAATTTGCAAAAAGCCGTAAAAAATAAGCAAATGTAGAAAAGCAGTTTGAAAAAGGTATGAATTCCTTCTTCAAACTGCTTTTATTTGTGTTTACGTGCCAAAATGATGGAAAATGGCACACATATTGTATTTGCGTGCCAAAATAGTAGAAAGTGGCACGCAGTTTAAATCTGCGTGCCAATATCTAGAAAAATGGCATGCAGAATTAATTCTTGCGTTAAAATCCTTAAAAATCACGAGCAAATTCAAATCTCGATTTACAACTTTAGAAAATAACAAAAGATTCTAAATCATCTGCTTTTCTACGCTATTCAGCTGCCGGTACGGCTTTATACATACTATACTGCCCGTAACCCGTCACTACTTTATAAAAACCACTTATTTTTTGATCGATTTCTGGATTGCCCGTATAAACCAAGAACGGCTGGCGCTTCAAACTATGGAGTTTTGTTGGTGTGGACAAAATAATCAAGTCTTCTTTGTCCAACTTAGCAAGCACTTTATCCGACAACTGCTGGTTGCCGCGGCCGAAAAGATAACTTTGCCCACCCATAGGGGATAAAATCAGTTTTATAGGCGCATCCCCAATGACATCCAAGATTTGTTGTTCATAAACATCTTTGGCGATGAGCTTTTTATTTTTCACAAGATCAATTCCAAGCACAGTCCCTTTAAGACCCAACTCTTCGAGAATGCGGTGTGTAGTTGATCCAGAGCCAATAATATAAATGACGTCCTCATCCATATCATCGATAACTTGAAGAGCAGCAGATATTTGAGCCTCCGCATCGGATTGTAAGGATGGGGCTTTTAAATTTTACATATGCGATTCGTCGTACGGTACGTGTAAATAACCATAGACTTTTGTAATAATCTCATCCCTTCGAAAAGCCGCCTCTTCGATATCAATAACTTCTTTTGCGAGAATCGCAAGCGGATGATCGCTTAAAAACTCAAAAGCTAACTCTCCGGCATCTTCAGGCGTTACGGCGTAAACAGGGGAATGAATTTTAACACCGGTTGGAATCCCGATGACTGGAATTTCCTTTTCAAAGGGCAATGTGTCAGCGACGTCTCGCGCTGTTCCATTCCCACCTGCAAATAATAGTAAATCCACTTTATCTTCAAGTAATCTTTCAAGAAACAATCGACTGTCTTCCACACTGGACTCGCCTTTTATCTGATGAAGGACTTCGTACCGAAAGCCTAAATCGGCAACTACGCTTTCACCCATTTCACCTGAAGGAACAAGAAAAACTATGGACTCTTTTAGAGGTTTCAGCTTCTCGAGTGCTTTCACTGCTTTTTTTGCACTTTCAGGCATGGCCGCCTCGCGAAATGGCTTTTGCCAAAATTTCTTGACCATCTGTTCCTTTTAAGCCAACTTTACCACCCATACCTGCGATAGGGTTAATCAATAAGCCAATTTTTTTCATATGGGCCTCCAATCTGATAGATTATCTCTAGCATACCGAAGAGTTGCTGAATTTTCCATAAATTTCTTCTTTAAATCAGCCTATGGACCTATGACAAAAGTAAAAAGATAAGAGATAATGGTAGTGTAGAAAAAAGAAATGACAACCACACCTTAATTTCCATTAATATAAGGAGGATTTATTATGGGTGAACGTGAAAGAATTTTAGAATTGGTTCGAGAAGGTATTTTATCCGTTGATGAGGCCCTAGACTTACTTGAAAGTGTAGCGAATAAAGAATCAAAGAAAACAGAAGAACGAGATTTTGTTTCAGAAGATATTTTTGAGAAGAAAGCAGAGCCTGTGGAAACTGAAGTCGAAGTAGAACCTGAGAAAGAAGCAGAAGAAGAGCCGGTTGAAGCGACTGAAGAAGAAAAAGATATCGAAAGCAATAAAATCGAAGAGGAACTTGAAGAATTAGCGAATGAATTAAATCGCTATTCGGTAAAAATTGATGAAATCAATGAAGAAATCACAGCTAAAAAGCAAGAAGTTTCTGAAATTGAACAAGATTTAGCGGACAAAAAAGATGTATTGACCGAAGAATACTTTGAAAAGAAAAGTGAGCTTGAAAACAAACTGATCAATCTTCGTAAAGAAATTGAATTAATCTCATTGATTGAAGAAATTGACAGTACGAACGAGTTGAATAGTTTAAACGCGGACCTTACAAAAGTTATGGAAGATTTGCGCGATTTAGAAGCGAAGTCGCTTACGAGTGAAGAAATTCAAGAAGCGGATGCGCGTATTGCAAGCTTACAAACTGAAATTCAAGACTTAACGGATGCAAAAAATGAGTGGTTAAAAGAAATGCATTCATTGAAAATGAAACACTGGACAACGAAAGCAAAACAAATGTCAGAAAGCATTGAAATTCCAGAAGAATGGCGCGACAATGCGAATAAAACGATTGAACGAGCGAGTGATATTTTTGCTGAAACAAGCCGTTCACTAGGTGATGTTTTCCGCCAAACAGTCCGAACGACTAAAGATACGATAAATAATATGGACTGGAAAGATATTGACATTAACTTTAATTTACCGAAACAAGCGAAAGTGACCTTTGAAGATGAATGGTTATTTGAAAATACAACCGCAACTATTTTGGATTTTAAAAATGCGAACGGTGATTTGATTTTCAAACCAAGTATGAACGACAGTATTAAAGTTGTTGCGAAAATTAAAATGCATGGTAACATTAAAGAAGCGACACCAAAAGAGGCTTTTGAAGCTCGTAGTGTCATTAAGATTGACGAAGATCAATTCACATTCCATATACCAAATAAATCAGTTGTTGCGGATATGATTATTTATCTTCCGAAAAGAAATTACGACTATATTCGCTCAAATTCCTTTAATGGGGATGTACACTTCAAAGAAATCACTACACGCGACATTTTTGTGAAAGCAACAAATGGAAATATTTCAATTGACGATATGCAAGCAACAATGCTTGAAGTGAAAGGCACAAATGGAGATATTACGCTAACAGAACTTTATTTACGCGACTTACTCGTAAGCACTGTCAATGGTGGTGTACGTGTCGTCGGTGAAGTCCAAAGTTCAGATGTCCATACCACAAATGGCGACATCCGCATGACATTAAGTGGGAATGAGCTCATTCGTGTGGTCGGTGGCTCCGTGAATGGCGACGTGAAAATCTCATTGCCTGAAGGCGTTGATTTAGAAATTGAAGCCAAATCCACATTCGGAAAAGTTCAAAGTCGCTTATCCAATATTGAAAGTTCGCTAGAGGCAGCTAAAAAAGGGAAAATCCACCGCCTTCGTCGAATAAGTGACGGTGAGATTTGTCGAGTCAAAGCTCAGACAACTACGGGAAATGTGTTATTTAAAGATACAGACAAAGAATAGAGTGAGGAGAGTTTAAGATGAAAAGATTAACAAAATCAAGAAGAGATAAACAAATTGCTGGAGTTTGTGGAGGTCTTGCTGAATATTTTGGAGTAGACTCAACCCTAGTACGAGTAGGTTATCTTATCTTTACATTCTTTGGAGCTGGATCGCCAGTTTTACTTTATCTATTACTAGCGATGATTATGCCTGAAGAATAAAAAGAATTTAAGGTCAAAATAAAAAGGAGGAATCTGAATGAGATTAACAAAATCAAGAGATGATATTATGGTTTCGGGAGTACTGGCTGGTTTAGGTGAATATTTTAATGTAGATCCAACGTTAATTCGTATTGGTGTCGCATTATTAGGATTCTTTACACCTTTTCCTGTGATTCCTCTATATATTTTAGGAGCAGTACTCATACCAAATGCACCAAAAAAAGAAAATAAACCCTTTCAAAAGAAATCTTCATCCAATCGGTCAAAACGCAAAGGATTTGACTTTCGTAATTATGAGGAAGTAAAAGCGGAAGAAAAACCTTTCTCAAAAGTAAACGATATCGAAGAAGACGACTGGAGTGATTTTTAAGATGAAATGGTGGCAAAGACTTTTACTCAATACCGTAATATTTTTAATCCTTGGAAACTTTTTAGATGGGTTTTCTGTGGATAACTGGCAAGCGGCTGTATTTGCGGCGATCATCTTAGGTTTGTTAAATACTTTGGTAAAACCTATCATTACGTTATTTTCAATACCTATCACCATACTCACACTCGGTTTATTTTACTTTGTAATTAATGGGTTAATGATTTGGTTAACGGGTTATTTAGTAGCAGGTATTTATATTAGCTCCTTTAGCCAAGCTATATTAGTTTCACTAATCTTATCCTTAGTGAATTCGCTTGTAACAAAAGATGCTTAACAGGCAAAAAGACTGGAAATTCCAGTCTTTTTTTATTTTCTCAAACACTTATATGATCTATCCCGTACGTAAATAAATTACAGACGCGTTAGGGGTTCTATCTCGTACGTAAATATATTATAAACGAGTTAGATTGTTTCACGCAATTTAACTACCGGTATGCGATTGCTTGCACTTAAATTCTGTTAGAATTGTATAAAGTTTACAAACCACATAGTCAATTTTAATATTTTATGATAGAATCGAAGGGAGTGGTTATTAATGATTAATAGATAAAAGCAATTATTCAAATAAAGGAATACTGATCATTAATAGAGACACAAAATTATAACGGGGGTTAGAAATATGAATAACAAAGTATTTAATAAGTTACAGCAACTTGGTCGTACATTTATGCTACCGATTGCATTGCTACCAATCGCTGGGCTATTATTAGGGCTTGGGGCAGGTTTAACCAACGAATCCTTAATTGCACAATATAATTTAGAAGCAGTTATGGGAGAGGGCACAGTTATTAATGGTCTCTTAAGTGTTATGTCAGATGTAGGAGCTGTCATTTTCGGTAACTTAGCCTTGCTTTTTGCGATTGCTGTCGCTCAAGGTTTAGCGAAAGATCGTAAAGAAGTTGCAGGCTTATCTGCAGTCGTTGGTTATTTTACGATGTATGCAGCCCTTACAAGCGGCATTCATAACTTTTCAGATATGGACGCACTGCGAGAAATCGAAGGTTTAGTTGGAGGCGTTTTAGGATTTCAAGAAACCTTAAATACAGGTGTTTTCGGTGGAATTATCATCGGTCTAGTCGTCGTTTGGCTGCATAACAAATTCTATCGAGTTAAATTTATAGATGTACTCTCTTTCTTCCAAGGGACTCACTTTATTCCCATTATTTCATCCCTTGCAGGGTTAATTTTAGGAACGATTTTTGCTTTCGTATGGCCATATGTGGGTGCAGGAATTGCAGCATTAGGTGGAATCATTGTTGAATCAGGGAATATTGGTTCATTCCTATATGGATTTATTTACCGTGCGCTTATTCCATTCGGTTTACACCACGTATTTTATCTACCATTCTGGCAGACAGCCCTTGGTGGGTCAGCCGAAGTTGCAGGTGAATTGGTTCACGGAGCTCAAAATATCGTCTTTGCACAAATTGCAGCTGGAGAAGTGATTTCACCTGAATTTGCGAAATATTTCTCTTTCCAATTCCCATTAATGATTGGTGGTTGGCCAGCAGCTGCTTTGGCTATGTATCACGAAGCACGTAAAGAGAAAAAAGATGACGTTAAAGGATTACTTTTCGGATCATCATTTACTTCTATATTAACTGGGATTACAGAACCTATTGAATTTACCGTATTATTCGCGTCACCATTCCTATTTTACGGCGTGCACTCAGTGCTTGCTGGATTATCAGTCATTATAGTGGAGTGGTTAGGTGCTGGAGTGGGCTTAACTTTCTCAGGTGGACTAATTGACTTTCTCATTTACGGAGTACTTCCAGGAAATGCTCGAACAAATTGGACAAGCCTGATTCTTCCAATTATTATCTGGGCTGTTTTATACTATGCAATATTCCGCTTTAGCATCCGCAAATTCAACCTGAAAACACCAGGAACTGAAGCAGATGATGAGGAAGCTGTTTTACGCACAAAAGACGAGTATCGTGCAGAACATGGAATCGGCCAAGCAACAGAAGATTCAGGATTCACTGGAGACGACAAAACATCTTATGAAATTGCAGTCGGTCTTGGTGGTTCGCACAATATCGCAGACTTTTCAAACTGTGCTACTCGATTACGCGTCACAGTTAAAGACGGTTCAAAAGTAAACGAAAATCTATTACGAAAAACGGGTGCCGCAGGAGTAATGGCGAGTGGACAGTCTGTGCAAGTCATTTACGGAACGAAAGTTGAAGGAATTGCCGGCGACCTAAACGACTTCTTGAAACAAAACCCTGACGTCGGAAATGAAGAACCAGAAACAGTAGCAACTGAAGAAACTGCTGACGTTGAACCGATTGAAGCAGATAAAGATGAAGTTGTAGAGATGGCTGGAGAAATTATTGCTTCACCAATGGACGGACAAATTGTTCCATTAGAAGAGGTTAACGACCAAGTATTTAGCTCTAAAATGATGGGTGAAGGGGTTGCGATTTTACCATCTAACGGAAAAGTGTATGCACCGGTATCAGGTGAAGTAACTGTTATGATGGATTCAAACCATGCAGTCGGGATAGAAAGTGAAAATGGGGCAGAAATTTTAATTCACGTTGGTTTAGATACCGTCGAATTAAACGGAGAAGGCTTTACAGCTCACGTTCAAAAAGGTGACCAGGTAAAAGCTGGAGATTTACTCATTGAAGCGGATTTAGAAGTTATTAAGTCGCATGACTACGATACAACGACAATGGTTATCATCACAAATACTGACAACTATGGTCAAGTGATTGTAACAGAAGAAACAGTCACAGAGCATGCGGATGAATTATTAGAGTTGGTACCAAACACAGAAGCTTAAATTAATTTTAAAAAGATAATCCCACTTCAAAAGAGGTGGGTTTTTTTAATTTGTAATACAAACGATATATACAGGAAAGAAGTTTCATCTGTCGGGATTTGTAGCCTTTACTTAGGTAAATCTTGTTCGCATGTGAAAGCCAATTATGCTATTATTAATAGGTTAATATGAGAAAAAAGGATAAAAATAATATAACCAATTAAACAAAATGAATTTTGAGGTGAAAAAAGTGGGGGAAAAAGTAGTAACAGTCCAAGAACTTTTAGATGGCATGCCTTATATATCGCTAGCATCTGGAGGGGACTATGTTGATCGAGAAATTAAGGTATCAGATTTATCTCGACCGGCTTTAGAATTAAC
>RRZU011192040.1_pt1 | contig 14990 bp, 10 predicted proteins | sample 2165561 | NCBI WGS metagenome assembly RRZU01 (sample SAMN10456909, study PRJNA506462) | wastewater metagenome | isolation source: wastewater sludge | place: USA: Moscow, Idaho
GCATGGACTCGACGTTGTCTTCGATAATCGTACGGGCTTCGTCGTTGGTTTTGGCGACTTGCGCCAGCTCCATGAGCTTGAGATGCCCGTTGACCAGATCCATGACGTTGAAGCGATTGATCTCGACGGTCATCAGACTACTGGCGCTGCGGCGGCGGACGGAATCGGCGGCCTGCAGGTCGAGCAACTGCTCGAAGCTCTCCATGTGCGCCCAGTCCTTGTTCGGATCGAAACCGGTCAGCATCATGTCGACCATCAACGGGCCGCAAAAATAGCTGAAGAGCTTGGCGGTGTAGACGCGGCCGTGGTCGTCGATGAAACGCTCGGCGGCCGGACCGAGACAGTTCTTGGTGATCCAGAGCTTGGCGTCGAGCCGGTCGCGGACGTTGTAGAACATCGCCTCGTACCAGTCGATCGTGGCCGGCATCTCCGCACACCGCTCGGCGGCCTGCTCGTCGTCCATGCCGGAAAGCAGGCAGGTCTGGATGAAGTGAGCCCGGTCCTGGTCGGGGTCGTTGAACAGTTCGTAGGCGTAATACAGCCCCGGATTGTCGGGAAACAGCTGCGACTGCTCGCGCGGCGTGCTGGTCAGGAATTTGCCGAGAAAGCGTCGCGCAATGCAGATGTACTCGTCGTCCACGCGCGGATCGGCCGGCAGTACGGGGCGGGCTTCCAGCAGCGTCATGACCCGCTCGAAGCGCCAGTTGAGCGCTCGGCGGCTGTTGTATTTGTTGTAAAGAGGGTGCATTAGACCACGTCGTGCGAGCCGACGATTACCAGGATGAAGTTGCCGTCCGCGATTCCGTTGAACCGGAAGTAGAGCTTCCGCGGATTGACGCTCTTACCGTCCTGAGCGTCGAAGTTGTAGACCGCTTTGGGCGTGTCGAAGAACTGGTTCAGCACGCCGGCGGTCACGCTCAAGCGCGGGCAGAACAGATAGACGTTCTCCGGATCGGGACCCAAGTCCGAGGGACTCTCGGAATCGTCGCCGAAGTCGTCCGGGTTCTTGGTGAACACGTCGATCGTGAAGCTGCGGGAGCCGCCGACCTCGCCCAGCGCGATCGAGTCGATGTAACAGCGGCTAGGAAAGTCGACCGGGAACACCTGGTTCCCCTCGGTGACGACAATCTCTTTGCGGCGACCGTAAGGTAGCATGGAAATAGCCCTTCCGTGGACAATGGTTCGACGGCTGAGTATAGAAATCTGCGACCGCCGTGGGTAGAGCGACCGCGGTCGCCGGGCAATTCAATGACCGGTTAGCGAATTGCCAGATCGTATTTTGCGACGTCCCAGCGACAACGCTGAGCAAGATCCCCCATCTCCAAGCGGCGGATGTCGGAGTCGGTCGTCTCGCAAATGCACAAGTTCGGCGAGGCCACGTAGACGGTCGGATCATCGGCGAACAAGGCCGCCAACGTCAAGTCGGCGGTCGTGCGGAACTGTTGATAGGCTTGCAGCATGCGCTCGTAGGCCCGCTCGTCGATCAGCATGGCCCAGGTGCCCAGCGTCTTGGCCGGGCGATAGAAGCCCGGCGGTCCGGGTCGCACCTGCGACCAATCCAACTGCGTGGCACCGAGATACAACACCTCCCAATCGTCCGGCGGTTCCAGCTGCCGCAGCTGTTCGGCGAATTGTTTATGCAAGACGACGTCGTCCTCGAACACGGCGATCCGCCGGTAGCCGTTGAGCTTGGCGCACCGCAGAATGTCGACGTGGGTCAACAGACAGGCCAAGGCGCCCGGCGTACGAAAGCGGGCTCGCGTCACCTCGTTGACCCAGTGATGCCGCAGAAACTCGTAGTCTTGGCCGTCGTGGGCGACGAAGCGATCGGCGACGACCCCTTGGCGGGCCAGCCGCGCTTGCGTTCTTGTCCAACGGTCCGGTCGTCGCGACAGGTTAAGCACGAACGTCTGATCGACTGGCGGCATCATGAGTACGTGTCGTATGTAACGCCGCTGACGACAGCGTAGTATCCGGTCTTAGTGGTAGGTGTGCCGCCCGAGGTTGTACCGACGTAGCTGAATTCGACGTGAAGCGTACCCGTAGTGCCGCCGCTGATGCCGTTGATGTTGACGTCACTGATTCGCGAGTGGTACGCGCGGACAACACCACCGTCGTTGGCGGTGGTACTTGCACCGACGGAGGCTGTAACATTCTCCGCGTTTGTGTGGTGCAACACGACGGTGCCAGGTTCTCCGCTGATTCCGTTGGCGCTGCTGCCGGTGTAGTTGTCGCCGCTGGCGCCGCCGCTGGCAGTAAGATTCAGGCCGACCAGCGGTGAAGACAACGCGGCAAAACAGTGATTGACGTAAATTGAACCGCCGTCGCCGCCGTCGCCGCCCGCCCCTTCGCCGGTCATGTATTCATCGTACGGGCCGCCTTGGCCGCCCTCGCCACCGGTAGCAGCCACGGAAACCGTGCCGACGGTGTCGAAGCTCTTCGCCAACATTTGTTGTATGGTGATTACGCCGGCGTCGCCGCCGGTAGCGCCTTTTTCGCTGGTGGATACACCGGCGCCGCCGTTGCCCCCGTTGGCGTAAATCTCCGCAAAGCCGAGTACGGTGGCCGACCGAATCGTAATATCGCCGCCGGCGCCGCCATAGAACGCGTTGCCGCCGTCACCGGTGGAGCCGGACGAGTTAATCAATGCGCCGTCAGTAAACGTACAGTTCACCAACAAGATGGCGCCGCCGTCACCGCCCACGGTCTCGCTGGTACCGTTACCGGAGGACACCACGGACTCGACGGCGGCGTTGTACACCGTGATACCGCCGCCCGCACCCGCCGTCGTCGGCGTAGAATTGATTGACAGGAGGGTTACTTGCGACGGATCACCGGTATTGGTGATCGTAATATCGTAACCTTGGGACTCGATGCTGGTGATCACTACGTCGCCGGAGATCGGCGTAACGGAGATGCTGATGGCGCCGCTTGCGGCTATTCCGGCGTGCGTGCCGTATTCCAGATAGAAATGACGAGCACCGGCGGAATAGGCCGTCAGCATAGTTTGGTACGGGAATGCCGAATTCCCGAGTACGCCGTGACTATCGTTGCCGTACGACGAGCTAATCCAGGCGCATGTGCCTTGGGTGCTCTCCAGTGCCCCGAGCTGCATCGTAACCGTCACGGTGTCGCCGTTGCTCGGCGCTGCGGTGCCGGACGTGTAGAGATGCTGGCATGTGACGGTAGTCAGCGTTGCTTGCCCGGTGGTGCTGGCAACGCGATACACCACCTTGTACGTACCGGCAGTATTGCCGACGGCGATCAACGTACCGGGTAGGATCAACCGCGGCTTGATGTTCGTCAGACTAACCGAATTGGCGTCGGTGTGGTGGATGTACAGTTGCGTAGCGGAACCCGGTGACGCATTGTTGAATCGCAACTGCCCGGCGGAGATACCTGTGGCGTTGGTGGTCGTGTCGTACGTGTAGTTGTAGGTCCACGTGCCGCCACCGCCGCCGGAGCCGCTCGGGCCCGTGGGCCCTTGAGGCCCCGTGCTACCCGCGCTGCCGCTCGGGCCCGTGGGCCCGGTGCCGCCGCTGGGGCCTGTCGGCCCCTGCGCGCCGGCGCTGCCGCTGCTGCCCGCAGGCCCGCTCGGGCCGGTGGGCCCCTGCGGGCCTTCTTCGGCCCAGGTGGCGGCGCCAGCGCCGTTGGTCAAACAACGGAAGACCGTCCCGCTGCTGGTATTCAACCAGGTCGAGCCGGGATAGTAGCCGTCGTTGACGTCGTCGCCGGAAGTAGGATCGGTGGTCGCCGCCAGATTCGATTTGGCGGCGCGACGAGCCAGCTCCTGGAAGTTCCGGTTGAGCTGGATGCCGGCCTCGCCGGTCGGGCCGTCCGGCAGCTGCATGCCGCGGTAATTGACGAAGGGCATAACGCCTCCATGCGTTACTGATTCAAACGTGCGTTACGCGTATGTTTCGTAGGGCGTACCGGCCTCGACGACGAAGAAGCCCGACTTCAAGCTCGGCACGGTGATCAGAGAGCCGATGCTGGTGAAGTGTGCCGCGATCGTACCGTCGTTGCCGCCGCCAATCCCGGCGATGTCGATGCTGTCAATGCGCGAATGATAAACCGTGACGGCGCCACCGCTGACACCGCCGACGACGTCGTTTTCGCCGCATTTTGCAACCAGTACCCCGCAAACATTGGTGGCGTAGATCGTGCCGCCGGCGCCGCTGCTGCCGTTACGCGTACCGCTATTTCCGCGTTCGCCGGAGTGCCCGCCGTTGGCGTTTAGCAGCAGGCTGGTCGGCAAGCCTGTCTGCGCCGACGTGGTGTTGGTTACGTGGATCGTACCGCCGGGGCCGCCGGCGCCGCCGCCGCCGTCTTGCAGATATTCGTCCTCGGGTCCGCCCTTTCCGCCTGTACCGCCGTGGCAGTAAACCTCTACCGTCGGGCTCATGCCAGCTGCGCTGCGTAGGCCGTCGATGCGAATTTCGGCCCCGGCGGCGCCGGTGCCGCCGGTTGTCGCGTCCGCCGTCGATTGCCCGCCGCCGCCGCCGATGGACGAGATAATATGTGCGCTGCCGACTGCCGCGACGATGCAATCCGTAATAAGAATAGTGCCGCCCGTCCCGCCGACGCCTCCGGTGGTTTCCGACGCGGCGTCACCGCCAATGGCGTGAATGTTCGCCGTGCCGCCGTATCCGAATCGACAACGATTCAACGTAATGTTGCCTGCGGCATATCCGGTACCGGCACCGCCGTCGACACCGTCCGTGTTGATCGTGCCCACTAGGCAGTTTGTCAAGGAGATTGAACCGCTCGCGGCGCCGACTGCCGTGGTGGTGGCGTTGACGGCTACGTGTTCCGTATCGCCGGCGTTGCGGATCACCAATGACGAGACCGAGGCGGTGGTGCACGTGAGTTGCACTGGGGTGGTTGCCGTCGCCAACGGGATGATGGTGTAATCACCGGGAGTGTTCAGCGTGTAGCTGCCGCCGACCATGACCAGTACCGTCGCACCGGCGGCGACGGCCGCTGCCGGCGTAGCGAACGGCTGTCCCGGGTTACCAAGGACGCCGTAGCCGTCGATGCCGTACACGCCGGAAACCCAGGCGACGGCGGGAGCTCCCGGGCAACCGCTGTTGTAATCGAAACCAACCACCAGCGACTCGCTGCCGGTGAACGCCGAGCCGAACGTATCGGCCACAGTGCCGCCGTACGTTGCGTACGTGCCGCCCGTAACGGTATTCACCCGGAACAGCATGATTTTCAGGCCGTCCGTACTCGCGATCCGCAGCAACATGCCGGGGCGAACCAACTGCAAAATGTTGCCGATCGCCAACGAGGCGTCGTTCGTGTAGTGCACATAGGCGGCGGTGGCGCTGGCCGGTGTGGCATGGTTGAATCGCAACTGCCCGGCGGCGGTGCCGACGCCGGTGGTAGTCGTGTTATACGTGTACGGAAAGCCGTCGCCGCCACCGCCGCCGCTACCGCTCGGACCGGTCGGGCCTTGCGGGCCCGCGCTACCCGCGCTGCCGCTCGGGCCCGTGGGCCCCTGCGCGCCGGCGCTGCCGCTGCTGCCCGCAGGCCCGCTCGGGCCGGTGGGCCCCTGCGGGCCTTCTTCGGCCCAGGTCGCCGCGCCGGCCGAGTTCGTGAGGCAGCGATAGACCTTGCCCGTGCTTTGATTGAGCCAAGTCGAGCCGGGATAGTAGCCGTCGTTGACGTCGTCGCCCACGCCCGGAGCGGTGGAGGCGGCAAGATTGCTCTTGGCTGCGCGACGAGCCAGCTCTTGGAAGTTCTGATTGAGGCGAATGCCGCCGTCCCCGGTCGGGCCGTCCGGCAGCTGCATGCCGCGGTAGTTGATGAAATCCATGAGCTGCTCCGCTTAGTTGCGCGCGGTCTCGTCGATCTCCGGCTCGCCCATCTCATCACCGGCGAACGGCTCGATCTGCTTCTGCTTGAGATACAACACGATGTCGCCGTTGCTCTCGAAGGCATTGCGGAGCGAATCTTCCAGCTCCGGCATGTCGGCCTTGCCGTAGCGGTCTTGGAACTCTTCCGAGTGCCAATAGAAGAGGAACAGGATGCGACCCAAACGATCGAGGGCCTTGAGCAGGTCCGGCAAGTAACGATCGACCAGCGAGTCCTCGCGAACCGCCTTGAGCATCGACCCGATCATCGCCGTGTCGAAGACTTCCTTCTGCCCGGTCTGTTGGGACTGCTGAGCGACCTGCATCGCCCCTTGGTCCGGCTGCATGGTCGGATCGTAAATCGTCGGATCGGCCTGGCCGCCGGCCATGTCCGGCACCGGTACGAAATCCTCTTGCGGGTACTGCGACGGCACGCCGTAGGCCATGTCGTCGCCACCCATTTGCGGCTCCGGGAACGGCGGCGCGCCGGGGCCGCCCATCAAAGCCCCGTACGGGTCGGCATACTTCACGCGGACCGTAACGCCGTTGCGAGCCTCGGCTTGCTTGAGCAGCTCGCGGGCCGTGTCTTCCCGGAAGCCGTGACGCAGAATCAGATGCGCCAGCGCCGCCCGCTTGCTGCGGGGCCGGTCGCCGTTGATCAGCACCTCGACGTCGTTGTTGATGATCTTCAGCCGGGCCGTCTTCTGCATGATCTCCAGCTGCAGATCGACCAGGTTGCCGGGCATGATCGGGGCCGGGTCGGGTTCGTAGCTGCTCGTCGAGCAGCAACAACTCGGGCCGAGAATTTCGTCGTCGACGACTTTCGGCTTGGGCGGGTTCTTGAGCGTCAGCTTACGGCTGTCGGTCGGCACGTAGAGTTGGCGACCCGAGAGCGTGAGCTTGGAGCCTTGCCGCTTGTTGAGGAACACGTGCGGGCTGGTGTCGTCCCAGCCGCCGGTCGGACTCGGGCGGCTGTAGCCCTTGGGCGGCAGATACTCGGCCCGGTCGATGCTGCAGTAATCGCGCCAGTAGACGCGCCACGAATCCTCGTCGCCCTTGGTCTTTTCGCTGACCTCGAAGGGCGTCGTACCCATGCCGCGCGAACCGAGCACCAGGTAATGGCCGCCCGTCTCGAAGCCTTCGGCCGCGGGGAGTTGTTCCAACCACTTGGCGAACGATTCCTTGTCTTCGCACTCGCGCACGAAGACTTGCGTCGGGTGGACGTTCTTCCAGGCCTTGCTGTCGACGTCGACGACCGTGGCGAAATCGTTACCGGTGCGATCGCTGACCGGGCCGATCACGATCAGGCAGCGTTTGAACTTGCCGCCCTTCACCAGCACGTCGTAGAGCCCGGTCTCGGTCGGGTTCTGCAGCGACAGCGGTTGCTGGACGTTGTAGGCCTGGCTCGTCTCTTCGCGGTTGTCGGTGACCAGCATTCCGTCGCGGAGCAGCTTCTCGCGCTCCTCGTCGGTGTGCTCGCCCAGGTTGTCCGTGGTGAGCTGGTCTTCTTTGAATTCGATTTTGACGTCGGGGCCGGCGGCCCGTTTGATCGGCAGACCCAGGATGTCGTGTTCGATCCGCATCCGTCGCGAAACGGCCGGACCCAGGATCGGATCGTCGACGCAGGCCAAGGCCGCCTTCTCCAGGTCGAGCAGGGCTTCGCGGAGCAGGTTCGGGCCGTAGAACGCGTCGGCCGCCAGCTTGAGCCGCGGATACTTGGCGAACATGTCCATCGCCGTCTTCACGTGTTCGACGTGCGACGACAGGAACCCCTTGAGGTTCAACCGCTCATCGAGGTCGTCGAACTTGCTGAAGAACGTAGCCTGCTTGTGCAGCCCGGCCCCGAGCATCGGTAGGGCGCCGGTGAGACCTTCCTCGGTCAACGCCGGGACGGTCCGCCAGCTGCCCATCTTGTTGGGCGGGAAGTTGAACGTGTTGTAGTTGGGCTGCCGCAGATTGAGCTGCTGGGCGCTTTGGCCGGTCCCCTCGCCGAGCATGTGCGGCTGGCGGTTGAGCAGGTAGTTGACCCAGTTCTCCTTCATCGGCACGAACTGGTCCTGCTTTTTCAGATAAAGCAGCTCGTGTCCCTTCAGATCGCCGTTGAGGAAAAACACGGGCGCGTAGACCCACTCCTCGCCGACCTTGAAGCCGAAAATGCCGATCGCTTTGGTGTTGTCGTCGTTGCGATCGACGAGCTGGAAGCCGATCATGTAGTCCAGCAGTTTGGGGGCCTTGTCCTTCAAGTAGGCGAACGCCAAGGAGGCGAACGACTGCTCGAATTGGCTCTCCTGATCGCCGCCGATGCTGGCGCGCTTGCTGAACTTGTAGGCCGGCCCGTACAGGAAAGCCAGCTTACGCCCGACCTCCCGCGCTTCGAGGGCGTGGGTCGGATTTTGAAAACGATACGAAGTGGCGGCCGTGCTCATGTGCGTCCATCCGTGGACTGGGTCGGAGTGATCCGTCTCGCGATTCTAGTGATTACCCGGGGCTGCTCCTAGTCGGATCAGGCTCCGTTGTTGTCGTTGAGCAGGCCCAGATTGATGCCCAGGCCTTTCCAGAAGGTGGGATCGGTGACGGCGGAGTTCACGCCGACGGCGTTGCGATAGAAGTTGCTGGGAGCGGCGGCTTCCCAGGCGCGCCCCAGATAGCTGCGACTGGAGTCGCCCATTTCGCGATTGTAATTCTCGTCGTGAAAACGGCTCTTGGCCGCGTCCCAGTCGCCGTTGACGGCGTCGCCGATCGCCTGCGCCGGAGCCCAGCCGACATTCAATGCGCCCGATACGGCGGGCAGCACTTTGCCGCCGACGCCGAGCAGCCCGCCGACCGCGCCGCCGCCCGGGATCTTGCCGAGCAACTTAGACACGCCGGGGATCGCTCCCAAAGCGGCGCCGCCGGCCCAGCCCTTGGCGGCCTCTTGTACCGAGTCGCCCCAGCCCGGCCCGCCGGCCGTATCCGTACCGTCGCCGAAAATCGTCTTCAGCGAATCCGCGTGGATCAGGCCGCCGGCCGCCATGAGTCCGCCGAGCGGCCCGGAGCGGTTGGCTTGTTGCATGTACGAGCGCGGGTCGGCTTTGAACTGCGAACCCAGACTGCGGGTGATGTCGCTACCGGCCGTGCTCTGTGCCGCCGGTTGCGGTGCTGCAGGGGCCGGAGCCGGAGTCGGCCGCGGCGTCGGGGCCGACGAACGACCAAGGCCGGGTGTGGCGGCCCCGCGAGCGCCGCCGAGGATCGTATTGCCGATGCCGCCGAGAATGCCGCCGCCCTTGGCGGGCGGCTTGAGCCCGGGCGTGTGTACGGCCCCGGCGGCGCTGACGAGCGAATCGCCGAGCGCTTGTTTGAGGAGCAGACGATCTTGGGGATTATGCAGCAACACGTTAGACCCTCCGACCGAGAAGACCTTGCGGCGGGGAGACGCCCAGCGGCGTCACCGACTTCGGCGTACGAATCGGACCCTCGCGACCGAAGTCGACGGCCTTGGCCAGGCTCGGCACGAAGCTCGTCCCGGTCGGGTCGCTTTTGGCTCCGCGGTGAGCCGCGTCGAGAACGCTGTCCTTCAGGCCCGAGCCGAACATCCGCGTCATCCAATCAGGATCGTGCTTGAGATTGCTCATGCCGCGAATCATGACCGGCTCGAACGGCGGCGGCTCGTCATGCGCATCGACCTCCTTGACGCCGAACTCGTCGAAGTCCTTGAGCATCGACGGGCGAATCCTCGTCCCGATCGTGTAGTGCAGGTAGGGTCGTTCCAGATACTTACCGATCGCCCGCGACGGCTGCAGCTTCTGCGCCGTCTCGCGCGGCTCGTAGCGGTGCTCCAACGACGAATACGGGATGATGTCGTCCGGCACGCCGTCGTTGAGCTCTTCGGTCAGCCGCACGTGGTTGATCAGGCCGCGGCTGAGCAGCTCCACGTTGCGGCGGTTGGCTTTGATGCCGGCGTTCCGCATAGCGTCGCGGTAGGCGTTGATGAAATAGCGGCGACCCTCGCCGATACCTTTGTGCTCGACGATCGTCGCCGGGTTGGGGAAGCCCTCGGTGAGTACGTCCCCGGCCTCCACTACTTGTCCTTTCTTGACCGTAATCGGCACGTTCTCGGGCACGTAGTGGCGGGTATTGCCGACCACGACGTAGTGACCGCCGGCCGGGGCGACCTCGATCCCGGTGACGGTGCCGTCCGCTTCCGCGTGGGCGGCCCCGCCCTTAAAGGTCTTGGGGACCTGTACGAGCTGGTTGATGTAGTCGAAGCCGCTGACGGCCTTCTCCGCCCCCGCCACGCCGCCGGAGTGCTTGGCCGAGAGCTGGGCCTGGCTGAGCGGCTCGGAGAGGGCCTGGGCCGCCGCCATGCCGACCGCCTCGCCGAGCGCCGGCAGGTTGCCGCGTTCGCGGACGCCGACGTCGCGAGCGTAGACGCCGCCGTCGGGCGGGCCGCTGACGGCCGGACTGCGGACCAGAATGCGTTTGAAGCCTTGCTCGCGCAGATCGCGGAGGATCTTCGGCGTGAGCACGGCGTTCCGCTTGTAGCTGCCGATGTCGCGGGCCAGCAAGGCTCCTTCGTTGTCGACGTCGTCGGTGTCGACCGGAAAGCCGCGGTTGATCGCGTCCGGGCGGTCGTCATCGTCGCGCGTCACCAGGAAGCGGTGCGCGATCTGGTTGAGCTGCTTGGAGAGGAAACCGGCTTCCTGTGTGGCGAACTTCGTGGCCAGCGTGCCTTTACGGGCCCCGTACATACCGGCCCAATACTCCATCGGCGTCAGCCCTTGGCTGTAGCTGCGCAGCACGGGGAGCGGGATCGTCCGGCCGTGATGGTCCGTATAGAGCAGGTCCGAACCCAGCAGGCTGGCCAGGTTCATCTTGCTGCCGCGCGAGCCGGAGAGCACCTGCTGGGCAATCGGGTTGCCGGCGGCCAGGGCTTCTTGGAAGATGCTTTCTTGCTGCGTCCCGGCCAGCTCGCCGGTCAGCCGGAGAATCTGCTTTTCGCGATCCTCGTCGGAGATGACGTCGTCGTCCAGCAGCTGGTCGATCTGCTGCTGCAACACCACGCGGGCCTGCTTGGCGCCCGGCGTCTGTCGCAGATGCTTGAGGCCGAAGGAGTGGCCGCCGGTGGCGTAGGCGACCTGGTGACCGAGCTGCAGCAAGCGGTGCGAGATGTCGCGGTACTTATCGGGATGCGTCAGCGCCAAATTGCGCATCAGGTCCGTAAGGCCCTTCTTATCGAGGACCCGCGCCTCGTCTCGCAACTCGGGCGGCAGCCACGAGTTGATGAGCAGTTGACCCAGCTGACCGCGTTTCGGCATCCGTGCCTCGCATCGCTTACTCGGAGAACGTGATTCGAGCCAGTTCTTCCGGAAGCAGTTCCGCCTTAACCAGCTCGATCGCTTCCTTGTTGGAATTGTCGATCACAACTTTGCTGGCGCCGCTCCGCAAACCGCTGCGGGCGTCGGCCAGCAGTTGATTGGCAATCTCGCGCGCGTTGCTCTCGGTCCGCGACTCCGCCATCTTCGTGGCGCCGGACCAGCCGCCGTACTTGACGGACTCTTCCTCGCGACGGGCTTGGATGGGATCAAGTTCCATGAGTTCCTCCGGGGGCGAGCAGACAACGATCGCCGCGCTGCGGCGGCGGCGAGGTCAGGTCCGTAACAATTACCGTCTTGTCGATGCCCAGCGCTTGCAACACGGCGTCGAAGTCCGGGTCGCCGACCTTGGCGACGTCATACATGTTCGGGGAGAGTTCGCAGGCGACGATCAGCGGGTTGCCGAGTCGATCGCGCACGACCACCGCGGCGACCTCCTCGGAGAACGTCTTACCGCCGAGACGTTGAAAGGCTTCAAGCAACACGGCGGCGCAAGACCTCCGCCAAGGCCGAAGCCCGATCGGCCATCAGGGAGAACCCCTGGCCGTCGAACGCCGACCCCGACTTTTCGCCGCCGCCACCACCACCCCCGCCGGGCGGCGGAAAGGCCGGTTGCAACGGCTGGATCGGGGAGACGGCACCCGCCTGCGGAGCCGTTTGTTGTTGTTGCTGGGCCGCGACTTGATTCAAGTCCGGCGCCGTAACCACCATCTCCGAAGCCGGGATGCTGATGCCTTGCGCGTCGCAAAGCCGGGCCAACAGCTTCAAGATTTGCGTGGTGGCGATGTTTTGGTCGATCTTCGGCGTGAGCGGTTTGGCTCCCGCACCTCCGCCGCCGGCCGCACCGCCGCCTTGCGACAGCTGCTGGATTTGCTGTTGCATCTGCGTCAACATGCCCATGATGTCGGGACCAGGAGGTGCGCCGCCGCCGGCCGCCGCCGGGTCCGCGGGCGGAGCGCCGCCCATCATGCTCGGGTCCATCGGAGGGGCACCGCCCATGCTCGGGTCCATCGGCGGAGCGCCGCCGCCTGCGGCCGCCGCTGCGGGGTCGCCGCCGCCCGACGCCGTCATGGGGTCCACAAACGCTTCCTTGCGTCGCAGAGTGGCGCGGGCGATGTTCAGCAGTTCGTAATTGATCGACATGGTCGTCCTCATCCGTGAGTCTTGGCCTGCCGGGGCAGTATAAAGTTGCTGGGGGAGCTGCGGGAGATCATTCCAGCAGCGAGATGTCGGCGTCGAAATTGATCTCGCCGCGCTGGGCGGCGGCCAAAGCGTCCGCCAGGTTGCGGAAAGTGCTGGAGCGGCCGGGCTTCGCCGGCTTCTTGGTGGCCTCATACAGCCCGGCGATGTATTCGTTCATCGGCATGTGCCAGGGAGTTTTGAAGTCGGCCGCCGACAACAGGTTCCGGCTGGGCAGCATCCGCTCGATGGCTTCCTTGCGGGCCGAGTCTTCCACCGGCACGTGGTACTGCACGGCGTCGCCGTCGAAGTCCATGTTGAAGCCCTTCACGATCAGCGGGCTGACCTGCAGCGTGTCGCCTTTCACGAGCTTCGGGTAGAACGCCATGATACCCCAGCGATGTAACACCGGAGCGCGGTTGACGATCACCGGGCGTTCGCTCATCTCCTGGACCAGCTCGTTGCGGGCCAGCTCGCTACGGTTCTCGACTTGCTTGATGGCTTCGGTGACCGGCAGGCCGCGACGCTTCAGACGCCGTACGATAAAGTTGCGGTAGACGTCCCAGGCCTTGGTCTCCGGCAGGCCGACGTGGTCCATATCGAGATCGGGATTGGGGCGAACCACGGCCCGGCCGACCAAGTCGGTGGTGCTGGAGAGCAGCCGACGCTGTACGGTGCCGAACTTCGGCGAGCTGCCGAACACGGCTTTGAGAATGCCTTTGACGTTCTTCTCGACCAGCTTGGGATGCGTCGGATCGCCCAGCCCGGTGACGGCCTTGAGGGCCGCGTAGTTGGCGGACCGTTCTTCGGAAAGGTCTTCGACCTGCCCCTGCATCGACTTCAGGTTGTTGTTGGCCTCCAGCAATTCTTTGTAGAGGTAGTTGGCGTCGGCCACGAGCGGCTGTTTGCTGCCGGTCATCACGCTCACCGGGCGGAAGATCGGCGGCAGCACCGGCACCTTGCTGAGCATCCACTCGCGAGGATGGATGCCCAACGACTCGGCGCTCTTCAGGTAGCCGAGCTTGCGGATCGCGGCGTCGGCGGCGGTACCCGTGCCGCGGGCGATCGCTTCGCGGCACTTCTCGATCTCGCTCGGCAGATTGATTTTGTTGAGCGCGGCGCGGATCGCTTTCGGTCCGCTGTGCCCGTTGAGCTGTTCTTGGCCGTCGATCACCGCATCGAATTGCTTCTGGGTCAGCCCCAGCACGCGGCGGATCGGCTCCTCGAACACCGGATTCGGCAGCGGCTCGTGCAGCTTGATATGGCTCCAGCGGTTGCCGCCGTGGCCGCCGGTCAGAGCCGGATCGAACAGTCCGCCGGGGATCGGTTCCAGGCCGCGACCCCAGTCGACCGTGTCGCTGTTTTTGAGTTCGCGATTGCCGGAGAGCGTATCGACGTCTTTGTCGGTCATCGCCATCAGCTGCAGCCGCGGCCCGTCCGGCACGACGTTGATGCCGGAGGCTTTCAACTCGTTGACGAACTTCTCATAAACCAGCGGCACCTTCGGCGCCGGCGGCGAGTGCCCCTGCAAGAACGACAACCAGTAATCCTCGCTGCGTTGCCCGCGGATCGCGCCGGCGTCCCGCATGACTTCCGGGGCTCCGTGGCTGAGCAACGCGTTCTGGTCCATGATCGACAGTCGCTTGGAGCCGCTCTCGCCGCCCTTGGCCGGTTCGCCGGCGGTCGTATAGCCGCCGGTGCCGCGTCCCTGGCCTTTGCTTTCGGCCGTGTGATGCAGCTTCATGAAAAAGCGATTGCCCGCCCCGATCGCCCGAATCTTGCGGTTACCGACCGGATCGAAGATGTCCTCGTCGATGTCGTCGAACCCGTGTTTGCGCAGCTCCTGCTCGGCGTCCTCCTCCAGATCCTCGAGGTCCTCGAAGTCCGGTACGCGGTACGGCCTGCCGGTCAGCTCGGCCAGCTTGCCGAGCGCGACTTCGATCTTCTGGGCGGGGTTGGTGCGGGTGATGATGCCTTCCGGGCTGAGCAGCAGCTCGGCGACGCGCCCGTCGGCGTGCCGCGGCATCTGGTCGTCCGGGATGATGTCGGCGATCACGCCCTTGTCGCCGTAGCGGCCCGAGATTTTATCGCCGATCTCCATCGGGTTCAGACTCTTGACCAGCACCTGCGTCCCCTTGGGGCTGTCCAGCACGTCGGTCACGATGCCTGGAGCGTGATGCTTCCAGACCAGCGACTCGTCGCTCCAGCCCGGATCGTTCTTGCGGTGCAGCTTGTTGAAGGCGGCTTCCTTCTGTTTGGCCGCCAGCACCAGCGGTTGCCCGAACACGACGGTCGAACCGGGCTTGATGACCCCGTTGTCGTCGAGCGTGTCGATCGTCTTGCGATCGAACTTGGAGGGGAACAGCGACACGTAGTTCCGCTTGCCCTTGCGATGCTGTTCGCTCCAGTCGACGGCGTGTTGGTACATGTGCTCGCTGGCGAGCTTCTGGGCGGCGCTCTCGCTGATGACGACGGCGTCCTCGAAGTTGAGCCCGCGGAACGGCACGTAGAGCGTGCGGAGGTTCTTGCCGAGCGCCGTGACGCCGTTCTGGTCGGTGTAGTTGGAGCGGGCCAGCAGGCCGCCGGCCTGGAACGTGTCGCC
>RRZU010494568.1_pt1 | contig 14989 bp, 9 predicted proteins | sample 2165561 | NCBI WGS metagenome assembly RRZU01 (sample SAMN10456909, study PRJNA506462) | wastewater metagenome | isolation source: wastewater sludge | place: USA: Moscow, Idaho
GTCTATAGTATTATTAAGTTCTACAAATAAATTATCAGATGTCTGCAAATACAGAAAACAAAAGAGTAAATTTTGCTTCCATCAAGAATCCGATGAAGTATCCGGATTTCCTGGAAGTGCAATTGAAGTCATTCCAAGACTTTTTACAACTGGATACCCCACCCGAAAAACGAAAGAACGACGGGCTGTATAAAGTATTTGCTGAAAACTTCCCTATCGCTGATACACGTAACAACTTTGTCCTTGAGTTTTTGGACTACTACATTGATCCCCCTCACTATACAATAGATGATTGTCTAGAGCGTGGGCTCACTTATAGTGTACCTTTGAAAGCTAAATTGAAGCTTTATTGTACAGATCCCGATCATGAGGATTTTGATACTGTTATTCAAGATGTTTATTTGGGTCCTATTCCTTATATGACGCCGAAGGGAACCTTCGTGATTAACGGTGCTGAACGTGTTGTTGTTTCTCAGCTGCATCGTTCTCCGGGTGTATTCTTTGGACAGAGTGTACATGCTAACGGTACAAAACTATATTCCGCACGTATTATCCCATTCAAGGGCTCATGGATTGAATTCGCTACAGACATTAACAATGTGATGTATGCTTATATCGACCGTAAGAAAAAATTGCCTGTTACTACTCTGTTGAGAGCTGTCGGCTTTGAAAATGATAAAGATATTCTCGAAATATTTAATTTGGCTGAAGAAGTTAAAGTCAATAAGGCCAACTTAAAGAAGGTTGTAGGAAGAAAACTTGCTGCGCGTGTCTTAAAGACATGGACAGAGGATTTTGTAGATGAAGACACCGGTGAAGTTGTTTCTATTGAACGTAATGAGGTTATCATTGACCGTGAAACTGTGCTTGAAGCAGAGCATGTAGATGAAATTATCGACTCAGGCGTTCAGAATATCCTTGTTCATAAGGAAGAAGCTAATTCATCAGATTATTCTATTATATTTAATACGCTTCAGAAAGACCCGAGTAACTCAGAAAAAGAGGCTGTGCTTTATATCTATCGTCAGTTGCGTAATGCAGATCCTGCTGATGATGCCAGTGCTCGTGAGGTTATCAATAACCTGTTCTTCTCTGAAAAAAGATATGACCTTGGCGAAGTAGGCCGTTACAGAATCAACAAGAAGTTGGGGCTGACTACGGATATGGATGTGAAGGTATTGACAAAACAAGATATTATCGAGATCATCAAGTATCTGATTGAGCTGATTAACTCTAAGGCTGATGTTGATGATATTGACCACTTGAGTAATCGTCGTGTGCGTACAGTGGGAGAACAGTTGTCCAATCAGTTTGCTATCGGATTGGCTCGTATGTCTCGTACTATTCGTGAACGTATGAATGTACGTGACAATGAAGTATTTACTCCGATTGATTTGATTAATGCGAAGACTATTTCTTCTGTTATCAATTCATTCTTCGGTACAAATGCATTGTCACAATTCATGGACCAAACCAATCCGTTGGCTGAAATTACTCACAAACGTCGTTTGTCTGCGTTAGGTCCCGGTGGTTTGTCGCGTGAACGTGCCGGTTTCGAGGTGCGTGACGTACACTATACGCACTATGGTCGTTTGTGTCCGATTGAAACCCCTGAAGGTCCTAATATCGGTTTGATTTCTTCTTTGTGCGTTTATGCTAAAATTAATGAACTTGGTTTCATTTCTACTCCTTATCGTAAGGTAGCTGATAGTAAGGTGGATATTTCTGATGAAGGAATTGAATACTTGACTGCAGAAGAAGAAGAAGATAAGATTATTGCTCAGGGTAATGCACCTTTGGATGATGAAGGTAAGTTTGTTCGTGACAAGGTTAAGGCTCGTCGCGATGCCGATTATCCGGTTGTTACTCCTGATCAGGTAGAGTTGATGGATGTATCTCCTCAACAGATTGCTTCTATTGCGGCATCTTTGATTCCGTTCTTGGAACATGATGATGCTAACCGTGCATTGATGGGTTCTAACATGATGCGCCAGGCAGTTCCTTTGTTGCGTACAGAGGCTCCTATTGTAGGTACAGGTATCGAAAAGCAATTGGTTGAAGATTCTCGTACTCAGATTGCTGCTGAAGGTGACGGTGTGATTGAATATGTAGATGCAACCACTATCCGGATTTTGTATGACAGAACGGAAGATGAGGAATTTGTCAGCTTCGAACCTGCTTTGAAAGAATATAGAATTCCTAAATTCCGTAAGACTAACCAAAGCATGACTATTGACCTTCGTCCTATTTGTGATAAGGGTCAGCGTGTAAAGAAAGGTGATATTCTGACGGAAGGTTATTCAACACAAGGTGGTGAGTTGGCATTGGGTAAGAATCTGTTGGTTGCTTATATGCCTTGGAAGGGATATAACTATGAGGATGCTATTGTATTGAATGAACGCGTTGTACGTGAAGACTTATTGACTTCTGTACACGTGGATGAATATATATTGGAAGTGCGCGAAACGAAGCGCGGTATGGAAGAATTGACTTCTGATATTCCTAACGTGAGTGAAGAAGCAACTAAGGATTTGGATGAGAACGGTATTGTACGTGTCGGTGCTCGTATTGAACCGGGTGATATTTTGATTGGTAAGATTACTCCGAAAGGTGAATCAGATCCTTCTCCTGAAGAAAAATTGCTTCGCGCTATCTTTGGTGACAAAGCCGGTGATGTAAAGGATGCTTCATTGAAAGCTTCTCCTTCATTGCGTGGTGTCGTTATTGACAAGAAGTTGTTCTCTCGCGTTGTGAAAACCAGAAGTGAAAAGAATGCCGACAAAGCTATTTTGCCGAAACTGAATGATGAATTTGAAGAAAAGGCAGCTAAGCTGAAGGATATCTTAATTGATAAATTGTTGGTATTAACTAATGGTAAAGTCTCTCAGGGTGTAAAAGATTACTTGGGAACCGAAGTTATCGCTAAGGGCGCTAAGTTTACAAAACGCGACCTTGAGTCATTGGATTATACAGTGATTCAGTTGAGCAAGTGGACAGCGGATGCTCACAAGAACGATATGATTCGTGACTTGGTAATGAACTACCTGAAGAAGTATAAAGAACTGGACGCCGAACTGAAACGTAAGAAGTTTGCAATCACAATAGGTGATGAATTGCCTTCAGGTATTATTCAGATGGCTAAAGTTTATATTGCTAAGAAACGTAAGATTGGTGTGGGTGATAAGATGGCAGGTCGTCACGGTAATAAGGGTATTGTATCTCGTGTTGTCCGTCAGGAGGATATGCCGTTCTTGGCTGATGGTACTCCGGTAGATATCGTACTGAATCCGTTGGGTGTGCCCTCTCGTATGAACATCGGTCAGATTTTTGAAGCTGTATTAGGTCGTGCCGGAAAAGAATTGGGCGTGAAATTTGCTACTCCTATTTTCGATGGTGCATCTATGGATGACTTAAATGAATGGACGGATAAAGCCGGATTGCCTCGCTACTGTAAGACGTATCTTTGTGATGGTGGTACCGGTGAACGCTTTGACCAACCGGCAACGGTAGGTGTGACCTATATGTTGAAGTTAGGCCACATGGTTGAAGACAAGATGCACGCACGTTCTATCGGTCCGTACTCTCTTATTACTCAGCAACCGCTTGGTGGTAAGGCTCAGTTCGGTGGTCAGCGTTTCGGAGAAATGGAAGTTTGGGCGCTCGAAGCATTCGGCGCAGCGCATATCTTGCAGGAAATCCTGACTATTAAGTCTGATGACGTTGTTGGACGTTCTAAGGCTTACGAGGCTATTGTAAAAGGTGAACCGATGCCTACTCCGGGCATTCCTGAATTTCTCAATGTATTGTTACATGAATTGAGAGGATTGGGATTGAGTATCAACCTTGAATAATAAAAATATAACTCTTTACAATATAAACAAGAAAGTATGGCTTTTAGAAAAGAAACGAAGATAAAGAGTAATTTCTCGAAAATCTCAATTGGTTTGGCTTCACCTGAAGAAATCCTTGAGAATTCGAGTGGTGAGGTGTTGAAGCCCGAAACTATCAACTACCGTACCTACAAACCCGAACGTGACGGTTTGTTCTGCGAACGCATCTTCGGTCCGGTAAAAGACTATGAATGTCATTGCGGTAAGTACAAACGTATTCGTTATAAAGGAATCGTTTGTGACCGTTGCGGTGTTGAAGTGACAGAAAAGAAAGTTCGTCGTGAACGTATGGGGCATATCCAGCTGGTAGTGCCTGTGGCACACATTTGGTATTTCCGTTCATTGCCGAACAAAATCGGTTACTTGTTGGGATTGCCTACCAAGAAACTTGATTCTATTATTTACTATGAACGTTATGTCGTAATTCAGCCGGGTGCTGCCGCTGAAGAAGGCGTAAATGAATATGATTTGCTTTCGGAAGAGGAATATCTGGATTTGCTGGAAAAACTTCCGAGAGAAAATCAATATCTGGAAGATACAGATCCTAACAAGTTTATTGCTAAGATGGGAGCTGAAGCCATCTATGATTTGTTGGCTAAACTTGATTTGGATGCACTTTCTTATGAATTGCGTCACAAGGCAAGCAACGACTCTTCACAACAGCGCAAGAATGAAGCATTGAAACGCTTGCAGGTCGTTGAATCGTTCCGTGCATCTCGCGGACGCAATAAACCTGAATGGATGATTGTACGTATTGTTCCGGTGATTCCGCCCGAACTTCGTCCGTTGGTTCCGTTGGATGGTGGTCGTTTTGCAACTTCAGACTTGAATGATTTGTATCGTCGTGTGATTATTCGTAACAACCGTCTGAAGAGACTGATTGAAATCAAGGCTCCTGAAGTAATCTTACGCAACGAAAAACGTATGTTGCAGGAAGCTGTCGATTCATTGTTCGATAACTCACGTAAGTCAAGTGCTGTAAAAACAGATGCAAACCGTCCGTTGAAATCACTGTCTGATAGTTTGAAAGGTAAGCAAGGACGTTTCCGTCAGAACCTGTTGGGTAAGCGTGTTGACTACTCAGCCCGTTCGGTAATTGTCGTTGGTCCTGAACTGAAAATGGGAGAATGCGGTATTCCTAAATTGATGGCTGCCGAACTTTACAAGCCGTTTATTATCCGTAAATTGATAGAACGCGGTATCGTGAAGACTGTTAAGTCTGCCAAGAAGATAGTAGACCGCAAAGAACCTGTTATTTGGGATATCTTGGAGCATGTCATGAAAGGACATCCGGTATTACTCAACCGTGCGCCGACATTGCACCGTTTGGGTATTCAGGCATTCCAACCCCATATGATTGAAGGTAAGGCTATCCAATTACACCCATTGGCATGTACTGCGTTCAATGCCGACTTTGACGGTGACCAAATGGCTGTTCACTTGCCTTTGAGTAATGAGGCTATATTGGAAGCTCAGATGTTGATGCTTCAGGCACATAATATTTTGAATCCGGCTAACGGCGCACCTATTACTGTACCCGCACAGGATATGGTACTTGGTTTGTATTATATTACAAAACTGAGAAAAGGTGCGAAGGGTGAGGGACTGACATTCTATGGACCGGAAGAAGCTTTGATTGCTTATAATGAAGGAAAGGTAGATATTCATGCTATCATCAATGTTGTTGTAAAAGACCTGGATAAGGATGGCAACATTGTAGATGTGATGATGAAAGAAACTTCTGTAGGTCGTGTGATTGTAAATGAAATCGTTCCGGCTGAAGTAGGTTATCTGAATACCATTATTTCTAAAAAGTCTTTGCGCGACATCATTAGTGATGTTATTAAGGCTGTGGGTGTTGCTCGTGCTTGTGAATTCTTGGACGGTATTAAGAACTTAGGTTACCACATGGCGTTCAAGGGTGGTTTGTCATTCAACTTGGGTGATATTATTATTCCGAAGGAAAAAGAAGAACTGGTAAAACGCGGTAACGAAGAAGTTGAGCAAATCATGATGAACTATAATATGGGTTTCATCACTGATAATGAACGTTACAACCAGGTTATTGATACATGGACTCATGTCAACAGCGATTTGTCTGACATCCTTTATAAGACTATTAAAAATGATGACCAAGGTTTCAACTCAGTATTTATGATGCTTGATTCCGGTGCTCGTGGTTCTAAGGAACAGATTCGTCAGTTGTCAGGTATGCGTGGTTTGATGGCTAAGCCGCAAAAGGCCGGTGCTGAAGGTGCTCAGATTATTGAAAACCCGATTCTTTCAAACTTTAAGGAAGGTTTGTCGGTATTGGAGTACTTTATCTCTACCCACGGTGCTCGTAAAGGTTTGGCGGATACTGCTTTGAAGACTGCCGATGCCGGATACTTGACTCGTCGTCTTGTAGACGTATCGCATGATGTGATTATTAATGAAGAAGACTGTGGAACACTGCGCGGTTTGGTTTGTACTGCTTTGAAAAATAACGATGAAGTTATTGCCACTCTGTATGAACGTATCCTCGGACGTGTTTCAGTACATGATATTATTCATCCTACCACCGGTAAGTTGATTGTTGCCGGAGGTGAAGAAATTACTGAGGATATCGCACAGGAAATTGAAGATTCTCCGATTGAAAGTGTAGAAATCCGTTCTGTATTGACTTGCGAATCGAAGAAAGGCGTATGTGCCAAGTGTTACGGACGTAACCTTGCTTCCCGCCGTATGGTTCAAAAGGGAGAAGCTGTCGGTGTCATTGCTGCACAGTCTATCGGTGAGCCGGGTACTCAGTTGACGTTGCGTACTTTCCATGCCGGTGGTATTGCCGGTAACATGGCTGCCAATGCAAGTATTGTTGCCAAAAACAATGCTCGTCTGGAATTTGAGGAACTTCGTACTGTTGATACAGTAGATGAAACTACCGGTGAAGCTGTGAAAGTGGTAGTAGGTCGTTTGGCCGAGGTTCGCTTTATTGATGTAAATACCGGTATCATTTTATCAACTCATAATGTTCCTTACGGTTCTAAATTGTATGCTGCTGACGGTGATGTGGTTGAGAAGGGTAAACTGATTGCTAAATGGGACCCGTTCAACGCTGTTATTATTACTGAAGCAACCGGTAAGATTGAATTCGAGAGTATGGTTGAGAACGTAACTTATAAGGTAGAATCGGATGAAGCTACCGGTTTGCGTGAAATCATCATTATCGAATCTAAGGATAAGACAAAAGTTCCTTCTGCTCATATTACGACAGAAGATGGTAACTTGATACGTACTTATAACTTCCCTGTGGGTGGACACGTTGTTATTGAAAACAATCAATCGGTAAAGGCCGGTGACATCCTTGTGAAGATTCCGCGCGCTGTTGGTAAAGCTGGTGATATCACCGGTGGTTTGCCTCGTGTTACAGAATTGTTTGAGGCACGTAACCCGTCCAACCCTGCTGTGGTTTCTGAAATCGATGGTGAAGTTACCATGGGTAAGATTAAACGTGGTAACCGTGAGATTATTGTAACATCTAAGACTGGTGAAGTGAAGAAGTACTTGGTTAATCTTTCTAAGCAGATTCTTGTTCAGGAGAACGACTATGTACGCGCCGGAACTCCGCTGTCTGATGGTGCGATTACTCCTGCCGACATCTTGGCCATTAAAGGTCCTACGGCTGTACAGGAATATATCGTAAACGAGGTACAGGATGTTTACCGTCTGCAAGGTGTGAAGATTAATGATAAGCACTTTGAGATTATCGTTCGTCAAATGATGCGTAAAGTTGAAATTGATGAACCGGGTGATACCCGCTTCTTGGAACAGCAAGTGGTAGATAAGCAAGACTTCATGGAAGAAAATGACCGTATTTGGGGTAAGAAGGTGGTTGTTGATGCCGGAGATTCTCAGAACTTGCAACCGGGTCAGATTGTAACAGCCCGTAAGTTGCGTGATGAGAACAGTATGTTGAAGCGTCGTGACTTGAAACCCGTTGAAGTGCGTGATGCTATTCCTGCAACATCTACTCAGATTCTGCAAGGTATTACTCGCGCTGCTTTGGGAACTTCAAGCTTCATGTCTGCTGCATCATTCCAGGAAACAACCAAGGTTCTGAATGAAGCTGCTATTAATGGTAAAGTAGATAGATTGGAAGGTATGAAGGAAAATGTGATTTGCGGTCACTTGATCCCTGCTGGTACCGGACAGCGTGAATTTGAAAAGATTGTTGTTGGTTCGAAAGAAGAATACGATCGCATCTTGGCAAATCGCAAAAATGTACTTGACTATAGTGAAGTAGAATAATACGATTCATTAAGACTTTAAATAGAAGGTCGGTTTTCCTAATGGGAGACCGACCTTTTTATTGTTCACCCGGCATGGGTATATCCTCCTGACTTCATCACTTTTTCCTACCATTACATAGCGGAAAAATGGAGTGACGCAAGTATGCTCTTGTCTCAATCAGGATGAAAGGAACCAGTATTCACACTCGCTACCTCGGTCAGCACATTGAGCCGGAAGCGGCAGCGGGAGGTGAGAAAAGCGGTTACTTCCTGTATCAGGGAGCATGGCGTCGTCTTCTTGACAGCATCTTTCGAGGATTCTGATTCTACTGCCTCTTCAATGTTTTTCGAAGATATCTTCCCGGCTTTCTTTCAATATGCTTCCGGGGAAGATTGTTTTGAGAGTGATGAATACATTCATGAGGCACTTTTTGAGATTGGGCGAATTACAAATATACAACATAAAAAAGCGTTTGTCTAGAAGAGGAGGCAAACAAATCAAATTCCGGTACAGGATATGACGGAATCTGACACAATGACATATATATGTGTAGGCTTATGCGTACGTCCGTGTAGCCCGATGCATATATACGTGTGGGCTTACACATATATAGGTACAGGCTTGTGCCACTGTATGTGTCAAAAAGACCTTGATGTCTTTTAAAAAGATCGGGAAGTTTCTTACAAACTTCACCACCTTTTAAAAAAAGCCCGGTATGTTTTTTATGTAAGGGCAGATGAGATTACCTTTCATCAAATTGGTCATTCCTTTTTTTCCGTTCATCCTTACATTTTAATCAAAACGTGCGGACAACCGCCGGCTAATAATGAAAGGGTATCCCTTCACTCCCATTTCAGTCACACTTCCCAAGCCGTTTTCAAATCTGCCTTCAGCATTTTTTTCACCGAAAGATGTTTTAAAATGAAAGGAGGCTGAAAATACAACACGGCATGTTCATTCACCACCGGAACTCCCATTAACAGGACGTTTTGGCAGTTAATGAAAGGAGGAAACATATTTCCGCTTGTGGATGAAAAATACAGTTGGTTTTGTGGATTTGTCATTGTATGACAAACCACGTATAGGAAAAGTCGAGAGCCGGCATTGCTCCGATACTAGCCACGGACTTTTGTAGCTGATTTCTTTTCCACATTTATATGTTTGCGTAATTTCCCTTAATGGTAAGTTAACACCAACAAGCCTTCTATGCGATAGTAGCAATAAGTCAACTGCACAAAGGAAGTCAAGCGAAATCATACGGCATTGGCAAGCCGGTCTTCACTAAATAGAAATGATATTCCGAATCATTCGTAAATCATATTTTGTGATAAAAAGATTTCAGCCATTTCTCAACAGGCTATCATTGTTTTTCTAAAAGTTTGATAATAATAGTCCCTTTTTCAGAATAATATATCTATATTTGTAGTCATTCAAAGCGACAAAGAGAGTTCGTGTTTGATATATTAATGTAAATAGAGCGTTTTTGATATTACTTTGTGTTAGAAAATCCCCAATTTTCGAAGCGGAACAAAGTGGATACAACAGAACGCTCACGTCGTGTGTTTATACTTCCTTCTAAAAGGAAATATGCATAACGGCGTGGGACTGTTGTTTTTATTTGTTCCGTGGGTATGGGGATACCTCTAACACAGATAAGACATTAAAACAGTTCCCACGCTTTTTTATATATTAATGCCATCCTCAGGGAGCAGGGAAGGGGTACATTGGGCTGCTATGAAAACAATAGAAGAATTGGAAGAACTCAACCATCAATTGCAAGTCGAGTTGAGGAAAGCTAGAGCCGCTCAGGCTCAAGCCGAAGCTGCTAATCAAAATAAATCAGTGTTTCTAGCCAATATGAGCCACGAGATACGAACGCCGCTTAATGTTATTATGGGGTTTTCGAATTTGATTGTTACTGCTGCTACCGAAGAAGAAAAGCGAATGTATGCAGAAGTTCTGGAAAATAATTGTTCTTTGCTGCTTCAGCTTATTAATGATATTTTAGATCTGTCAAAAATAGAGTCGGGAACATTGACTTTTGCAGAGGAAGAAATGGAGCTGAATATATTATTGGAAGAATTGGCAAGCGCAATGCGTACACGAATTGTTGCCGAGGAGGTTATTTTGAATTGTGTAACACTTTCTGCTCCTTGTTTTGTCGTGGCGGAAAAAAAACGGCTTTCTCAAGTACTTATTAATCTATTGACAAATGCTATTAAGTTTACTACCAAAGGCAGTATTCGTTTAGGTTATGAAATTCATGGAAAAATGCTTTATTTTTATGTGGCTGATACCGGATGTGGTTTTCCTGAATCCCAAAAGCAGAAAGTGTTTGAACGATTTGTGAGACTTGATTCAGCTAAACCGGGAACAGGGCTGGGGCTTGCAATTTGTCGTACTATTGTGGAAAAAATGGGGGGATGTATCGGGGTAGAATCAGAAGAAGGAAAAGGATCTTGCTTTTGGTTTACCATTCCTTATATTCCTCTCTGTATAGAAAAAAATGATATTTAGTGCGTCTATTGTTGCTTGATTGGTTCCTTTTCCTTATTTTTGTTCGCCTGCTAATAATAAGCAGATAATATTTACCTTTAATTATAGAAGAAAATAATCATGGAAAACGAAAAAAACAACAATCAGCTTCAAATAGAGTTGAAAGAAGAAGTAGCACAAGGCACATATGCCAATCTTGCCATAATTACCCATTCTAGTTCAGAATTCATAGTAGATTTTGTACGTGTAATGCCTGGGTTGCCGAAAGCAGGAGTTCAATCTCGTATTGTATTGACTCCTGAACACGCTAAGCGTCTGATGTATGCTTTACAAGAAAATGTGGCAAAGTATGAGCGCAACTTTGGACCGATCCGTATGCCTGAAGAAATGAATGGTGCCAATGGCGGTCCTGATGGCAAGACTTTTATTCCTCCTATGAGTGGCTTTAAAGGAGAGGCATAAGTTATAGCTTTGTCGTGGAAATGGCATATTAGCCTGTTTTTCAAAAGATTTTTTTTGGAGACAGGCTATTTTTATTGCTTAAAAGTATTGTTTATTAAAATGTTATTCGTAACTTTGCAGCCCAAAATGTATAGTTTTGGATTAAAATAGTAAATTAATAAACAATATATAACAATTAAAAATCAAACAAAATGCCTACTATTCAACAGCTAGTAAGAAAAGGAAGAGAGGTTTTGGTTGAGAAAAGTAAGTCTCCGGCACTGGATTCATGTCCTCAAAGACGTGGTGTTTGTGTTCGTGTGTATACTACTACTCCGAAAAAACCGAATTCAGCAATGCGTAAGGTTGCTCGTGTACGTCTGACAAACTCTAAGGAAGTGAACTCTTATATTCCGGGAGAAGGACACAACTTGCAGGAACACTCAATCGTATTGGTTCGTGGTGGTCGTGTGAAAGACCTTCCGGGTGTACGTTATCACATTGTTCGTGGTACTTTGGATACAGCGGGTGTGGCTGGTCGTACACAAAGACGTTCTAAATACGGTGCTAAACGCCCGAAAGCCGGACAAGCAGCAGCTCCTGCAAAAGGTAAAGGTAAAAAGTAATTTGAAGCCTGGCTGAAATTCCGAAAAGAAAAAAAAGTATTTTAATTTAAGTTTTTGGTTTGTTGGAATAAGCTATAAAGGTTGAGTAAATGCTTCGGTGGAAGCGTTGAAGTAAACAAGAGTCGCAGCCCCAAACAAAAAACATTATTTTTTTAAGAAAAATGAGAAAAGCAAAACCAAAAAAACGTGTGATCCTTCCGGATCCGGTATTTAATGACCAGAAGGTTTCTAAATTCGTAAACCATCTGATGTATGATGGAAAGAAGAATACCTCTTACGAAATCTTCTATGCTGCATTGGAAACAGTAAAAACAAAACTTCCTAACGAAGAAAAGTCAGCTTTGGAAATTTGGAAGAAGGCTTTGGATAACGTAACTCCTCAGCTGGAAGTTAAGTCTCGCCGTGTGGGTGGTGCTACATTCCAGGTTCCTACTGAAATCCGTCCTGAACGCAAGGAATCAATCTCAATGAAAAACTTGATCCTTTTCGCTCGTAAACGTGGTGGTAAGTCAATGGCAGATAAATTGGCTGCTGAAATCATCGACGCATTCAACGAACAGGGTGGTGCCTTCAAGCGTAAAGAAGATATGCATCGTATGGCAGAAGCTAACCGTGCATTCGCTCACTTCAGATTCTAATCAAGTAATAATTAAATAAGTAAAGGACGAAAATGGCTAAAAATGATTTGCATTTGACCCGCAATATCGGTATTATGGCTCATATCGATGCCGGTAAGACAACCACTTCGGAACGCATTTTGTTCTACACCGGTCTGACCCACAAAATTGGTGAGGTTCATGATGGTGCAGCTACAATGGACTGGATGGCTCAGGAGCAGGAACGTGGTATTACTATTACCTCTGCAGCGACAACAACTCGTTGGAAATATGCAGGCAATACTTATAAGATTAACTTGATTGATACTCCGGGACACGTTGACTTTACTGCTGAAGTAGAACGTTCATTACGCGTTTTGGATGGAGCTGTTGCTGCTTATTGTGCTGTCGGTGGTGTAGAACCTCAGTCGGAAACAGTGTGGCGTCAGGCTGATAAATACAATGTGCCTCGTATCGGTTATGTTAACAAAATGGACCGTTCTGGTGCTGACTTTTTTGAAGTTGTTCGTCAGATGAAAACTGTGCTCGGTGCAAATCCTTGTCCTGTTGTAATTCCTATCGGTGCGGAAGAAAACTTCAAAGGTGTTGTTGACCTGATTAAGATGAAAGCCATCTTATGGCATGATGAGACTATGGGAGCAGACTACAGTGTAGAAGAAATCCCGGCAAACTTGGTTGACGAAGCTAATGAATGGAGAGAAAAACTGCTTGAAAAAGTAGCAGATTTCGATGATACTTTGATGGAGAAATTCTTTGATGATCCTTCTACTATCACTGAAGAAGAAATCTTGCGTGCATTGCGTGCAGGTACTTTGAAGATGGACATCGTTCCTATGTTCTGCGGTTCTTCGTTCAAGAATAAAGGTGTTCAGACATTGCTTGATTATGTTTGTGCATTCTTGCCTTCTCCGTTGGATACTCCTGCTATCGTGGGTACTAACCCGAGCACAGGTGCGGAAGAAGATCGTAAACCCAGTGAAGATGAAAAAACTTCAGCTTTGGCATTTAAGATTGCAACTGACCCCTATGTAGGTCGTTTGACTTTCTTCCGTGTTTACTCAGGTAAAGTAGAAGCCGGCTCTTATATTTATAACACTCGCTCCGGTAAAAAAGAACGTGTGTCACGTCTGTTCCAGATGCACTCAAATAAACAGAACCCTGTTGAAGTAATTAGTGCTGGTGATATTGGTGCAGGTGTTGGATTCAAGGATATTCGTACAGGTGATACTCTGTGTGACGAAGAAGCACCCATTGTATTGGAATCTATGGAATTCCCTGATCCGGTTATTGGTATTGCAGTTGAGCCCAAAACACAGAAAGACTTGGATAAGCTGTCTAACGGTTTGGCTAAGTTGGCTGAAGAAGACCCGACATTTACAGTTAAAACTGATGAGCAGTCAGGTCAGACTATCATCTCTGGTATGGGTGAGCTCCACTTGGATATTATTATCGACCGCTTGAAACGTGAATTTAAAGTAGAATGTAATCAGGGTAAACCTCAGGTTAACTACAAGGAAGCTATTACAAAAACTGTTGAATTGCGTGAAGTTTATAAGAAACAGTCCGGTGGTCGCGGTAAATTCGCTGATATTATCGTAGCAATTGGTCCGGTTGATGAAGACTTTACTCAAGGTGGATTGCAATTTATCGATGAAGTGAAGGGTGGTAATATTCCTAAGGAATTTATCCCGTCAGTTCAGAAAGGTTTCCAAACTGCAATGAAGAATGGTGTATTGGCAGGTTATCCGCTTGATTCACTGAAGGTAGTCTTGAAAGATGGTTCATTCCACCCGGTTGACTCTGACCAGTTGTCATTTGAAATCTGTGCTATTCAGGCTTACAAAAACGCTTGTGCTAAAGCGGGTCCTGTATTGACTGAGCCTATCATGAAATTGGAAGTTGTAACTCCCGAAGAAAACATGGGTGATGTTATCGGTGACTTGAACAAACGTCGCGGTCAGGTAGAAGGTATGGAATCAAGCCGTTCAGGTGCTCGTATTGTTAAAGCAAAAGTGCCTTTGGCTGAAATGTTTGGTTATGTAACGGCTTTGCGTACTATTACTTCTGGTCGTGCAACTTCATCTATGACTTATGACCATCATGCTCAGGTGTCTAGCTCAATTGCTAAGGCAGTACTTGAAGAAGTGAAGGGTCGTGTAGACTTAGTATAATAAAGAATAATTTGGGGCAACGGGTTAGCGAATGACTCTTAATCCGGCCCCACTTTATATGTTTTTTTAATCATTTTATAAATAACAATCTAATGAGTCAAAAAATTAGAATTAAACTGAAATCATACGATCACAACTTGGTGGATAAGTCTGCTGAAAAGATCGTGAAAACAGTGAAGGCTACAGGCGCTATTGTTAGCGGTCCTATTCCATTGCCTACTCACAAACGTATTTTCACTGTAAACCGTTCGACTTTCGTTAACAAGAAGTCACGTGAACAGTTTGAACTTTCTTCTTATAAGAGATTAATCGATATCTATAGCTCAACAGCTAAGACAGTAGATGCTCTGATGAAGTTTGAGTTACCGATTGGTGTAGAAGTAGAAATTAAAGTTTAATCCATTAAAAATTATCTTAAATGTCATGATTATTAGGAAAGAAAATCGGAATGACATCCGTTTTCAGTGCTGATGGTTAAA
>RRZU010617473.1_pt1 | contig 14989 bp, 17 predicted proteins | sample 2165561 | NCBI WGS metagenome assembly RRZU01 (sample SAMN10456909, study PRJNA506462) | wastewater metagenome | isolation source: wastewater sludge | place: USA: Moscow, Idaho
CGATCTCCGGGCCCATCCCACCCGAGGTGTTCCACCGGGTGACCTCAGCGGCGTCGGCCGCGATCGCCGACCGGCTCGCCGGGATCGACGTGGGCAACGCCGAACACCAACTGCAGGAACGCGTCGCCCAGGAGCGCCGCCGCCTCGGCCTGCGACACGTCGTTCGGGAGTTCCCTGCCATGAGGCCAGTCGGCCAACGCGGGTTCATCGACTTCCTCGCCGTCGGCCACGACCGGCGCCTGCACGTCGTGGAGACCAAGATCGGTCCCGACCCGATGCTGGTGTTGCAGGGCCTGGACTACTGGATCTGGGCATCGGCTCACCGCAGCGCGCTCGGCGCCCACCTCACCGAGAAGCTCGAGGCAGACATCGACCTCGAGAAGCCGCCCGTCATCGACTTCGTGATCGGCGCCAAGGTCGGCCAGTACCAGCACCCGATCACCGCCTCAGTGGTATCGGCGCTGGACGGGGCCATCCCCTGGAGGTTCCACACCGTCGACCACTGGGACCGACCCGACACCGCCATCGCCATCTTCCCGACCCGACGCCCGCTCCCGGATTCGACGCCGGTGAACCGCTACGCCGACCGCCTCCAGTGCCACCTGTTGGAGGATGCAGGCCCGACCACCGTTGGAGTGCACTTCGCTGTGAAAGGTGCGGGGATCGTGCCCGAGGCCCAAGCCGCCTACCTCGCCCTGGCCGAACGGGGTGTCACACACCGCCACGTCGACCATGTCCGCTCGTCTCAGGCCTTCGCCCTCAACCTGTTCGCCGGCCTCGATGACAGCCAACTCGCCGCCCTGTGGGCCCTCATCGCCCCCGACGTTACGGACGAGCTCGACCTCGGCTTCGAGTACACCGACCCCGACGACAGCCTCGGCGAAGCCCAACCCGCTCGACCCCACCAGACCCAAGTCGATGTCGTGCTGCGTGGCCGCACCGCCGAAGGCCTGCGCCGAGCGGCGTTCATCAAAGTGAAGCTCTCCGAGACCGCGTTCGGCTCCTGCTCCGCGTTCGAATCCGACCGCAACGACACCCGCAGCCAGTGCCACTCGCCCGGACCCTGGGGCGGCGACCCCATCAACTGCTTCCAGCTCCGCAACCTCGACACCGCCCCAAGCCGCCGCTACGACACGCACCTGTCGCCCAACTGGATCGCCGCCACCGGAGCACACGCCTGCGAGTTCCTCGATCTCAACCAACCCATGCGCAACGTGGCCCTCGCCCGTGCCCTCCTCGACCGAGGCGAGGCGGACACCGTGGCGTTCGCGCTCTGCGCCCCGGGCGGGAACCGGAACGTCTGGCGCCAATGGACCCGAGCGAAGACCGCCTTCGCCGGCGTCCCCGACGTCACCCTCGTCGACCTCCCCGCCGACCTCGTGCTCCAGGTGCACGACCCCGAACGTCGGTCACTGCTCGCCCGGCGCTATCAGCTCGGGGGCATCTGATGGGCGCCTTCGACACCGACTGGTGGGATGCCCGCTGCGTGGTCAACGGCCGCATCGACACCAACGGTGTCCCCTGGGAGGGTGCTCACCACGTCGGTTGGATCCGATGGCGCCTGATCGACGAACTGCTGCAACGCCACTACGTCGACATCGGCCTGGAACCCGGCTTCGGGCTCCTCGGATCGGAGCTCTACAACGTCGCACTCTGGTCGCCAACCTGTCGTCGAGCGCCCCGGTACTTCGGACGGCTCTGCGGTGTCGACGTCCACCCAGAAGACGACAGCGACCTCGTCACATCCTGGGGCGTCACCGGGCTGCGGTGGGCGAACACCGGGAACGCCGACATCCTGTACGGCGGCTCGTGGGCGACCTGGTCGGACTACCTCCACGACGCCATCGCCTGCCTCGGGCTCGCAGACGCCGGCGTCACCGGCCACGAGAACTGCTTCCATCGTCGCGGCAAAGCCATGACCCCGCTGGTGTTCCGTGTCGCGCTCCTGCTCCGCACCGATGGCGGCCGGGCCCTCATCGACGGCGACGACCGCATGCTCACCCTCACGACACCCAACGACGGCGCAGCTCGTCAGGACAGCCCCGCCGCCGAGCTCATAGGAGCCTGCGGCGGCGTGGTCCCGAGCGGCCCACCACGGTTCCTGGCCGTCGGGCTCCCCGACGATCGGTGGGCAGCCCTTCGAACCGACGGCTGGGCAGCAACACCCGCCGGCCCCGTCGACATCGGCGACCTCTGGCGAGCAGGCGCAACGCCCGAGCAGATCGCTCGAGCCCTCATCGATCCTGGCTAGCACGGATCACGATTGTCCTCTGGGAGCGGCGCGCTCGGCGCGCAAGGGTCGTATCAGGCCCCCAAACGCGACAACACCCACGGAGGACCCAGACGCGAGGAAACCCCCGCTGAGCAGGGGCTTCTCCGGGTGGGCGATACTGGTTTCGAACCAGTGGCCTCTGCCGTGTGAAGGCAGCGGCCGCCTGCTCGGAGAACCCCGGAATCCCCGGCTGACCAGGGGTTTCGTGATCGGGGCCTCTGTCTGTAGTTGTCCCCGGTCTACCACCCACGACTCCGGTTCCCGCACCATTCGCGGACATTCCGCGGACACTTTCGATCGCATCGATCGACCGACCCGGCGAGGCGTGCACCTTGCACTGGACCGGCCTGCTCCTCACTCGTCGGAGGTTGCCTCGGCGGGGGCCTGCTCCTCGGGAGGCGTGGGCGCGCCGGTGCCCGATCAGCGGAGCGACTGCCGGGGTAAGGGCCCCGCGGAGGTAGCGATCTCGTGCGAGCTCTCGCCGGTCCCCGGGGCCGATGTGCTGAGATCGTCGCCGACGATGCGCTCGACCAACGTGAGCAAGTCCGAAAGGTCGAGGGGCTTGGCCAGGTACTCGTCGGCCCGCCGTTGAGGCAGCTGTGGATTAGTGGTCACCATGCATCGCAAGGGTGTGACCGCGATTATCGAGATGTCGCCGATCTCCTGATCGGCACGGATGGCGGCGAGACACACACCGCCCATCGTGGGCATCTGGATGTTCACGCGCACTACGTCGGCAAACATGGCGCGCATGCCGCGCGATGGCCTCCCCCGTCACGCGCGACTGCGACCCGTCAGTCGTGGGGCAGGAACCAGTGGCTGAGCAGCGTCAGGTTCACCTCGTGCTCGTCGACAATGACGACTGAGGGACGAACCTCGCCGTCTGTCCGCGTCGGTCGTGTGGGTGGAGACTGCGTCGGCGTGGCGGCCGCTGCCGGGCCGGGCCGGGCAGTCCCTGTGGGAGGCACACCACGAACGCGCTCCCGCGGCCGGGCGTGCTGGTGCACTCGACGCTGTCCCAATGGATCTCGGCGAGTCGCCGCACGAGAGCCAGGCCTAGGCCGGTACCGGCGAGGCGGCGAGCGAGGCTGCAGTCGAGCTGGATGAATGGCTCGAAGATCCGATCGAGCGCGTCGGGGGCGATGCCAGTGGCGGAGACACAGAACCTGATCACGGCGCGCAGCGCTCCCCCGCTACGTCGAGCGCCACCGACCCGCCCGAAGGCGTGAACTTCACGGCGCTGTCAAGCAGGATGACCAGGATCTGGCGGAGGCGGAGGGGGTTGGCCCGCAATGGGTCGCGACCGGGTTCCACGTCGACGGACTGCTCAGGCGCGGCGCACAGCTGCTCGGGACGACTGGTAGGAGGTCCGGCCTCGGTCATGCGCCAAACAGCACGGTAGAACGCCGTCGGCCGGGCAGGTCATCCTCGAATGCCGCCATCCGCCGAAGCACGCGGTCGTTGCCCCGGGCGATGGCCGCGTAGACCGCGACAGCCGACTCGGGGTCGAGTTCGCGGAGTGGCCTCTGGCGGACGGCGGCCGGCAGCCGTGCCGGATCCAGGGGACGCAGCGACTCGCCGACCGTCCGGCTCCCCCGTTCGAACAGGTAGTTCACGAACATCCAGTAGTCCGCTGAATCTCCGGAGGGGAGGAGCGGCTGCGGCCGCCGAACGGCAGTCATGATGACGGTAGCGACCGACGGGGGCGGCGCGAACTCGGCCGCCCGCACGTTGTTGGCGACTGCGAGGTCAAGGTACGGCGCGAGGGCGAGCGACAGCTTGGTCGAGCCGTACGACCCGGTTACCCGCCGGGCAAACGGCAGCTCGGCGATTAGCGCTCCGGAGACGAACGCCGGAGCGAGCAGCCAGCGGCGGATCAGCTTGGTCGAGGTGTTAAACGGGGGGTTGGCCGCGATGACGAACGGCTCGGACGGCACCCCGGTGACGAGGAGGTCGGCGGCGCGCACCGTGACCCGGGGCTCGGTGCGGTAGCGGTCGGTTAGCCGGGCCACGAGCCGGTCGTCGTACTCGATGGCCAGAATGGGGCCCGTTCGGATGCCGACAGCGGCCTCGGTGATAGCGCCGGTGCCGGCGCCGAGATCGACGCACAGCATCTCCCGTGGCCCGTCAGCGAGGTGGACGAGGCGCCGCGCCGTCCGCTTGTTCCGTAAGAAGTTCTGGCCGAGGTCGCGCGAGCGCATTCATCCATCATGTCGGCTTCGCTCGGGCGCTGCGCGGAGCGCCGTGGTGCCGAGCGACGCTGCCAGTGGCACGTCGACTGGCTGTCCACTGTTGTCGGCGGACCGGTAGGCGGCGTCTATCACGCTGGCAGTGACCAAAGCCTCCGTCAAGTACGTCACCTGGAGGTCTTGATCGGCGAGCGCCGCCCGAAACGACTGGAACATCTGCTGGAACCACTTCGTGTGCAGCGGGTCGTCGAAGTCGGAGACGATGTGGTGCCGCTGGAGCCGGGGCTCAGCGGCCCCACCACGCGATCGAACGTGAACGACGTCGTCGCCGTTGACGAGAACGGACTGATCGGTGCCCACGACGACGTAGGTCGTCTCGCGATACGTGGCGGCCCAAGAGAGCTCGATGGTTACCCGGACGAAGTCGTCGAAGTAGAGCGTCATCAGCGCGGTGTCCTCGTTTCTGGTGCCGTGGGATGCCAGTTCGCCAGCCAGGCACGACACGGCCACGGGCGCGGCGCCGACGAGATCGCAGGCGAGGTACACACTGTGCCATCCATGGTCTTGGACGATGCCGCCACCGGAAACGGTGCTGTTGCGGCGCCAGTGGGGATCCCACTCGGCGACACCGAGCGCATGGCCGGATCGGAATGTCCGCATGTGACCCGAGACGATGGTGCCGAAGTCGGACTGCCCGATCGTCGAGCGGAGGAAAGACATTGCCGGCGAAAACCTGTAGTTGTGACAGGGAAACAACATTCCCGTCGACCTCTCGAAGGCGGCGACCAGGTCGGACATCTCGCGGGTGTTGACTACGACAGGCTTCTCGCAGAGCACGTTGATGCCGGCCTCGAGGGCGGCGAGCGCGTAATTGGCATGCCAGGCGGGAGGGCAGCAGATGTCAACGAAGTCCACCCGCGCCTCGAGCAGCAGTTCCTCAAGCGACGCGAACGCCCGGACGCCGGGCAGCCGCGCCTCGGCCGCTTGTCGCCGCGCTGCCACCGGATCGATGACCCCGGCGATCCGCACGTCGGGCGTCGAGGCGTAGCCGTCAGCGTGGCCCTGCGCAATCGTCCCGAACCCAACGATCGCGCCGACCAACGGAGGCGTGTCCTCATGGGAGCCCATCCGAGGACACTATTGGCAGACTGTGGCAAAGTGAGCCGTCCACGCCCAGGGCTGACATTGGAGGTCGCTGCCAGCATGTTTGGCAGGTACGAGATCAGCGATAGATGGGCGGAGCGCGGTCGGTCCAGCGACGCCCGAGCCATGACAAGGCCCGACATCGTTCCGCCGACGCCCAACGGCGGATCAGCGTATCCCCGGTACGCCAGCCGGGCGTCGGGTGCCCACGTGTGGGACGTAGATGGCCACCGCTACGTCGACTTTCTCCTCGGCTACGGCCCAGTCGTCTTGGGCCACGCCGACCCACGGGTGAACGATGCTGTGGTGCCCGAACTCGGGCGGGGCGTGTGCGTGGCGCCGCTTTGGAGTCCCCGGCAGGTCGAGCTCACCGAGTTGCTCGCTTCGGTGGTCCCGGGCGCCGAGCGAGCTCTCCTCCTGAAGACGGGGTCGGACGCGACCTCGGCCGCCGTCCGGCTCGCCCGGATCCATACCGGCCGACCGCTCGTTGCCCGGTGGGGCTATAACGGCTGGCACGACTGGTCGGTGGAGCAGGCGGCCGGCGTACCGGACGCCGTGCGGTCGGCGACTCTGCGCTTCCAGTACGACGACCTCGACGGCCTGGCCCGGCTGTTCGACACCCACCCGGGTGCTATCGCCTGCGTGGTGACGGTGCCGTTCGGCGATGACACGGCGCCGCCGGGCCGCCTTCAAGCGATCCGAGAGCTCTGCCACCGGAATGGTGCCCTGTTCGTGCTAGATGAGATGCGGTCCGGCTTCCGGCTGGCCCTCGGCGGTGCGCAGGAGGCCCTCGGGGTGACGGCTGATCTCGCGACATTCAGCAAGGCGATGGCCAACGGCTACGCGATCTCAGCCGTGACCGGGAGCGCCGACGTATTGGCCGGGCTGGCCAGAACAAAGATATCGTCGACGTTCTTCGCCAACCCGGCGGGGATGGTCGCTGCCCTCCGGACCATCGAGATCCTCCGTGACACCGATGCGCTCGATCACCTTTCGGCCATGGGGGCGCTTCTCCAGCAGGGCCTTCGCGAGGTGTTCACAGGTGCGGGGGTGCCGGCCTCTGTCATCGGCTACCCGTCGATGCCCTTCGTGCAGTTCGCGTTCGAGGATGCGGCTAGGCAGGAGGCCTACGTATGGGCGCTCTTCCGGGCCACGACGGCGCGAGGGATACTACTCCACCCATCGCACCAGTGGTTCCTCTCGGCGGCGCACACCCCCGATGACATCGAGTTCGCGATCGACGCCGTCAGAGCGGCGACCGAAGTGGCCGCCGCGGCGGTAGAGGCGCCGACCCGTGGCCGCTGAACGGCCGCCCGCCGTCATCGCCGAGTCGAACTTCCCGCCGTACGCCTACGGTCTGCTTCAGGCCGCCGCCCTCGCCAAGCGCCTCGGAGTGTCGGCCCTAGCGGCAGCGGAACTCGGGGTGGCGACGGGGAACGGCCTTCTTGAGCTCGAGCGACTCGCCGGGGTGCTCGGCGCCGCACACGGGCTGCGGATCGACACCATCGGATTCGATACTGGCGTTGGCATGCCCGCGCCGGTTGACCACCGGGACATGCCCTACATCTGGCGGGAGGGGTTCTTCCGGATGGACGAGGCGGCGTTGCGGTCGAGGCTGCAGCGATCCACACTCCTTCTCGGCGACGTCGCGGAAACGGCCCCCGAGGTTGTCGCCGGGGACTGGCCACCCATCGGCTTCCTCGCTTTCGACCTCGACTACTACTCGGCGACGTCAGCGGCAATGCGGGCCCTGCTCCTCGGGCCGCCCGAGCGCTATCTGCCGCGGGTCTTCTGCTACTTCGACGACACGGTTGGCCCGCACGAAGAGTACCACTCGCCGTTCACCGGTGAACTCCTGGCCATCGACGAGTTCAACGCTGCGCACGCGATGCGGAAGATCGCCCGAATCAACGGTCTGCGGTACAAGCTGCTGCCCCTCGAGGCTCCGTGGGTCGAGGGGATATACGTGCTCCACCTCTTCGACCACCCTCGCTACGCTGACTATGTGTTCCCTGAAGTGAGTCGGCAGTTCCCGCTGGAGCGCCAGCACCGCCGCCCCGTCCAATGACCTTGACGGCGGAGCAGGTCGCGTCGTACCGAGCCGACGGGTTCGTACACCCGATCCGCGTCCTCGACGACGCCGGGGCATCGGACCTGCGTGCCGCGCTTGACGACCACCTGCGCGCTGACATCCCGACCGATGCGTACGAGCTAACCGACCCAATCGCCATCCGCGCCACGGGTTCTGGCGAGGCACGGCGCCTCGAGTACGTAACGGGGGGCCGCAGTACCCCGCACACATTCCCGTTCCTCTTCAACATCTGGCGCTTCGACGATCGCTTCCGGCGTGTCGCGTTCGACTCCGGCATCGCAGATCTTGCCCGGCAACTACTCGACTGCTCCGAGGTGCTCCTCATGGAGGACAACGCCATCGTCAAGTACCCGCACACGGGGACGTTACCGTGGCACCAGGACCTGGGCTACTGGCCTATCGTCGAGCCTGAGGCGGTCACGGTGTGGATCGCCCTCGACCCGATGACGCCACACAACGGCGGCATGCAGCTCGTGCCGGGTTCACAGCGCCGCGGCGAACGGCTCCCGGTCGACTTCGGCACTGGCGCTTCGCTGCTGGCGGACGAACGACCGCACGCTGGCACGGTGCCTGTTGACCCGGCGGCCGAGGGCCACCCCGTCGTGAGCTACTTGCTCGCGCCAGGCGAGGCCGGCCTGCATGACCCCTTGGTGTGGCACGCTTCGTGGCCAAACGACTCTGACGCACCGCGCTGCGCCTACGCACTTCGCTATCTGCGTAGCGGCGCCGTGTGGTGGGGCGACCGGCGCATGCCTTACGACGACATCGGGTGCCGGGTGGGCGAGCGCGTCGACGGGCGGCACTTCCCCGCAGTCTGATCGCCCTCAGCGCACGACGGCCAACATCCGCTCCAGGTGACCCTCGAAAGTGTGCGCTTGCAGCACGACCTCACGGGCGCGGCCGGCGGCCGCGTGCAGGGCCGCTGCGTGGGCCACGGCGCGATCGATAGACGCCCGAAGCGCCACCGGGTCGCCGGCCGGGACGACGAGACAGCCAGCGCCCGACACGAGATCGGGCGCGAGCACGTCGGACACGACCAGCGGCTTCGCGAAGGTAGTGGCCTGTGCCAGCGCCCCCGACGCCCCGGCGTGGAGGCCGAACTCAGGCAGGTACGGGAACACCACGACAGCAGCCCGTCGGATGGCGTCGTTGATGGCCGGACCGTCCACCCACCGGCGGTGCCACGTCACGTCTAGGCTGTCAGTCCGCGCTGCTAGGTGAGCGTCGTCCTCGGCCGTGTGCTCGCCGACGATTCGCAGGGGCGGCGCGCCCGTCGGCGTTGCCAGGGCGTCCAGCAGGACGTCGATGCCCTTGTCCGGGCGAGCGCCCCCGACCAGGAGCACATGCGGGTGGGTTGGTGCCAAGGCCTCGGCGAAACGGGCCATGACATCGGCGCGGCTCCCGGCGGGCCAGGGTATGCGGGCCACCGAGCCGGTCGGCACGAGCCCAAGCATCGCTGTGCGACCCCGCTCGGTGTGGACCACGAAACCGTCCCGCGCTGCCAGCGTGGAAAAACGATGCCGCATCTCAGGCGTCCGCGGCAGCTCACCAGGCCTGTGGACGACGTGGACAAAGCGGACTCCGCGGTCGTCGAGCGGCACGGCGGCATGCGACTCGTCGAAGAAGAGATTGAGCACCACGCCGATGCCCGCAGCACGAGCACGACGGCAGGTGGCGTCGAGGTTCCGGGCCGTGAGCGTCACGTCGACGGGAAGCCGTCGGCCGCTGACGCTGTGCACCTCGATGCCATCAAGCGACCCCGTGGACTCCAGGTACACCGGAGGGCAGTGCACCTGCACCTGCTCACCGGGTGCGGCCGAAGCCGCCGCCCGAGCTAGGCCGACGAGCAGATCGGGGTGGTGTCCCAGGATTGGTCCCGGGTAGTCGTCGAAGAGCGCGATCCCGCCTGTCATCCGCGATGGCCAGCCAGCGCACAGAGTTCGTGATACGTCGCGATCGAGCACGCACCAGTTAGTCGATCGGACGAGCGCTTCAGGTCGGCACGCACCACGGTCGGGTCCAGGCGAGCGCCGACGTGCTGACCGAGCCGAGCCACCCCCGACCCGGCCAGCACCTGGTCATAGTGGACGAAGAGCCAGTGCCCAGCATGTCGGTGCTCATCGAGCACTCGGCGGTACATGGCGACCCAAAGCCCTTCCGCGTCTACCGTGTTCAGGCGCACGTCACGCAACCACGGCGCCTCGTTCCGCTCCCGCAGGAGACTCGTCACCGTGCGTCCTGGTTCCCGAAATACGCAGATGAATGCCGTGCGCGGCGGGAGGAACCGCCGCCACGCGGGCAATGTGTAGCAGAACCGGGGGTCCTTGAATGCGAAGGGGCGACGCAAGACGAGGCGCCGGATAGCGTCGGCCGTGGCATCGTCGGGCGCCGGGACCGACGCCGACGGCGAGAGCGTCTCGAGCCACCGGGACCCCCGGTGGGTTCGGCCGTCGGCTTCGACGAGCGGATCGAGGAGCGCCTCATTCACGTCCTTCACGACCTCGCCCTCGAAGAACCCCGTCGGATTCGCCTCGCGTGGCGGGTGCAGTCTCGGGCCCATGAAATACCCGGCACTCGCTAGCAGGCCCGCGACGAGGCTCGTCCCGCTTCGGCCGCAGCCGAGCACGATCACGTCATGACGGTCCTCGGATGTACCTTGGGTCGTCACCTGTCACCTCTCCCCTGCCGGAGGCCCTTGCTCCCCGAATCCATACCCCAGCCGAAGATACTCATCGAAGGAACGCACCTCACCCGGAAGACAGACCTCGCGTTTGCCCTCGCCGAACACGTCGACATCATCGGCCAACGCCGTCGACGGTGGCACATCCCCCTCCTATCTGCGGAGTGGGAGACCAAGTCGGACGACCAACCCACGAAGGCTGAACCCGGCCGTAGCATGATCGACTACCTGCCGGGCGACGAGTCATGGGTGCTGGAGTGCTACGAAACGTATGTCCGGCTACTCGAACTTCACCGTGACTACTACTGGGTCATTGATCGCTTCCACGTTTCGACGATGTCGCACCAGCGGATGGCGGGCCGGCGAATCGACCTTGGCTGGGTCGACGAGCGCCTTGCCGCCCTCGGGTTCGTGCTAATCCACCTCCGACGTGAACCGGCCAGCTTCCCCGCGGCCCGGCGGCACCGGTTGACGTACTCCGAAAACCCGGATCGCTACCACGACCTGGACCGCTTCGTTCGCGAGCAGGACCTGATGGCCGAGCTTGTCGCCGCGTCGTCGATGCGGACGCTCACTGTTGACGTCACCGACGGCGACATCGAGCGCATCGCCGCCGACGTCCTGCGATGGGTGCGCGAGGTCGGCGCGTGGTGGCGCACCGGGATACCAAGGAGGGCTGGAGGTGGCTGAAGCCATCAGCGTCGTCACCGTGACCCACGGCCGACCTGCGCTCCTCGCCCGGGCGATGGCGTCGATCGCAGTCCAGGACTACATCGGGGGCATCGAGCACGTGATCGTCGTGGACGACGACGACGAGACGTTCCGGTCCCTGGCGGGCGTCACCGGGCACGGCCAGCGACGAGTCGTTGTCGAGCACGTCCGCCGCCCGGCCGCCGAGCGCTGCGAGGACGCCGGCCCGAACACCTACCCGCGACTCGCCCGCTTACTCAACATCGGTATCCGACGTGCGACGTCGCCGTGGATCGCGTTCCTCGACGACGACAACGAGTACGAACCCGAGCACCTGTCCTCGCTCCACGCATTCGCCGAGGAGGGCCGTCGGCCGGCGGTCCACTCGGCTCGGCAGATGCTGTGGCCGGACGGCGAGCCATACCTCGAGCCCCGCTTTCCCGGTCCCGGACCGGACAACGAGCAGGCCCGCATCTTCGCCCTATTGTGCGAGCGTGGAGTCTGCCACCCGGGCACCAACATCGTCCGCGACCGCATCGACTTCGGGGTCACCACGTTCCCCAATAGCACTGTAATCCGCGACAGCGACCCCGTTGTCCTCGTCGACCAGAACCTTTGGCTCATCCAGCGTGCCGTCCTGCTGCAGACGCCCGTTCCAGAGGTATTCACCCCCGAGGAACTCGACGAGAACACGTGCCCGGACGACAAGCTCCTTGAGGCACTCACGCGCGCCGAGGTACCGATCGCGTCGAACGGAGCACCGACTGTGCGTTACTACCTGGGCGGCATTTCCAACCAGTGCTCGCGCCGCGATGGATGACCGCGACGTGCTCGAGTCGCTGTCCGGGGCGTCCGAGGCCATCGCCGCGCTCATCGAAGGGACGCCCGCCGCCGACCGAGACCGTTGCGTCGATCCGGGCATCGACCAGTTCGCCGTAGACCTTGCTGCAGATGCGCTCGGCGTGCGCCTGCTGCTGGAAGCTGGCTTCGGCGTGCTGTCCGAGGAGTCGGGTCGGCACCGCTGGGACGCCCCGATTCGCGTGGTCCTCGATCCGATCGATGGATCGACCAACTGCGCTCGGGGCCTGCCGGCGTATGGGCCAAGCCTGTGTGCCGTCGACGCTGATGGGCCCCTCGCCGCGGTGGTGGCGAACATTCCCCTCCGGACGACGTATGCGGCGCGACGCGGCCACGGCGCCACGAAGAACGGCGTCCCATTGACGCCAACGCGCCGGGATCGCCTCCGCGTCGTAGTCACGGGTGATCCGATCGCTGAGCTCGAACCGGCGGTGTGGACACGCCTGTCGGGCGCCTCGGCCCACGACCTCTGCCTCGTTGCCGAGGGAGCTGTCGACGGCTACGCCGATGTGCGCAACACGCAATCCGTGTGGGACTACCTCGGCGCCCTGCTAGTACTCGACGAGTGCGGCGGCGTCGCGTGCGAGCGTGACGGTCGCGAACTCCTCGACTTCGACGCCGTTGCTGACCGCCGGCTACTCGCCGCTCCGAGCGCCGAACTGCTCGAAGAGCTCGAGCGTGCCCTCACACCTGCTCGTCCTGGATGGCTCGCTCGACCCACGGGATGAGCTCATCAAGCATGGTGTCGAGGGGTGTCGTCGCCTCGTAACCGAGCATTATCCGCGCCTTGTCCACCGCTGGGATCCGTCGCTGGACGTCGTGAGGGAAGGGCGGGTCGTAGGCGTGGCGAAAAGGCGTATCTGCCCCGCGGACTCGGCGCCAGATCATCTCCGCCACCTCAAGAACGGTCGTGGAGGCCGTCGTCGAGAGGTTGAAGTCCTCGTTCAGCGCCGCCGGGTGTTCCAGAACGGTGGCGATCCCGCGCGCCAGGTCACCGCCGTAGGTGAAATGTCTCACCTGGCTGCCGTCACCGAGAATCCTGAGCGGATCCTGGCCGAGGAGGACCTTGCGGACCAGGTCAGGTACGACGTGGCTTAGGCCAAGCGAGAGGTTGCCCGACAACATTGGCGTGTCGGTAAGTGCCTTCCGCTCCCCGATACCGACGCAGTTGAAAGGTCGCACGATGGAGAAGGGCAGGCCGTGCTGATCGTGGGCGGCCCGGGCGAAGTACTCGACGGCGAGCTTCTGGAACCCGTACGAGGAGCGGGGCGGCGGAATCTGCAGCTCGTCGCCCTCCCGGCTCGGCCACCGGTCGGTGCTCTCGTACACCATCGATGAACTGACGAACGTTACCTTCTGCAGATCGCCGCGGCGGTGGGCGCGGATAGCGGCGTCGCAGGCAGCGCTCACGATGCGCTCGTTGCACGCCAGCAGGTCGTACGCGTGCCGGTGGAAGTAGGCGATGCCGCCGACCATGGCGGCACCGGCGATCAGGTGATCGCACCCCTCAAGCAACCGGTCCATCAGCCCGGCGTCGCGGGCGTCGCCCACGATGAGCCGGAACCGCGGATCATCGTCATACGAGCGCGCCACCGACCCGTACTTCGACAGGTCGTCGAGGCCGACAACGTCGTGGCCCCGTCGGAGTAGCTCGTCGACGACGTAGCCCCCGATGAACCCAGCTGCGCCGGTAACGAGCACGCGCGTCACGTCAGCACGCCTCGGGCGAGGAGGTTCCACACGTCCACGACGTCCCGTTCTGCGAGATCCTCCATGCGGTACACGGCGTGCGGCGCCCCGATGAATAGCACGTCGGCCTCAGCCAGGACGACCTCCATTGGGACCAGGGTGGGGTCCACGGTCACGTAGGGGTCCGTGCATAGCACCCTGGCGGCCCGCACCTCGAGGAGCCGGCGCAGCTCCTGCGCCAGGCTCGATCGGACGTCGTCGCTCTCGGCCTTGAAGGACATGCCGAGGATGCCGACGGTGCACTCGGCCAGCGGCCATCTGGCCTCAGCACGGCCCACAAGGTACGCCGGAAGACCCTCGTTCACCGCCATGGACGCCGCCGCCAGGACGACCTCGCTTGGGTGCGACCCAGCGAGCTGCAAAGTGTCTTTCAGCAGGCATGGTCCCGATGCCAGGCCAGCCGGCGGAATATCGGCGGCGCGCGGATACCGGTGCGTCATGGCGATGCGCACGCGCTCGAAATCGATGCCGAGGTCGTTGGCGACCATGAAGAACTGGTTGGCTGCCGCAAATCGTACATACCGCCAGGTGTTCGTGAACAGCTTGGCGAGCTCCGCCTCCTCCGGCGAGACCGCGACAATCTCGCCGACAACCGCGCCGAACAGATCGGACGCCCGAGCGAGTGCACCCGATGTCCGCGCCCCCACGATCTGCGGGAGCACCGGCAGCTCGACCAAGGCCCGACCCTCGGCCGTGCGCTCCGGGCAGGTGACGACGTCAATCCCGAGCGGGTCGAGGATTGCCTCCACTGCGGCGGTGACACCGACACACACGGTGCTCCTCAGCACCACGAGCTGCCCCAAGCGGAGGTACGGGAGCAGCTCGCGCAACGCTGCAAGAACGATCTTCGGGTCGGCTTCGAGCCCGTCGCCTACCGGGGTCCCGATGACGATAACCACCGCGTCGGCCATGCCGACTGCGTCCGGTCGGGTCGTGAAGCGTAGCCGCCCCGACGCCCGAGCCAACTTCAGCTGCTCGTCGCCACGTTCCTCGCGGAACGGAAACCGCCCCGTCTCCGCCAAGTCGACGGCTCGCTCGTCCCGGTCGACGCCTACTACTGACAGCCCCGCGTTGGCGAGCGCCACGCACAACGGCATGCCAGCCCGACCGCAACCACCGACAACGGCGACGTCGCACGTGGCCTCAGTCTCCCTTCGCATCCGTCACCTCCGCGCACATCGTCAGCCAGCGACAGTACCCGCGCCTCGTCCGGCGAACCGCCGGGGCAAGAATGCCGCCTCGCCAACCGAGGAGCGTACGACCGCGGCCGAGTCAGACCGCGAGCTGGCCAGGAGACTGGTGGCCGAGGCGCTTGC
>RRZU013373618.1_pt1 | contig 14988 bp, 15 predicted proteins | sample 2165561 | NCBI WGS metagenome assembly RRZU01 (sample SAMN10456909, study PRJNA506462) | wastewater metagenome | isolation source: wastewater sludge | place: USA: Moscow, Idaho
ACCCACCGGCTGCTCTACCTCAACCGCAAGACCCAGGAACTGGTTCCGACAGCGAAGGTTGACGACTTGTGCCACGAGGCCTTTTTTGACGGCTGCGTCACACCCTGCGAGCACTGCCCGCTGCCCCAGCTGTCTGCCAGCTGCCGTCATGCCCGCCGCGAGGTCTACAACCCCTCGCTGGGCATCTGGTCGGACGTTCAGACTTCGCTGCTGTCGTGGTGCGGACACGAGCATGTGGCCCTGCTCAATTGCATTGATATCACTCGCTATAGGCTTACAGAGTCGCTTGAAAATTTGCATAGTTGACTCTGAAATACTTTTTCACAAACTGGTAAAGGCTGCCTGAGCAATGAGTGCTTGAATATATAGTGGTTTCTGTCACTGGATGATGCTCGCCAGGTGGGGCGTGTACTGAATTTTGTGTAAACGGACATTTGGCAGGAAACTGCCACCAAGTCTGGAGTGGACTGCCCCGGCTTCTGTAGGCAATCCTGCCCTATGCCCTATCCACGACGACCATCGGGTGGTGTCGTGCCGGTGCGCTCACCCGGCCAGCGTCTTGCCGACATATTCCGGCCCGTTTTTGCTGCGGATGGCGGTCGGCTTGCCCCGCCATTCGATCACCTGATCGAGTGCACGCACGACCCGTTCGGCCGGCAGTGATACGCCAAAGCTTCGTGGTTGAAGTCATCGATGATGACGTGGCGGCAGTACCATTTAATCCGCCATGGCTTGTAGCCAGCTTTTTAGGTGTTGAACTGCAGGGCGCAGGCAAACGGCTCCGTTCGGGTGAAACCATTGTTGTGCATTGCAAGGGGGCTCAGGACGGACTGGGTTGATGATTGCCATAAAAGGGCGAGGGCGAGGCCGATACCATCGCAGAGGTTCAGCGCTATCGGCCAAAGGCCCTGCTACGGCCAGATCACATTGCCGACTTGCGTAGACACGTTAAACCGTAAAGGTGTCACGGCTAGGATCATGAGGTCGACTGCCTCGGCATTCTGGCGATTACTCATTTTCGCTGGGTTGGTAAAGGTTGAACGCCATCCATCTACGGATAGAAGGCAAGGATCTCGAACACTGGATTCAGACCCTCCCCATCGATTCTCGGACGTGGATGCGATGCCTACTGGGGAGGCCAGGCATTATCTGACATCGCGGTTTAAGCACACTGCAACGGCCGTATCCGCAAGCACGCAGCCAAAGCGGCAGCAAATGCGTCGTGAGCGGGCCAGCCCCTGCTACACGACGCGGTTTGATCAGTGTCCGTGCTAGATAGAGTACAAAAGTAATCCGGAGGGGTCTCAGCAAAAGATCGCCTTGCGGGCTGGAGAGAGGTTCGCTGTTCTTGAATACATCGGTGATGTGTGTCTAGTTTTTTTTCGAGTGCACAGGCAGGAGCGTATGAGAAAACGCCTCGATAACAGCTGCGACGATATGCTCTGCTAAGGCAGGGTTTTGTTCCAGCAAGGGGTAGCGCTTGATCAGCTTGTTGGAGATGTGATTACCGTTTTCGCGCACGCTACGGATGATCACATCCAAGTCGTTATCCGGGGCTTCCAGTACCTGCTTGATGGCGTGGCGGGCGTGTTCGTTGGCTTGTAAAAAGCGGGCTTCGTCGCGCATCTCCTGGCTCAGGGTCTGGTCGATGACCTGGGCCAGATACACGACATGAGCCGTCAGGTCCGGGTAGGCCCAGGCCGGACGCGCTTCCTCATACGCATCAAAGTGGAAATTGAAGACCACACCGTCCTCAGCCTCAGTACTTTCGGCAAAGCGGTAATGCTGGCTGTAGCGTTGCAGCAAGGGACGAGAGAAGCGTTCCAGCACCCGGTCGTAGTCAGCCCGGTTACGGGTGCTGTGCGTGATGGTGGCCGAGATCGGCAAAATGATGGGGGCAGGTACTTGGCCATCCCGTCGCAGCACATCATTGATCAGGAAGCGTGAGATACGTCCATTGCCGTCCGCCATGGGGTGTACGTAGACAAAGCCGAAGGACACTATCGCCGCACGCAGCAAGGCTGCCTGACCTTGTGTGCGATTCAGGAAAACCGATAAACCGCCCAGCATTGGCACGGTGTCATCCCAATGAGGGGCAATGTAATCGACGACAGGCTGGTAGTGCGTGACATGCCCGACAAACACCGGGGATCGGCGCAGGCCATACCGCAAGGCTGAATCGCCCAGAATGTCGCGTTGCAAGGCGGTCAGCACCGAGGGTGCAAACGGATTGTCATGCTGACCGCATGCCTGTTCCATGACGGCTGCAAAACGCCGGATCCGGTCTTCCTGGCCTTGCTCACGCTCAATCTGAAAGCTGGCCCGGCTTTCCTTTACGGTCAGCCAGACAGTACTTCTCATGATCAGATCCACCCCGTAGTCCGCTTCCAGGGTAGCCAGTTTGGCAGTAATGTCGTAGGTCTCTGCCTGTCTGATGGCGGCCGTACGCCTGACAACGGGGCAGAAATTCCGGTCGCCAGGCAAGTTGTCGCGGACCCGCCAGCGGGCGTTGTTGATGGGGCTTCCGGTCAGATAGCGTTGCTCATCCAGTGCATCGACGTAATTGCCACGTGTCACGCCGGAGAAATCCAGCATGTCCCCTGTCAGCCATTCATACAGAAAACCGGCACGTCTGGCGTAGGCTCCGGTGGGTTCAGCATGAATCCAGGCGGCCAGTGCGGCTTTGACGGCAGGCCGTTGAAACAGCCTGCTCAGGAATTCGAGATGCACCTCTTCACGCTTGAGGGCAAATGTCAGGTGATCCTTCAGTGTTTCGGCAGGCCGATAGCTCTCCGGGTAGACTTCGCGCCGGATGTCATTCTCCAGTACGGTCGTGCGTGAGCCACCGATGGTGCTTTGCACGGCGAACGGATGGACCGGGACGATGTCGTGGGCTTTGGCAAGCCACTGGTAGCCGATGGCAGACATGGTTTTGCTTATTCCTTCACGAAAATGATTACATTATCCAGTTTTAATAGAAAAACAGTTACGCTTGAGGTGGTTGAGAAGTACTCCGAGGCCGTCCAGCTGGTGAGCGGCGTTTGGTTAGCGGGTGGCTGACACCGTAGGTCCTCACCTTGCGGATGCCATGGAATGTCTCTAACGCAATGTTATCGCGCTGAATCGCGGATCGGATCAGATGATCTTGCTTGGCGAGGTAAGGAAGGACATGGGTAAGTAGTACTTCTCGTTTGACACTGTCCCGGTAATCAATCATGCCAATGCCGTGATGAATGTAGTTTTTGGTATAGCGATTACAATTCCAATACACTCCGACCCCACGTGTCACATTTTCCAGCCAATACTGGCCGATCTGATCGGCACGATACACATCGTTTTGTACTTGATTGCCATCGAAGATAAACAGGCAGTGATAGTGATATCCTTTGTCAGGAGCAAACTCTAGACTCCAACAGTTTCCCAGTTGATGATTGAAAATGACATTGTGACGCATATTCTTTTTGAATCGTTCGAAGTAAGACTTGATTTGATCGCAGCTGATGGTTGAACTTAGTTCTTGTCTGCTTCCAAAATCAAGACGAATGACGAGTAGTTTAGATGGTCCATATCGCCACAAGGACTCAATGTAGCGAACCATAGATTGATAGAATTGATCTTCAATGCGAAAAGTTGAATTAGCGACTCTAGTCATGGTTTAATCATTAAAGTAGAAATTGGTTGCAAGCTTTTACGCTTGTTGAGCATCTCTGCATAAATCAACAAGGCGTAATGATCTGGTTTGCCGGCGATGATTAATCGAGGTCATGGATCATGAAGAGGGTTAAACGCAACAGGGTCAACGCTTGATCGATTGACTGGCTAGTATGAAAACTATTTACCTAAATTCACACCCTGAAGTTTTCTGGGCTATTTCTGAATATCTGTTTTGTCCATTCTCTAGTTTTCCTGATTATTTCCATAAATTCACTTGTACATATTTATTTGTTGGTTTGGTGCAAAAAACACCTCCTATTTGATGCTGTTTAATACGTCAGGTGAATTGTTGAAAAATATTGAAGAAGCCTTATTTGTAATTGTCAAGTTTGTCTCGAATGGCTTTGTTTAATAGCCTTTCGTCTGGCGAGAAACCTGGGGCGATGTCAACATAGGACAATCTCCTTCTTTGGTCGTAAAATAAATATTTTTGATGATCTAATTCGATGATGGCCTCGCGTAATCTTTTTGTATTTCGAAGGTGATTGGGTGCATGTTGTCTTATATCGTTAAACATCAAGTAACGATTGTTTCTTTTTTTAGAGAAGTTAGGTAGCCATGACGCAAGGTATTCTGCATCATCTATTTGTTGTTGATATGGTGATGTTGAGAAAATGTTCTGATATTGTCTTGTGAAGTAGTCTGTGAGTTTTATTGATTTTTCTAGTGTGCTTTCATGTATTGTCGTTTCTCCTGTCTCGAATATTTCGAAAAGCGCGGCAATTTTTGCGACATGTCTGTTTGTTTTTGATATGAAGTCTTTGATGTCTTCCCATTGCATTGATGGTGCGATTCTTCTTTCATTTTCTCTACAGTATCCGTAATATAAATTTGTTGCGTTATCCGAAAATCTTATTGTTGACCTGTTGGAGTTAATTGCTGTAGTTTTATTTAAAAGCCTTTTGGCTATGGCGTTGAATTTTTCAATATGCCGAGTGTCTAATTGTTTATGGCCTGTGTATCTGTATCCTTGGTTGTTGAATGGTGCGCATATAAGCATTCTTGAAAATGAGCCTAAATCTCTTGTCTCGCAGCCTTTTTTTTGTAGAAATTTTTTTAGTTGACCTGGTTGTATCCCAAGGATAATGGAGAGACGTGGGTTTTCTATTACTAAGGAAGTTTCATGAATACATCTATCAATGCAGACTCGTTGACCATCCCATATTTGGTTTAATGATGCCAACCCGGATGATATTCTTCCATTGAAAAAAGAACTGCCTTCATCTGATACAAAACATGCAGTTTCAGAATTTTCCGCAAGCCCTTTTTGGAGGGCTTCTATTGTTGAATCAGAGTATGTGAGTTTTATTTTTTTGGGTTTTTCTGGAAGGTTTTTATGGTGTAAATGTATTTTTTCTTTCCATGTACTTAGATCGTATTCATTTTCTGTTACTGATTTTTTTAGTTGGGAAGTTAGTGCGCTTAGTTCTGCTTTCCAAATTAAAATGCTTTGATTGTAATTATTCAGCTTTTCATTAAATAGTTTTAGTTCCATCTGTTCAAACTCAAGGATCGAATCTTTTCGAAGAATATTGAGTGCAGGAGTTTTTCCACTTCCACTGGCTGAAATAATTAGAACCCATGTTGATAATGGTACTAATTGTCCACTTGGGAGAACTACATCTGCATGACCCTGAGTTACTTCGCTCATTACGCCAAGCATTAAAGTTCCAATCATTTCCACCGGGGTTTGAGTGTAATATGCGACTGCATCTATAGTGTTACTCAGATTTTTCGGAAACCAGCTTAAATAATCGTCTTCGAAATTATTCATTTCCCCTCCCCTATCAATAGGACGATTTCTTCTTTTCTCCAGCGTAGTCGTCCATTTGGTAATTTTATTGGCCTTATTCCTAAAACCTCTCCTTTTTGAGATAGTGACTTACGTATGGTTTGTGGTTTTAAACCTACTGCATGCGCAAACTCTGACGTTGATACCGTGCTTGGAGTCTGCGAATAAAAATCGTATGTCATTTTTGCCTCGTTGGAATTGTGATCTCATCACAGCCATTGTGTTGATGGATCGGTGGTGAGATGTTGCTATACGAGGCAATAATCCGCGCGCCTAACCTGTGCGTTGCTTAGGTTGGCATTGACAAGTTGGAGTGTTTATGAATCACGCTGGAGATGGGTTGAATTTTGAGAGGCTTGCATCTGCAAGGATAATGCGCATATGCCAAATGGAGTTTTATGCTAGAGCATTAGGAATTCGTCATTCAGCGGCTCTGAGAGAGCTTCGGGAGCTGTATTTAAATATGAAGGAAGTGTGCAGTGCTTCCATGGAAGTAGAGCATAACGATGATATTTGTTCGGATATTTGTAGAGCTGTAATAAATTCAATTCAATATCCAGAACTGGCTGATTCAGCTATTAGGAATTATATTCCGTTTTGGAATGATAGAAGCGACATATGTCCAGAGGAGACAAATTATAATGACTTAGTTGAGCGTGTAATAAAGGAAATTTCTGATAGATTTGCAGCTGAAATTAAGATGGCCTCTCAGAGGCTGAGTATTGGTAATTTCTATTATTTGTCAAATTTTGTAACGGAAAATAGTGTTGAGCGTTTTTGGTGCTGCTTGTCGCCAACTAAGAATGATCAAGTAGGAGGTAATAATGGGTTATCCATTGAAATGGCTTCGGATGGAATTTTGCCGATTGATGTTCCTGTTATGGCTGGTTTTTTAAATGAAAAGTATGAAATTTATAGTTGTTCCAAATCTGATCATTTAAGCAATAATGATTTTCCGACATCTTTATGCCTCAGCGTAAACCTTGGAGTTTCTCAAGATATTTTTCATCAAGCGATATTCGATTATGTAATGGAATTTACAAGCTGGCAGGCCGATTATATATACGAAGAGCTAGAGAAAAATGTTGAATTTAAATTAGATGATTATCTGATTAACTTTGAGCGGTATGTAGATAAATCATTAATCCCAAGAAAATGCTCAGCTCAGAAACTGGTATCTATTTTAGATGGATTGCTGTGTTTTGATTATAAAAATAGCGGGCTTAAGGTTGATGATGCCGTTGAGAAGGTGATTTGTTTTAAGAGGAATGTTTTGAAACAAGTTGCTACGGAAAGTGGGTTTGATGTGATTAAAAAACATTACGGGTTGGTGTGTACCAAAATAAATAGGTTAGTTAAGCGGATGGAGTGACTGCGAGAGTGTTGTATTGCTATTGTTGCTACCAGGTCGCTTGGTAGCAACAATAGCAAGGGGATGGTTATGGCGGTGGTTGTAGAACGACCTATGTTTGAATTTAAAAATGATGCTTGCAAAGCTGTGTGGGTATTATTTTTCCTGATTTTCAATATTTTTGTGGTGATGTTTAATTTTGATAAATTCCCGCTTCATTCAATATCCATGATTCAATTCTTGTATGCCACATGCGCAATAAATCGAGCGAGCGGCGGCGGTAATGCTTTTCTGCGATTGCACTTGGCTTATGCCCCATTATTTGTGCGACAACGCCTGTTGGGCATTCGATCCACTCTGCCAATGTTCCAAAAGATCTGCGTAGTCCATGTAGTGTTAGGTTCGGTATATTTGCAGACTTAAGCGCATGATTGTGAGCGATTCGAGGCTCTACAATTCGACCTCCAGCTGCGGCAGGGCTTGAGAATACCCACTCATTTCTTCGTGGTAGACAGCTAAGTAAAGTGGATACATATGGTGTTAATGGAATAGTGCGTTCGCCCTCAACCTTGTCTTTGATAGTCATGCTGGCCCACTGAAAATCTATATCGCTCCAACGCAGTCCAGCCAATTCTTCACGTCTGGCTCCTGTTAATAGCAAGATTTGTAAGTAGGTAGACATGACTGGAGACTCTTTGCATACAGCATTAAACCAAGCCGCTAATTGCTCACGCTGAAGGCAATCGTCCTTGGCTTTGCTTTCGGGTATGGATTCCCGTACAGCCTTGGAGGAAAACACGCCATCAGGTAGCAAACCGCAGTAATCTTGGTTTTCCTTGCACCAAGAGGCAAAGCCGATCAAGAGGCGACGGGCAAGTGCTACCCGTGCAGGTCTTGTCTCGCATTCTTTTTCCGCCCAAGCCGTAATATGGGCTTGGGTCAGCTCGGATAGCCGCACAGGCAGGAGGATAGCCAAGGGGCCAGGTTGAATCTGGCCCCGACCACGCTTTACCGGTTCCCCGCCTGTTTGAGCAAGCTTGACATGGTCTTGCAAGTGCCTTTCTCCCCACTTGCTGCGACGGGCCTCAATGTAAACAAGCCATGCATCACCAAAAGTCAGATGCTGGCGCTGTTCATCCAGAAGGTGAGCCTTTTTTTCCTCTTGGCGTAAGGCTTCTTCCGCCTTCCTTTGTCGATCCACCTCTCTTGGGTCGATGCCTTGGTCAATCAGTGTCTGCAAGCGACGAGCTTCTGAACGGGCATCGTCAATTCGCCATGCTCTGATGTCTCCAATCGTCCAGCGGATAGTTTTTCGATTTAGCTTGCTCTCGAAGATGAAGGATTTGGACCCCGCAGTAGCTCGTACAGCTAGGCGAGGCATTTCGGTATCCCAAAGGAAAAACTGCCGCGTGCTTGTAGGGCATGTCAGGGCATTGATACGCCCAGCAGTCAGACGTTCGCGTTGCATCTGCTTGTTCCTTGAGCTGGCTACATGGTAGCTGTGTAGCCACCATGTAGCCAAATTTTGGCAATATAGGTCAACACATAGTAACATTTAAAACTGTGAAAAATTCATAAGCACATGTTTTTAGTTGATTTGTCGATTTATTTTCAACTGATGTCAATGCTTATCCATATAGATATTTTCGGAATCATAATCCGCAGGTCCGGGGTTCGAGTCCCTGATTCGCCACCAAGGATTACAAGGGGTTAGCTTCGGCTAACCCCTTTTCCATTTCTGCACTGTCAACGAAGTGTCAACGGCTCTCAAATCTTGATACCCTATTGCTCATGGCATATATCTATGGTCGTGGCGCAGTATGAAATTTGCTCGAGCCTTCTCTCCAGAACTCAACGAATCTGTCACCCCCTACCAAGCGCGGGAGCTCTACACGGACGAAGATAGTCCGTTCTTCGAGCAAAAGCTTCGGTTCCTCTGTGAAGACAAAGACTGTCGAGCCAAACTGACGCCAGTTGGAATCTATATGACTCGGAAGTCGAAGCGTGCACTCCACTTCAGGGAAGATGAGCCACACTCTCTTCGATGCGAATATTGCGACGACAAGCACGGTGGGAAACGTACCCCTGTCCCAGGTCAGCAAGAAGATGATTTCAAACTAACCGACTTTCCCACCGAGCTACTTCTTGACCCGCCGAAAAGAAGGCCTGGCAGCGGTGGAGGCACAGCGACAGGGGGAGATGGGGGAGATGGTTCCAGAACGAAATCAACTGGCGGGATCCCTGGTTCTGATGCCCCTCGTAAGACGAGTTCGAAAACCAGATACCTTGACCAAGTAGTTGACTGCTTCCTCTATGGAGATGATTCTGCGAAGAATAATAAATTCACCATCGGAGACAAAACGAAGCCCTTTTCCAAGTTTTTCAAGTCCGTCAAATTCCTGACTGACGGACAAGGCTACATTTACCATGGTGAAGTTGACAGCTTAAAACCATATAGTAATGCTGAGTCGCTGGGTATTAAATTCACGGAAAAGCACTGGAACTCCAATAAAAAACCTCTCACGGTATGGGTTTACATTTCCAAAGAAACCATAGACAAATCTCGAAGGAAAAAATTCTTTCGAGCAGAAGTGCAGGAACTAGAAAAAGCCATCAACAATGGCGAAAAGGTACGCTGCTTCTTTGTTGGAACTAATCCACACATACAGAGCAACCCAAGCAAGTTCAATGATGGGACATACGAGACCGTCAATGACGAACTCCAAAGCATTGATCACATCTCTTTTGTTTTTGAAAAAGATGATTAAATCTTTACCAATGGGTTGAGAAGCTTTGCTTCTTGCAAATGATCTGGGGCTAGATGAGCGTAACGAATAGTCATAGTTAAGCTCTGATGCCCCAATATTTTTTGTAAAACTAAAATATTGCCACCATTCATCACAAAATGAGATGCAAACGTGTGGCGTAAGACATGGGTCATTTGCCCATCAGGCAAAACCAGTCCACATCGTTCAACCGCATCTCGGAACGCACCCCAACAATACTGAAACAGCCGGTCTGTGCTAGCCGCAGCTTTTTCCCTCAACTCATCATAGAGTCCCTCAGCGACAGGAACCGTTCTGTTCTTGCCGCTCTTCGTACCAGTGAACTGGATGGACTGGTTGCGCAACTGGCTTTTTCTCATTCCTTCTGCTTCTCCCCAGCGTGCCCCAGTCGATAGGCACACCTTTGTCACCAAAAGAGCATCCTTGTTCCGGCAGTTTTCCAACTCAGCTAACAGCACATGGATCTGATCCACCGTGAGCCATGACAACTCTCTCTCCGGGATCTTGAACTGGCGAACCATGGCCAGTGGGTTTTCTTTTTTCCAAAGCCCCAAACGCTTCAGTTCGTTGAACACGCTCCGTAAGTAAGCATGCTCACGGTTCATGTTGTTGGCCGTTACCCCTGACTCCAGCCGTTGAGCTCTGTACTTAGCAAAATCCTCGGCAGAAAACCGATCCGCGACAGGATTCCCCATCGCCTCGACCATTGCCATCAAGCGTCGCCGCGTATCAGCCGCAGACCTCAGGTTACAACCATGATGCTGATACCACTGCTCGATCAACTCTGTCAGAGTGCGCAAGTCCCTTCTTTCTGGCTCCCAATCTGGGCTCTGAGCAACTTGCGACTTAACCCAGGCCTCCCACGCCAAAGCTTCAGACTTTAGAGGAAACGTTTTCCGAAACCGTTTCCCCCCACGTCCTCCTGGCTGGATATCAACCAACCACCCAGAATCGGTTTTCTTTACAGTCACATTCAACCCTCTTTATCAAGAGAAACTGTAATTATCTTGTGTCTCTCTATCCTCTCTTTCAACGCATTGATTTTTTCATCAAGAACGTCGAAATTAATATTTATTTTTCTGATTCTCGCTTTGTTTTCAATATTCTTCTTCATTCTCTCAACATTAGTTACCAGTTCTTCTGTTTTCTCGTAGTCAAGCTCACGCTCAGTCTCAAGCATTATCTCTGCTTTTCTTAAGGAGCTAGAGATACCCATCTTGTTAACCACAGTATCCAATCTCGCAACTTTATCTGCGGGCACATTTCCACCTCCCCCACCAGTCAGAATCTGTCGCGCACTCCTCAGCAGCATGTCGTTCAAAAGCTCTGAGTCCGTTAGGCCACTCAAGTCCTTACCTAACTCCTCGTACCACCATTCCATGACGAATTCACGGGCTACTCCTCTTGCCTCAAGAGCATCTTTGAAGTAACGGCTTGATGTCTCCAAGGGAGCTCCCGACTTTGGATACCCACTATCGGCGGTCGGTGCTACATGCCCGTAATCCGGATCCGTCAGACCAGTAGCCAGCCAGAAAGCATGCTGAGGCCACGCTCTACTGACCGCTTCAATCATTTCCCCCATCGCACGCTGTCTTTCTCGGGCGAAGTTCTGCCAAGTCGTCGCAGCAATGCCACTCAACTCCTCAAGTTCCTTCCATCGCCTCCTATTGCTTGTTTTTTCATTAATTATCAAAAGCATACGATCATTTATCGTATCCATAGCCCCTCCCCGCTCATGCCGTTCACGTAAATAAGACTTGTCATTACGTATTTGATACGTGACTATCTGTCGCGTACCAAGTACGTATCACCATGTCACTGAGGACATTATGGGCGACAACCTCAACCTCTCACAAATCCCCCTCGTAGCTCCCTCTTTGGTGCCCGTCATGGACCGCATCTCGTTCGCCCGAGCCATCGGCGTCACCGAGGGCGTCGTCGAAGGCTGGATCGCCCGTGGCTACATCCCTTGCACCCAGATTGGCCGGCACCGCCTCGTGAACCTTGCCGCACTCACCAAGCGATGCATCGAGCAATCCGAGTTCCGCCTGTAGACCCACTGAAACCCGAACGACCAGAAAGGAAGCCCTATGAGCACCCCGCAAGAAGCCATCAAACTGAACCTGAAACCGAACCAATCCATGCTGCGCGGCCGCGTCAATGCCATCCGCAAGGCTGAAGAGTTCTTCTACACCGAAGTCACCCTGCCGGCGCCCGACGAGTACAGCCAGCCGGCCGTGGTCGAGATCCGTTCCCGCAAACGCATCGGTCAGGCCGGCGACACCGTCGAGTGCCTGGTCGGCTGCGGCGGTTACCGTGGCAAGCCGTTCAACTACACCGACAAGGACACCGGCGAGCGCTTCACCCGTCGCCCGGTGGTCAACGCCTACCACGCGGTCGAGGAGTAAGCGCCATGGCGGCGTTGACTTCCGACACCGTTCAAGCCGCGCTCAAGATGGCGGGCGAAGTGCATGCGGAGTTCGCCAAGGGCTCCCATCCCTCCGCCCGCCTGCTGGCTGATCGCGCCTTCATCTCCACGTTCTTCGGCTACCTCGGCCCGGACATGGATTTCGCGACCGACCAGGAGCGCCGGCTCTTCACCCACCTCTCCAAGCAATTGGGACTGCCCGACCCGCTCGTGCCGTATGGCCACAAGAAGGTGCACTGACATGCTGTCGAGTACTTCCGCTGCCAACCGTCGCAGTAGCTACCGGCAAGACGTTTTATTTGCTGAAGATTGCTTTTCGGTAGCGCCCGCGCATTTGTCGCAGGTCGCCAAGCGGAAGTACTCGCGCACCTATTTCAGCTCGGACTTTGCCAAAGACGGTGACGCTCGCCGTACCGCGATTCTCGGCGCTCTTTCGTTTCGTGCCTTGATGGCGCCCAAGGACAGCAAGCTGCGCTTGCCCTGGAGCCGCGAGGAACAAAACGAAAAGGCTGTCGAAGTCGTCAATCAACTGACCCGCCGCCTCGGCCGACACGGCGCTTATACGCCTCCGCGCTATTGGCTGCCGTCGCTGATGGCATTGGCCAATCAGTACGGCGTCTATTTGCACGACGACCGCAACGCGCCTTCCTACGCCCGCCAGATCGATCCGCCAGGCAAAAAGCAGGTCACGCCCGATTCCTTTCTCAAGCGACTGCTGGACGAACAGTTCTGGCGCATGACATTCCGCCGGGTATTGCCGCAGTTGGCGGAAACCCATGCCCGTTCGATGGGGCTGGTGAGCAAGACGCAAGGCCTTTATGTCTCGGATTACCAGGCCGATGCCTATCGTCGCCAGGCGGCTCGTTCGCGCGAATACCTGAAGAATTTGATCGTCACCAACGAGGACGGCTATTCGGAATCGGTCCTCAAGTTCGCCGACAGCACGGTATCCAACCCGCGCAACCGCTATTCCGAATTGATGGTGCGCATGTCCGGCACCGAACGAATTGCCAAGGCGCTCGGTTTCGTCTCCTTGTTCGTCACTTTGACCTGTCCTAGCCGTTTTCACGCCATCAAGCTGATCGGCAAACGCAAGACACACCCGAATGAGAAGTTCGACGGTTCGACCCCGACCGATGGGCAACGCTATCTGACCCACTATTGGGCGCTGGTAAGAGCCCAATTCCACCGGCAGGGGATCAAGGTGTTCGGTTTTCGTATTGCCGAGCCGCATCACGACGGCACGCCGCATTGGCACCTGCTGCTGTATGTGCGTCCGGAGCACGCCGACGTGCTGACCGAGCTGCTGACCGAGCACTACACCCGCGACGACCAGGCCGAGCTGCGTAACCGCCACTCCGGCCAGCTCAAGACGGTGCGTCGGGTCAAGATCAAGTGGCTCGACCCGGAACGCTCGGCAACCGGCTATGTCGCCAAGTACATCGCCAAGAACGTCGACGGCTGCGGTTCGAACGGCGAATCGATCGGGATGAACTTCGACGGCCTAGATGCTCCGACCGCTGCCCAGCGCGTAAGGGCCTGGGCATCGCTGTGGCGCATCCGCCAGTTCCAGCAGATCGGCGGGGCGCCGGTCACGCTGTACCGAGAACTACGTCGGATCGCCAACCTCGACAGCGCCGAGTTCGACTCCGACGCACTCGACGCCGCCGTGGCTGCCGCCAACCAGGGCGACTGGGAAGCCTACGAGTACGCACTCGGATTCGACTGCCCGCGCAAAGACCGTCCGTTGGACCTGACCTGCGACGAAGAGCGCCCGAACAAGTACGGCGAGCTGGTTCACAACAAGATCATCGGCGTGGTCGACAAGAAGGAAGGGGTGTTCGTCCGTTCGCGCCTGCATGAGTGGACGGTGGAATTCCGCACTGGCGGCCGCGAAGCGGATCGCCATCTTGGATTCATGTGTAATAACTGTAACGACGAATCGCGCGATGGAACATCGCGCCACCACGAACCGCGCTCGCTTTCACTCGATTTCGAGGCCTTCGTCCCTGACGACGACTTCCTCGACCCACCTCCGCCGTATGAGCCGCCCCCTTTCCTGATCCGGAGGGCCGGCCATGCCTAGCTTCAGCACCGGCACAGTTCAAACCGTGCTTGTCTGCGCCACTGCGCCCGCCGAGGGCTTCACCGCGCTATCACCGGTCAGCAGCGCGGGCGATGCCGTCACTGTCTGTCCCGGCGGCACCCAGCTCTACACCGGCCAAGCCTATGTGCTCGATGCCAGCCAGCAACAGGCCGTCGATGCCGCTTTGGGGCCGTTCGATTACGGCTATGCCTCCGCATTGTGGACGCTCGCCTTCAGCACAGTGGTCGGCCTCTACTTCGTCTCTCACGGTATTTCGCTAGTCCTCAACATGATCCGTCGTGGCTAGTCATGCGCCCGGGCGCTTTCCCGGTTTTTTCTCAAGGAGCTTCAAACCATGTTCAAAAAAATCGCTTCCCTCGCTGCGCTGTCCACCGTCGCGACCGGCGTACTGGCCGCCGGCACCGGCCCAGACCTGACCCCGCTCACCTCGGTCGTCGACTTCGGCACTGTCATCACCGCGGTACTGGCAATCGCCGGCCTGCTTGCCGGCGTCTACGTCGCCATCAAGGGCGCCAAGATCGTGATCGGCATGGTACGCGGCGCGTAAGCCATCACCCCGCGGGTAACCGGGGGGCGATGGCCCCCCATTTTTTCTGACCGACCATGACCATCAATCAATTGTGGTACTTCCTGATCTTCGCCTGGGGGCTGCTCTGCGGCTGGGCGGTGATACAGGGAATGAGGAGCTGACATGCCCGAAATCCACCTCGCCTTTTTGTTCATTTTTGGATTTTTCGCCGTACTGATCGTTTGCGCCCTCATTGCCATGTGGGTGACTAGCCGGTGGTGAAGCTGCGAATCGTCGCCCTG
>RRZU010002642.1_pt1 | contig 14986 bp, 14 predicted proteins | sample 2165561 | NCBI WGS metagenome assembly RRZU01 (sample SAMN10456909, study PRJNA506462) | wastewater metagenome | isolation source: wastewater sludge | place: USA: Moscow, Idaho
CGCCCGGCGCGCATTTCGATGATGATTTCCTCGATCGAGGCGATGTCGGAAGAACGGAGATTGGGTGCCATGTCAGGGAGCCTCGGAGGCGGCGGAAGGAGTGGTTTCAGCGTTGAGCATGCGCTCGACGTAGCGGGCGATTATATTGATTTGTTTCATAAGCATTAAGAAAAGCCGGTTCTAAACGATATAGACTAAAAATACCGTCATTTTGTCGTACAGAGTCGACTTCTCCAGATAATTGAGTAGTCGGTCATTTTCTCATACGGCACTGATATAGGCCAGAACTGATACTTCCTGACGTTGGCTTACTCAGGAGCACCAGATGCGACAGCCCCGTAAGGGGTTTACGAGGATGCAACTGTCTGATAATCTGACACTATCTGAATTGAGCCGACTGCCCCCCAGAAATGTGCTGCGCAACGCAGCAAGGGCAGTGACCAACCGGAAGCAGCGCAGCGGGGAGACGAAAATCCCTGCACCATCTAACCACTATCCACAACCTGGAATATTTGGTCGACCTGTTAGTCGAGATGGGCGCGCACGTGCTTTCCTTCCCGAATAATTGGCGACAAGCGGAACAGACTTATTCTTTCCGTCTCGTCACCAATTGACAGCCCCAATAACACCAGAGTTTCCGGCATCCCGCCTGATTCCACCTTCCCAATGCGGTGGAGTCCTGTGCCGAAGACACAAACCCTTCTGGGTTGGAGGTGGCTGACCATTTTGTTCCATCGCCCCTCAAAGACCCCAAGGCCCGTGTAGAAAACCATCACTATTGAACCTTGAGGAGCATTTATGCAAACCAACATCAAATGTATTACGAAAGGCAGAAACGCAATCGGTCAGGCTACCGTATGTGTCGACTGCACCCATTCCTCCTTTGAACCACGCGATGTTCGCCCGAATCACACACAACTACAGGCTCTCTTCGCGGGGAAAGGAGGTTGCCATGGCTAGCCGTTGGGAAAAATCCGTGCGCAGCCGCTTCAAAAAGTTGCTCAAGACGCCTCAATCGAAAAAACCGACCGATAGTCTCCGTGGAAATCCCGAAGCCAACCCCATGCCGGGAATTGATTTACCTCTAGGTCATGAACCATGGAAACTATCCATGTCGCTAGAGGAGTTGCTGAAGATGGAGCCACCGCAGTCCGTGCCGATCCTTCCGGGGCTCATCGATGAAGGCCAAACCACCTTGGTTTGGATCGCCCCGGGAGTGGACTTCAAGTGGTATTTGAACGCAATCGCTGTAGCCGTCACGGCGGGCATTAGTCTAGGCCCATACGGTTGGACGACTCCGTGCCATACGACTCTGGCCTATGCGGGGAGTATTTCGAAACGCACTCGAGAGCAAATGGAAATGTACTTTGCGAAGTTGAAAGCATACATTTTCAGGAAGCGTGTGATGAAAAACCTTCATCTCACTTCCCTTCGTGATATCCGCAAGCAGCAGTTGATGGTCAATAACCACTGGCATGCGGAGAACCGCGAGGCGCTTATACAGCCAGAGAAACGCTTGGTGGTTTTCCCTGACGCTCATCTCGCCATCGGGCCGCATAAGGATACCTGGAGCGAAATTTATGGCGACTCGGCATTTGAATGCCTTTCCGACCCGAAAATGGCCGTCCTGGCTTGTTTTCAGGGGGACAAACGGGCTAGGGAGTCAATCCACGATTCAATTTGGACCAAACGGCCCTATCGATTCGTCGAATTTCTCCCGTGGCCGGCGGCTCCGCAACAGTATGGGGCGGGTTTGACCGTAAAGATTCACAAGACCAGTGAATATGACCCAACGCCGCTCATGTTTGATGTCTGGTACTGGGTTCAGGATGGCAGGATCGAACTCGGTTGGCAGATTCACAATTCTGCTGAACCGGTGTCACCCAAACAAACCGCAGTTGCCGAGCGGCGACGACAAGTAGCGGAGTATCTGGCGCTGGATATTCATCAGAAGGAAATTGCCACGATCTTGAAAGTCAACGAAAGCACCGTATCTCGCGACGTTCAGGCAATTAAATCGGCAGAGGCCGCCGCAAATAAGAAAGGGGCCGATGACAAGGAGGTTGATGAGGCGGCGTGAACCAATTGATTTTTTTCGGCGGGCCGGGGTAATTCCCGGCCTTTTTGTTCACCTCTTGCGGAATTGCAAAATTGCATTCTTGCACCAACAAATTCCGATTGTTCCTTCCTAGCCAGTTGTACCTGTCGGAATTTTCTTCAGCCAAGAACTCCGAAGAAATCACCAGATTTTGCGCAATTTTCAGCGCACTAATTCACCGAATTAGTCGCCGTTCCACCAGGCACAGTAAAGCCTTCAAGCGCCCAGAACCAACGGCGTAATCACATTCCAAGAGGCAACAGGCAGGCACATCGTGTACGGCTGTTGTAGCTGAAGACTGCACTAAACAACTACTACAGCTTACGTACCGATAGTCCCTCACTGGGCAGTCACCATATGGGCAGCAACTGTATGGACCTGCTTACTGTAAAGCCTGAAAGCCTGACATGGGCATGTGTTCATTTCAATCTTTAAGGAGTAGCAACATGGTAGACACTATTGGTATTAGAGCAGCCTTCCCGGAGGGCATGTCCGCAGAGGAACAGTCGCAGTACGGGTTCCCTTACACGATCAACCAGAAGACCAACGAGCAAGGCGAAATCACCCACCGCTTTCTGGAGGAGGAAACGCTAGTAAGCCCGCTGACCGGAGCGAAGTGCAAAGTCAGGGCGTTGGCGCATACGCCGGTCGCCCTCGACTGGTTGTCCGGGTACGAGCTGAAGGTCAATCCTCCCGCGTGCCTGATTGGACGGAATTACTTGTTGGTCAATGGCGTGTATCAGGCGGCCCGTGGGACGCTGGAACTGCTCAAGCACCACGCGGCAAGTCGAGGGTGCTCGGCAGAAGGGCTTGAACTGCTGCAACTGCAGAACACGAAGCTGACCTCCGTCACGAATTGCTTCCTCTTTGAATTCGATACCCCGGAAGAAGCGCTCGCCAAGAAACAGGAGCTTCGCGACTACCTTGAAGGCATCCTCAACCATGTACTGCCTTCAGACAGTACGCGGAAGAACAAGAAGGGGAGAAAGCCCTGTTTTTCGGTCGGGTCGGATGACAGCGTTTCGGTGTATGTCCGCCTCAGGCACATGTCAGTAATCGCCTATATCAAAGAGCCTGACGTTCCAGGCGCGTTTGCTGTGTTCCCGAGCGATGAGGTCAAGGCGCAGCTGGAAGAACGGGCTCAGCGAACACTTCGTGTTGAGATCACGGTCCACGAGAAGTGGTTGCGGGACAACGATCTCGATTCGCCGGAAGCTTGGTGTGACAACCCCGCCGCTTACGAGAAGGTCTTCGGTCTGCTGCTTGAGGCACTGCGTTTGGATGAGAATCTGCGCTGCCGTGCCCCATCGGAAGCCGTGATGGCGAAACTGCCTGCGGATCAACAGACCATTTTGAGCGACCATTTGAAGGGAAAGAACGCTCGTTGCCATGAACTGGTCTTGAATTGCCAGGGCTACGGCAAGGCGCTGACTGACGCCCGGAACAAACGGTTCTCTGCGTTCAAGTGTCAGATTCTGGAAACAACAGGGATTGACATCACCATCCCGTGGGAGATCCAGAGCACGAAGCTGTCGCCACGGCTTCGCGACTGGTTGAAGTTTCGGAGAGAGTACGAGCCGGACGAATCGTTGACCGAGGTCATTTATTCCAGAACTTCGGTCCCGCCGGCAATCCGGCGGCTGCAAGAGAAAACAGCAGAGATCTTGGCGCAAAGAGCTTAATGCTGTTCTGTTGAGGTAACACGTAGGCGGTTGTCTGCAGTTTCGGCAACCGCCCACTTCTTATTGGCTGTTCTGCTGCACACATGAAAGATCAACATCGTTTAGATCGATTTCAGCCAGCAATTCCTCGCCTGACAAACACGCCGGATGAAGCTTTCGGTCGATTGTGAGGAAGAGGAAGTCCTCTCTCGCATTACCGGTTTCTGCCGACAGCGCTTCTAGGTCTTTGTCGAAAGCCTCGGCCTGATTATCGGAGAGCCCGAGGCGAAAAACCGGCTGCGGAAGATCGGCCAGATCAATGGTGTTCTCGCTGTCAGGTGCGAAGTTAACTTTACCTTTCCAGCCGGAGACTCGCTCAATCGACACGTCCGGGTATTTGCTGTTCAGCATGCCCATGATCGGTCGCGGGCATTCCGTCTCTTGCCAGTGCCTCCAGCTTGGACAAACGGCAATGGCGTAGATTCTCATCTTGGTCTGATCGTCGAAAAACTCCTGGTCAATCTTTGGCAGGGTGTTCATGGCTGTTGCTCCTTGAAGGTTCGGGTTGCGTGGGCGCCGATCAGCACCACGTACGCAAAAATTGCCAAGAAGCGCCACTGATTCCCTGCGAGACACGTCAATTTGCTGGTGTTGCCATTGACTATCACAGGAGAAAATCATGCCTACGAAGCTTTGCCGCTGGGGAAATAGCCTGGGCCTTCGCGTTTCGTCCTATATTGTTGATTGCGCCCATTGGAAGGCCGGTGACTCCATGGAAGTTCGCTTGCTGGAAAACGGCGATGTTCTTGTCCGCCCGGTCAAGCCGAGAAACGGCGGTGGTCGCATCGCAGCAGAAAATAGTCCAGCGGAAGCACGTCCGGTCGAAAAAGAGGTGTGGTGAATCCCCGCGCTCTAGCTGATGACCAATACGGTTGGCGGCGTGTGCAAGACGACCTAGAATTGACGGCTATGACACGCTCTGACCTCATTGCTGCCCTTGCTGCACGCTTCCCGAAACTGGTAGCGAAAGACGCTGAGATTGCCGTCAAAGAGATTCTGGACGCTATCGCTCAGTCACTGGCCCAAGGTGATCGTGTCGAAATTCGCGGGTTCGGCAGCTTCGGCCTGAACCACCGTCCAGCACGTACGGGGCGCAATCCGAAAACCGGTGAGAAGGTGCGCGTCGCGCCAAAGTACGTCCCCCACTTCAAAGCCGGCAAAGAAATGCGCGAACGCATTGATCTAGCCAAGATGGCGCCCCGAGACAAGCTAGCAGACTGACGGCGTTGCCGAGCCGAAGCAGCCCATAGAAACAGAGTCCAATCGGGTTAGCTGCGCGTCGAATTCGGCGCAAAGCGGCACTATATGACAGGGTTTTTGGCCGATTTCCGTTGTTTTTTGCCAAGAAATCGCCGTGTTTGGTGGCTGGCAATGCCTCAAGTAAGCTGTTGCTGTCGCGTTCGATCAAGGTGCTGATGGGCACCACGGGCTCGACAGTCATCGCCGCAGCGCTCCGCCTCAATGTCGCCAGCCGAGTTTTCTCCGGTGATCGGCGCATTTGAATTCACCGAAATCCAGAGATATACCGATTCCTGATTGCCCGATGTTAAGGGCGGTGCGTTCCTGCCCCATTCGTTTCTCCAATTCAAGGAAAAAATCATGGCTACCGCAACCACTTCGACAGCAAATCCGACCGCCACGTCTTTAGGTTTCACTCCGGCAATGAAACGTGTCCCACAATCAAACGATCATGATTGCGCCTTCGCGTGCATTGCCATGATTGCTGGAAAAACCTTGGAGGAAGTCCGTACAACAGCAATCAAGTTGTTCAGACATCCCGAACACGGCCCCTATTACATTACCGAATCCCTCATAAATTCGCTCCTGGCGCACTACGGATGGGTTGGTACAGTATATAAACCCGTAACAACGCCGATTTCGGGGCTGCCCGACTTAGCGATTCTCATGGCGGATTATGACGAAGAGGTGGAGCTGGGGCGTCATGTTGTCTTTCATCGCATGTCTTCCGCAGGGCAAAAACCTGCCATTGAGTACGTACTCGATCCAGGATATTGGCAACCGGAGGAGAAACAGGTCCAGACTGACCTTAAAAAACTGATGCCATCTTGGTTTATTGGGGTTCATCCGATGAATGCCCCGGCAACTTACAGCAAGAAGTAGTTTTCTCGGAAGTCGTCACGTTCAAATCGGGCGTGACGGCTTTATTGTCTCGTTACGGCCTTGCGATTTCCCGCGTTCTGCCGGTGTCGGTGGCACACAACCATTGCTGGAGGCGCGACAAGCGCAGGACAGCGCAGGCAAATGGCTTCCCGCGACAGGTGCTTGGTGAGCGAACGGCGGGTTTCACCGATATCGGTGGTTTAGCCAAGGTATATCAATGGAACCAGACAGTCTGCCCGATACCGCTTCCGCGAGATTGCGCGCCCAAACCGCTTCAATCAGCCTTATCTTTGCGCGCAAGAAATCCTCACGGACAAGGCAAGCACGCTGCTTGGGGGCGCAACGGGTTCGCCTGAGTCAGGCGGCGTACTGCCAATCTATACAGAGCTTAGGGGGATGGTGAAACAGTGTATGTTGTGTCCGGGCAATGATTCGGCTCAAGCTGTGGCCTTAATTCGTCTAAATAACAAGCTACTTAGCGAGACAAATCGGCCTCCTGATGGCCGACTCAATCTGCATTGTCGGAATGCTGGGATATGCTGTAAAGTGCAGTACATTTACAGTGGTTTCTGGAGAGGCAATGGGCACCATCAAGACTGCCACCCTCACATTTCGTATCGATCCCGGACTGAAGGAAGCGCTTCGCACAGCGGCGGATCAAGAGCATCGATCTATCGCGAACATGGTCGAAGTCCTCATTCGGGGCTACTGCGAGCGGCACGGCATTGCAATTCCGCACTCCGAGGAACCCAAGAACAACAACGGAGCGCATTCATGATCAAGACGGTCAAGCAAGCCTGCCGGTTCAACCCCATCATCCGTGACTACCGGATGAGTCAAGGGATCGAGAACCTCGCAGACCTTATCAATGATGCGGGCGATGGCAGCGAGTTCTTTTCGCGTAACTTCATCACCCACGGCATGGATCAGCTTTTCCGCGAAGGTCTGTTGCGTCTGTCCGGCAAATCGGATCAGGCTGTCTTCGAACTGACCCAGGCGATGGGCGGCGGTAAGACGCACATGATGATCGCGCTGGGCTTGCTCGCGCGGCACACCCACTTGCGCAAGGACGTTCTGCCAGCCGATCTGACCTCACGCATCGGATTCGGGCAAGCACGTATCGCCGCATTTAACGGTCGCAACAACCCCGACAACTTCATCTGGGGCGAGATTGCCACCCAGCTTGGGGCCGCAGAAGCCATCAAGCCGTATTGGGCCAACGGCCCCAAAGCCGTCGATCAACGCCAGTGGAAGGAAATTATCGGAGACCAGCCCACTCTGATCCTCCTGGACGAGCTGCCACCGTATCTGGACAACGCAAGTACACAAGTATTTGGTCAGGGCACGCTGGCCAATATGGTGGTCTACAGCATCTCCAGCCTGATGAGCGCTGCGTTGGAACTACCCAACTGCGCCATCGTAGTCGCCAACCTCTCGGGCAGTTACAAGGCTCAGACCAAGGCACTGGCCGACGCCATTTCCAATCTACAACAGGAAACTCGGCGTCAGGCAATGACCATCACGCCGGTGCAACTGGCAGGCAACGAAATCTACGAAATCCTCAAGAAGCGCCTCATTGACGAACTGCCGGACGAACGTGTCATCTCCGACATCGCCGAGGAGTACGCTCAGCAGATCAAGAAGGCGGAGGATGGCGGCTACATCGTGGCCAGCAGCATTGAGCAAATTGCTGAACAGGTCAGGGAAACGTATCCCTTCCACCCGTCCTTCAAGCACCTTGTCGCCCTGTTCAAAGAGAACGAAGGCTTCCGCCAGACCCGTGGCTTGATGCAATTCACCGCGCGCCTGCTCAAGAGTGTGGATGAACGTGAGGCTGACGACGTATTCCTGATCGGTACACAGCATCTCAATCTGAACGACGAGCAGGTCAAAGACGAGATCGAACGCATTGCGCCCAAGCTGATGCCCGCAGTAACGCGCGACATCGCCGACACGGGCAACGCAATCGCCGAGCACATTGACGTCGAACTGGCGGGTGATGCTGCGCAGCAACTTATGACTTTGTTGCTAGCCTCCAGCTTGTCACGCGCAGTTGGTGGGCGTATTGGCCTGTCGGAGAGCGAGCTGATCGAGTTCCTGGCCGCGCCACAGCGGAAGCCCGACGAGTTCCTGCAGGCTTTGCAACGCCTGCGCGAATCGGCGTGGTATCTCCATCGCGAAGAACAGCGATTCTTCATTAAGGAAACTGAGAACCTCTCGCGCCAGATTGAGCGCAATGCTAAGGAAGTCCCGCAACCCAAGGTTGATCAAGCGCTGATCAATCGCCTTACGGGCATCCTTGCGCCGGTCAGCAAGATCGCATATCAGGACGTGCAGGTCCTGCCCAAGTTGGACGAACTCAAGCTCGGCGGTCCGCGCACGCTCATCGTCATCAAGCCGGATGGCAAAGTGCCCCCCAATGAATTGCAGAACTTTTTCGACTACCAGCAGGAAAAGAACAATCTGTTGGTGTTGAGTGGTCAGGACAGCATGCTGGCCGACGCTGTCGAGGAACGGCTCCGCGAGTTGTACGCCATCGAGCAAATTCACAAGCGCCTTAGGTCTGGCGACACACTGTTCGAGGAGGCTCGCGACCGCTTTGAGGAATCCGAAGATCGGTTCAGTAAGGCGTTGTCGGCAGCGTACAACCGCCTCTACTTCCCTGCCAATGACCCGATAGACGGGCGTGACGTGCTGGCTGGTGTCACTATCGACCAGGGCCTTAAGCTCGGCCAAGGCGAGCAATCCGCTGAAACGCAGATCGAAAAACTACTGGCCAGCCCGCGTGCTGACTACAAACTCGTGGCCGAACTGGGCAAAGACAACCTTGACGAATGCTTCGCGCAGGCCGAGGAATACCTATGGCCGTCTGGTAAGGACAACCGCCGCACTCCTTGGAAGGATGTTGCCACCCGCGCCAAGTGCTCACCCATCTGGCCGTGGATGCCGGGCGCCAGTGGTTTGGATACACTCAAGGCCGAAGCCCTAAAACAAGGCCGCTGGCGCTTGGGCGAGGACGGTTATATCGAGAAGGGGCCGTTCCCCAAGGACAAAGCTACCGTCAACGTCTCCATCATCAACGTCAAGCCGGACACCGGTGAGACGGTGCTGAGCCTCACGCCACGTCACGCTGGTGACAGCCCGATTGTCTACTGGTCGAACAAACCCGACGTGTCCGACAAGGACAACAAGGTCGAAGACCTGGACAACTTCGCCACCGGCGAGGGTACGGTTTACTTCATGGTGAAGGAACCCACCGGGCGCTATGAAAGCGGCCCGGCCACTCGCTGGCTCGCCGATCTCAAGATTCGCCATCAGGTCGAGCCTGCCGCCGACAAGCGCCGTGTCGCCCTTGCTGCCACGCCGCATGCTGACATCTTCTACACTCTCGACGGCTCCAACCCCAAGGACGGCACCCGCTACGACGCGCCATTCGAAATTGGTTCCGCAAGTTACCGCTTGCTTGTGTTTGCCCGCGCGGGCGAAGCCAACAAGACGGCTGACTTCCAAATCCCGGCCAGTGGCGATAGGACGGTGCAGATCGTCGATAGCAAGCCCGCACGCCTGCAAAGCAAGCGCGTTTCACTCGACACCACCGACCGCGTTTTTAGCGTCATCAACCGCTTCCGCGATCAGCCGGGTACGCGTTTCAAGGGTGTGCGCGTGGAGATCGGTGAGGGCGAAAACACTGTAACCGTGCGCTTCCAGGAACGCGAAGTCACCGCCGCCATCATCGAAGGTGTGGTTAACAGCCTGCGCGACGTGCTCAAGGAGCCCGACGCCGCGCTCAACATTGCCATTGCCGATGGTATCGCCTTCGATACTGGTTTTGCGCTCAAAGAATTCGCCAAGCTCGCCGGGATCGAGTTGAAACCGGGCGACATCAATCAGGAGGAATGAGGATGACTAAAGTCGCAGGCAACACACCATCGCCCACGGCGCGTGCGCAAGTGCTGCACACGCTGGGCTTTGGCGTGCCTGCGACTTCTGATCCGCATCACTTCAAGATCATCATTCCCAAGGCCAGCGCAGGTAAGGTTCAGATCAGCGAATACCTTGGCTTGCAGGCTGCAAGCAACGACAACGCGGTGATCGACCGCGTTCTGCTGGATCGCCCTCGCTGGACGGCCATCCGCGCCGAGGTGCAACGTGCCTTCAACGCTCGCCTCGCCGCGCATGGAATCAAACCCGGCGCGTGGAAGGTTGGCGACAACCCCGTGGATCGCCTGCTCGGCAAGGAATTGTGCGTACTGGTTTGGGCCGTCGAGCAGATGGAGATGGAGAAAATCCCGGTGGCGGTGCGCAACTGGTTGGCACTGCGCCCTGAGGAGCGCTGGTGGCTGTTTGGCATGACCGCAATGAGCACCGGAGGTGTGATGGACGCGGGCAAGGGATGGCGTGAGGCGCTCAAGCACGCCTTGGGCGATGTGGCCCAGAGCGAACTGCTTGCTCCCCGCGCACGACGAAGCAAACCTGAACAGGAAGTCGCCCAAGCCTCGTTGGGTTTGTTCGGAGACGAAGCGCCATGAACGCCGTGCTCGTGCCACCGCAGCCCAAGATTTATCACATCGTTCACGTGGATCGCCTACCCTCCATTGTGGCCGACGGTTTTCTGTGGTGCGACGCTGAGATCGTGCGACGCGCCCCACCGGGTACCACCATCGGCATGAATGGCATCAAGCAGCGGCGCTTAAACGAACTACGGCTCAGCAGCCACCCAGACCTTCACGTGGGTGACTGCGTACCGTTTTATTTCTGCCCGCGCTCCGTCATGCTCTATCTGATCTATCAGGGCAACCATCCGGAGATGGCTTATCGTGGCGGGCAAGGGCCTGTAGTGCATTTAGAGGCTGATCTGAGTGCGGTCGTTGCTTGGGCCAACGCACAGCCAGCGCGCTGGGCATTCGCGCTATCAAACGCCGGATCGTATTTTTTTGAAGACCGCAATGACCTAGCGCGTCTTGGTGAAATCAACTGGCCAGCAGTACAAGCGACGGACTGGCGTGGCGGCTTAAAGGAAGGCAAGCAAGCCGAGTTCCTGTTGGAGCAGTGCTTCCCCTGGCATTTGATCGAACGCATCGGCGTCAAATCAGCGGCTGTTTACGGCCAAGTCGTCAACGCCCTTCCGGCGCACGGACACCGGCCCACGGTCGCAGTCCTACCGGATTGGTATTACTGAGAAAGAGGAGCACAGCCATGATCGAGTACACCTCGGGCGACATCCTCCAATGTGAGGCCGACGCACTGGTTAACACCGTCAATTGCGTCGGTGTGATGGGGCGTGGAATCGCCTTGCAGTTCAAGAATGTTTACCCGGAAAACTTCAAGGCTTACGAAGCTGCGTGCAAGCGCGAAGCCGTGCAGCCTGGTCGCATGTTCGTTTTTGAGACGGGGCAGCTCACCTTGCCGCGCTTCATCATCAACTTCCCGACCAAGCGGCACTGGCGCGGCAATAGCCGCATCGAGGACATTGAGTCGGGCCTTGTTGATCTCGTGAAGGTCATCCGCGACAAGGGCATCCGCTCCATTGCCATCCCTCCGCTGGGCGCAGGCCTGGGCGGACTGGACTGGAACGAGGTGCGTCCCCGCATTGCACGTGCGCTAGCAGAGCTTACCGACGTGCGCGTGCTGGTGTTCGAACCCAAGGGCGCACCTGCCAACGACAAGATGGCGCATGTGCGCGAAGTACCCAAAATGACGGCGGGCCGCGCCGCCTTGGTTGAGCTGATGCAGCGCTATCTTGGCGGACTTCTTGACCCCTTTGTCACTCTACTGGAAGTCCACAAGCTGATGTACTTCATGCAGGAGGCTGGTGAACCGCTGCGTCTCCAGTACGTCAAGCATCACTATGGCCCTTATGCCGAGAACCTTCGGCATGTGCTGAAAGCAGTGGAAGGCCATTTGATCGCGGGTTATGCCGATGGCGGCGACGCGCCGGACAAGCCTCTCACTCTGGTGCCCGGCGCAGTGGAAGACGCCAAGGACTACCTGGATCAGCACGACATCAGCCGCGCCCGCTTCGAACGTGTGACCAAGCTGGTGGAAGGCTTCGAGTCACCTTACGGACTGGAACTATTGGCCACCGTACATTGGGTGATGAGCCGTGAGGGTGCCACGCAGCACGAGAGCGTGGAACGCCAAGTCTATGACTGGAATGCCCGCAAGCGGCAATTCACGCCCCGTCAACTTTTCATTGCCGAAGAGCGGCTACGTTCCAAAGGCTGGCTATCGCTTGTAGTGGTTTCGGTTCATTTAGTATTCATCAGGGAATGCAAAAAACAACATCTAGTCTCACCCCCTTGGCCCTGAAAGATGCGCCCGCGCTGATAGAGACGGTTTTTCCCGCTCAGAAAGTGTCGTTCGAGGCACAGCAAGAGCGGACTTCGGTGCAAAGCCAGACGCTGACTGGTCTGGGGTCGTATTGGAAAGGCCGTAAGCCGCTGATTCTGGTGCGTGCTATCGTGTTGGCCAGCCTGCTGCCGCCGACCGATGATGCGGAAGAAGATCTCACTCTTTTTGAAAAACTCATGGCATTCGACGACGAGGGCTTGGCGCGCCGTGCGCTGATCGGCAACGCCGTATCGCCAGCTGAGATTGCCGCGCGTATCCAACTCGAAAATCCGTGGGACTACTTTAAGGCCACTCTCAAGCGGAGTGATGTCACAGGTGGAGATGTTCGCTGGATGAGCTTTCCACTCGATGCGGATGCAAAAGGCATCTCTCTGCGCTGGCAGCGCAGCCTGAGTGACGACGAGAAGCTGGTGATCTATCGCAAGTTGCTGGCTACCTGTGCCAGTTACGAGGAAAAGGCGACTCTGGGGAAGCGACCAGAAGAGTTGGATCAGGAATGGCTGTATGCCCCAGTTTGGGCAGAGGTCAATCGTCACTACGCCCATTTGGGCGTGAACGTGAAATCTGTCTCAGATCTAGTGGAACAACTGGGCATCCTGCGCTACGGCCACCGTCCGCGCGTGGGCGACACCTTCTCGGGTGGTGGCTCAATTCCATTCGAGGCAGCACGCATTGGCTGCGATGCCTACGCCTCAGACCTCAACCCCATCGCCTGCATGTTGACCTGGGGCAGTGCAGAAATTATCGGAGCGCCCAGCAAGCGGCGCGAGGAAATTTCGCAGGCCCAATCCACTTTGGCGAAGGCCGTCAATCAGCGCATCACTGAGCTTGGTATCGAACATGATGCCGATGGGAATCGCGCCAAGGCGTACCTCTGGTGCCTCGAAGCGCGTTGCCCAGAAACTGGATGGATGGTGCCATTGTCCCCCACCTGGACGGTTTCTAAGACGCGAAACGCAATTGCTCTCTTGAAGCCTGACCCCAAGAACAAGCGCTTCGATATCGAAATTATCTCGGGCGCGTCTAAGGCAGAGATGAGCGCTGCCGAGAAGGGCACGGTACAAGACGGCGACATGGTTTATTCGTTGGATGGCAAAACATACCGCACGCCCATCAAGACACTGCGTGGCGACTTTAGGCAGGCCGATGGAGTGACGGGCAACCGCCTACGCCGCTGGGAAAAATCCGACTTCAAGCCGCTACCGGACGACATCTTTCAGGAGCGCCTGTACGCAATCCAGTGGATCAGCAAAGAAACGCTGGATGCGGGCCGTCAGGACACCTGGTTTGCTGCACCTACGGCCGCCGATCTTGAGCGCGAACGGCGCTTGGAGCAATTTGTCGCTGAAAACTTGAACAGCTGGCAGACCAAAGGCTTGGTGCCGGACATGACCATCGAGCCGGGCGACAAGACCGACGAGCCGATTCGAACGCGCGGCTGGACCTATTGGCATCACATGTTCAGCCCCCGCCAGATTCTGGTTGCCGCTTTGGTGCATGAGCAAATCCAGCGGATGCCTACCAACGTGCAACCAGCACTATACCTGTCGCTAGCCAAGATGCTGGATTGGTCGAGCAAGCTGTGCCGTTACGGCACCGGGGCCGCGCGCGAGTCGATTACGCAGACGTTCTACAACCAGGCCTACAACACCAACTATTTCTACGGCGTTCGCTCATTCGTGACTGGGCAGAACTACCTGTTTCTCACCGATGCCGCGAGCTGCATCGCGGGTGGCCTGACCGTCAACAATAGAGAAGCCTCCACGCTACAACACGACGCTGAATTCTGGATCACCGACCCACCGTATGCCGATGCGGTGAACTACCACGAGATTGCAGAGTTCTTCATCGCCTGGCTGCGCAAAAAACCGCCTCAACCCTTCGATGACTGGATATGGGATTCTCGCCGTGCGCTGGCGGTCAAAGGCTCCGGCGAAGATTTCCGGCGCGGCATGGTCGCCGCCTACAGAGCGATGGCTGAGCACATGCCCGACAACGGCATGCAGTGCGTAATGTTCACGCATCAGGACACCGCTGTCTGGGGCGACCTGATCGGCATCTTCTGGGCAGCGGGTCTGCAAGTGGTCGCTGCCTGGTACATCGCCACCGAGACCACCTCCGAACTCAAGAAAGGCGGCTACGTCCAAGGCACCGTCATTCTGATGCTCAAGAAGCGTACTGCAGGCGAGCGCACCGGTTTCAAGCAGCGTCTGCTGCCTGCTGTACGGCAGGAAGTCGCGCGCCAGATCGAAACCATGATGCATTTGAACGATACCGTGGCTGCCCACCACGGAGAGCCCGTGTGGGGCGACTCCGACCTGCAAATGGCTGGTTATGCGGCAGCGCTCAAGGTACTGACAGCCTATACCCGGATCGGCGATGAGGATGTCACCACCTTCGCCCTACGTCCGCGCGCGCGTGGGGAAGTGACTGTGGTGGATGAAATCGTCCAGCAGGCGGCAGAAACCGCATCCAGCTTGCTCGTTCCCGACGGCCTTACCGCCGACGCTTGGGGGCGCCGTACCGGCATTGAACGCTTTGTGCTGCGAATGATGGACATGGAAACCGCTGGCGTGGCCAAGCTGGACAACTACCAGAACTTCGCCAAGGCCTTCCGCGTTTCGGACTACACCCGCGTGATGGGCGACATGCGACCCAACAACGCACGCCTCAAGCGCGTCAGCGAATACGCTTC
>RRZU010007253.1_pt1 | contig 14985 bp, 12 predicted proteins | sample 2165561 | NCBI WGS metagenome assembly RRZU01 (sample SAMN10456909, study PRJNA506462) | wastewater metagenome | isolation source: wastewater sludge | place: USA: Moscow, Idaho
AAAATTTTAGTTTCAAAATCATAGAATCGTTCATAACTATTTTTTATATTTAGCAAATCTTTTAAGTTTTCAATTTCAAATTCAAGAACAGAATTTTTAAATAAAATTCCAGAATTAATTAGCTTTAAGTATATTAACAAAGTACTATTAGATTCAAATTCTAGTATCGTTTTAATATTTATCTTGTTAAAAATCGTTGTTTTATCAAAAGACATAAGAATTTCTCTTGATAAAATAAAGATAATATTGTCTTTTTCAACAAAGTATGAGTCAAGTATATGAAAAATTCCCTTACACATATAATTTTCACTATTTTCAAAAGAATAATATATCTTTTGCTTCATAAATTTTTCTAAAAATACCTCTACTTCCTTCAAACTTTGACACTTTAAAAGTGTTTTTAAATTGAATTTTGATACTGAAACAAAAGTTTCTTTTGAACTTTCATAATAATTTAGTAAGTATCTTATAAAGTCCTTATCTATTTTTGATAACTTTTTTTCAAAAACTATGTTTAAATTACTCACATCATTTGAATTTGAGAAAAAATTTGGATAAAATATCAACGAAATAACCTCCTATTTATAAAAAAGTAAATATTTTTTAATATTTTTTAGATACAGAATCATTTTTTAGACGAATTTTAGGTTAAATGTTTTTTCGTAATACACTAGAAATCTTTTTAAAACAAAGAAAAACAATATATCTTTCTTGATAAAAGTACTGTTATGACATATTTTTGACGAAAAAAGCACAATTTTTGCAGAAATTTGACACAAGGTGTTTTTGAAGTTATAATCGTAGCATAAGAGAGGAACATGAATTAATTTTTTAGTTCATATCAATTATCTACAAATAATTAAAGTAAAATTTATAATTCTACTTATTATATTTAACTTTAGGGAGGAATGTCAAATGAAAAAAATATTATTATGTTGTGCTGCGGGGATGTCTACAAGTCTATTAGTTACTAAAATGCAACAAGCTGCTACTGAGAAAGCTGTAGAAAGTAAAATATGGGCAGTATCTGTAGAAGAATTACAAGCTAATTTAGAAGGTGTTGATGTAGTTTTACTAGGACCACAAATTAGATATAAATTAAATGAAGTAAGAAAAATTTGTGGTGATAAAATTCCATCAGAAGTAATAAACATGGTTGACTACGGATCAATGAATGGTAAAAAAGTTTTAGATTTTGCTTTAGATTTAATAAAATAATTAAATAAAACTAATTTTGTATTAAAAATAAATACTGAGAAAAGGAAAATTTTCCTTTTCTCAAAAGAATAAAATAATTTTTAAAAACTATTTTATTAATATTAAAATAGTTTTTAAAAGGTATTAAATTATAATAGGGGGTTCAAATAATGGATTTAGAAATGGCAGCAATGGAGCTTGTTGGAAACTCAGGAGAAAGTAGAAGTTTATCTTTCGAAGCTCTTTACTTAGCAAAAGAAGGAAAATTTGAGGAAGCTCAAGAGAAAATAAAAGAATCAAAAGAGAAAATGTTAAAAGCACATTCAATTCAAACAGAATTAATCTGTAAAGAAGCTGATGGAGAAGATATGAAAATAGGTCTTCTTATGGTTCATGCTCAAGATCATTTAATGACTGCTATATTGGCAAGGGAATTGGTAGAAGAAATCATTAATGTTCACGAAAAAATGGATGAAATAGCTAAAAAGATAAAATAAAAAAACGGAGGGTTAAAAATGGCTGAAAAAAAAGAAGGAATTTTAACAAAAATGACTCTATTTCTTGAAAAGTATCTAATGCCTATAGCAGGTAAAATTGCTGAACAAAAGCATTTGGGTGCAATGAGAGATGGAATGTTAATGGCAATGCCTTTACTTATTGTGGGATCTGCGTTTCTTATCTTAGGATTTATTCCTATACCTGGATATGATAAATTTATGGCTGGTATCTTTGGTGAACAATGGCTTTCAAAAATCACTTTGCCTGTTGGAGTAACTTTTAACTTAATGGCTGTATTTGCAAATATTGGTATTGCATATAAGTTGTGTGAAAAATATAAAGTTGAGCCTTTATTAGGAGCTATGATATCTTTAGGAGCATTCTTATTAGTTTCTCCAAATACTATTAAAGTAGGAGAACAAGTTGTTGGTGGAGTTATCCCTACTGCTCTTATGGGTGGTCAAGGATTATTTGTTTCTATGATTATGGCTATGATTTCGGCTGAAATATATAGAACTTTAATTCAAAAAAATATTGTTATTAAATTACCTCCAAGTGTACCTCCTACAGTAGGAAAATCATTTGGTGCTTTAATCCCTGGTGCAGTTGTTATTACTACAGCATGGATTATCAACTTAGTAGTTGCAATGACTCCATTTGAAAATATTCATTATGTTGTTTCTAAATTATTGGTTGGTCCTGTAACTGCAATTGGTGGTTCATATTTTGGAATGTTGACTTTAGTATTACTTGCTAATATGCTTTGGATGTGTGGATTACACGGTGCTAACATAGTTTACGGTGTTGCTGCTCCAATGTTATATACTTTGATGGCTCAAAATTTGGATGCTTACAAAGCTGGTCAAGAAATTCCTAACATAGTTTCTCAAAATATGTTTGATATTTTCGTAAGTATAGGAGGATCTGGAGGAACATTAGGTTTAGTAATTTTAATGATGACTAGAGCTAAAAGTGCTCACTTAAAAGAATTAGGAAAATTATCTATTGCTCCAGGATTATTTAATATTAATGAACCAATTATATTCGGTACTCCAATTGTAATGAACCCATTAATGTTAATCCCATTCTTATTAAGCCCTGCAGTAGCTGTAACTTTAGCATACTTTACAATGAAAATGGGATTAGTTGCTAAATTACCAGGAATTGCTGCTCCATGGACAAGTCCCGCAGGAATAGGGGCATTTATAGCAAGTGGTGGAAAAATATCTGCAGGATTATTACAATTTGTTATAGTGTTAGTTCAAATAGTAATTTGGTACCCATTCTTTAAAATTATGGACAAACAAAAATATGATGAAGAACAAGGAATTAAAGGATAGATAATTATATAGGAGCAGGAAACTGCTCCTTTAATGTAAAATAAATCTTATAATTAATCATATAAAATCCTCAAGTTATAATCTAATTTTGAGGATTTTTAAAAAATCATTTTTAAAATACATATAATAAGTTTTGAAACAGGAGAAAATATTAATGAAACATATGAAAGCATTTTTTAGTTTTCTAATTGCAAGTTTAACAATAGTTTATTTTTGGGGAAAAATTATTCAATTCTTTGGAGTTTGGGGTGGTTGGATATGCGGATTTTTCTTGGTTGGTCCTATGTGGTATATAAATCATCATAAAAATTGGGCAGGAAATGAAAATGGTATTTTATTTATAGACATGGCTCTAGCAATAGCTGTAGGAACTTTTTCAAATAACTTTTTTACAAAGTTTTTTCTAGGGCAAAAAATTAATTTTATGAAATCAATCTTTATATTGATATTATTATGTATAGGTGCTATAATCGGTGTTGTAGTCTCTATATTATTTGAAAAAAAATTAAATGAAAAGGTTAGTGACTATGAAAATATATGAAATTTTTAAAATTATTTTTTTAGGGTTTATTTTTGTTTTTACAATACAAACCTTTTGGGGTAGATTAGAAAAAAAATTTGGAGCATTTGGAGGCTTTTTAGCAGGAACTTTTATTTCTGGCAGTATATGGATGTTAGCACATGGAATTAAAAATCCTTTCATCATTAACGCACCAAATATTATTTGGATAGATATGGCATGGGCTCCTGCAATAGCTGGGATTGCTCTGTCTTTATATAATAAATATAGTATCTCAAAAAGTATTCCCAAAATATTTATTGCAATAATTGCTGGCATATTTTGTGGATTTATTTTAAATATAGGACATTTTTTTTAAGAAAGAGGTAACATGAATTCAAATTTTTTGTATTTTAAAATCAGTTATTTTATGCTTTATTTTGCTATGGCATCTTATTATCCAATGCTAGGAAAATACTATAAAGATTTAGGATTCTCTGGTGCTCAAATCGGTATATTATTCAGTGCAGCTACACTTGTCACATTAATAGTTCAACCTTTATGGGGTATTATTTCTGATAAAATGGGCAACTGTAAAACATCTTTTAAAATTATGCATATTGCTATTATTTTTATTGCCTTAATTTTCCCATTTATAACAAGTTATAAATGGATGTTGATTTTTATGTCTATTCATTTTATATTTCAATGTGGTTTATTCCCAATTTTGGATACAATGATTTATAAAGACGTATATGACTTTGGACATATAAGATTGTGGGGTTCAATTGGATTTGCTGTTATGGTTTTGTTTTCAGGAAAAATTTCTGAAAAAATTGGAATTAATAACATGTTCTATCTTTATTCTTTCTTAATGATTGTTTCTTTATTTTTTGGAATGAAGATTATAGAAAAATCAAACAATAAGCATAAAAAACATGAGCGTAGTTCTATAAAAAAAATTTTTAAACCCAATTATATTTATTTTTTACTAATGGGATTTTTCACATATGGAGCCTTTTCAACTGGAGGACAGTATTTTTCCATTTTATTTACTGAATTAGGTGGAAGCATGAAATTTTTTGGTATAACTTATTTCTTCATTGCTTTTTCAGAAGTACCTTTTTTAAGAATAAGTCAAAAATTAGTTAAAAAATTTGGCGCGGAAAAAATGATATTATTTTCAGGATTCTTAGTATTATTTAGATTTGGACTAAACAGCCTAGCAAATGATTATAGAATTATTTTATACACCTCTATTTTTATGGGTAGTTTTATCGGTGTTGTGCTTCCTGCTGCTGCTGTATTTCTTAAAGAAAATATTGATGAACATAATAGAGCAAAGGCAGTAACAATTTATAGTTCAATAAGTACAGGACTTGGCCCTATGATATTTCAATATGGTGGTGGAATTTTATATGAAAAAACTAATATTTCCCTATTATATGTTGTTCTTTGTGGACTCATTATAGTTGGTACTATTTTTTCATATAAAATGTATACATATAAAAAAAATCAGAATAAGCATATTTTAAAAATTTAGGAGGAAAATTATGGTTTCTCATGCTGAGTGTTTACTATTTTCTGCACTTTCATATTGCTTATTTAAAGAAGAAGATATTGGAAAAAATTTGAACGAACTTCTCAATGACAGCGATGATAATAAGGTTAACAGGGACAGATTATTGCTCAAAAGTGATTTTTTTCTAGTTTTTGATTATTCTAACAATTGGACTTCAATATATAAAAATATAGAAAATCTATTAAAATCATGGTATGTTTTAGACATAATGGATAAAACAAGCTTAGGAAATTCCAAAAAGAAAACTGGATTTTATAGTATTGCTTTTTGCAAAAAAAATCATGATAGTTCAATTGAGAGAATTGTAATTTCTTTCAGGGGTAGCCAACTTTTCCCATTAAAAGATGCGTATAAAGATTTTATTGAAACTGATTTATTGATTGGATTAGGAAAGAAGCCTGAACAATTTGAGCAAGGATTTGAATTTTTCCAAAGTATTTCTAACAAATATAAAAAAGAAATAATTCATTTAACTGGTCATTCTCTTGGAGGTGGAATTGCTCAATATGTTTGTGTTAAATCCTCTTTAATTGGAGATTCCAAGATTATCCCTAACACAGTCACTTTTAATGCTATAGGAATTTTAGTTGATTCTATTGTAAATATTTGGGATTTTTTTAATTATGATGATATAAAAAAAGAAATTCTTTCTTTCAAAAATAAAAGTAAATTTTCAGAATTTCAAAAGATTATGGAAGATATTGTTTATAAAAGATTTAAAAATTTTTCTGATGAAAAAATTGAATTAAGCTCATTAGATACCAGTAAAGTATTAAAAATAGGTTTAGAAAAGCAAGAAGTCATTAAGATAATTGATTTTTTCAATGAAGACAACGAAAAAATATCAAAGATACTTATGTTAATAAAGAATTTTAGAGAAAACAAAATTTATTTAGACAAAGTTTTGAATTTTTGCCACTCTAAAGATTTTACTTCTACTTTCTTTCCACACATAGGAAAATCAATATATGTGGATAAAAATCTTGAAGAAAAATTAGGTATTCTTAAAAAAACTGCTACTTTTTCTATTGATATTTTCAATAAAAATTTTATGAAGTATCATTTTTTTGATATGTTTATTCCTTTCATTAAAGGGAAGTTTTCTGAAAAAAATTTAAATGATATATATAATTTTTCCTCTCAGATTAATTTATTTTATATTTCTTCTCAAATTAGAAGATTAATTTATTTAGAAAAACTATCGACAGAATTAATAATAATTTATTATAAACAAAATAAAAAGCTGTCTGATAAAGACTACTTAAACCTTAAAACTATTATTTTAAATGATTTAAAAAAGCAGAAAGATTTGCTTTTTAAAATAGAAATTATTGAAACAATAGATGATTTAGATTTAAATGAATTTAAAAATCTATGGTTCGAAATTTTAGACAGATTAGTTAGTCCATTTGAATTCATTGATATTTTTGACTATATTACTTTCTCTTACAATAATTATCTAGAAAAATAAAACAGCTATAACTATTTAAGTTTATAGCTGTTTTTTTCTATATTTTTTTTCAAATCATCTAGTGGCATTGGTTGATCAAAATAGAAACCTTGAAACAATTCAACACCCAAATCTTTTAAAGTATTCCACTGTTCTTCAAATTCAACGCCTTCTGCAATAACCTCTAAATTAAAAGTTTGAGCTATTAAAATAACTGCTTGAACTAATGTTTTATCTCCTTTACTGCTAACTATATTATCAATAAAACTCTTATCTATTTTAATTTTATCTATAGGTAAATCTTTTACATGAGATAAAGAAGAATATCCTACACCAAAGTCATCTATCGCTATTTTTACTCCTAAGTTTTTATACTCTTTTATGATTTCAATACTATTCTTTAAATTATTTAAAGCAGCATTTTCTGTAATTTCTATCTCTAAAAATTCATATAAATTATCATATTGTCTTAAAAATTCTATATATTCTTTGTCTAAAAACTGCTTTATTGACAGATTTAAGGCCAATTTAATTTTTTTACTTTTTAAAAAGTCTTCAGCCTCAGAAAAAGCTTTTCTCAAAATAATTTTATCAATATCTTTTATCACATCTATTTCTTCTGCTAAAGGAATAAAAATACTAGGGCTAATATAAATTCCTTCTTTATTTTTCCAACGTGCCAAAGCTTCTACTGCACAAATGTCCCCAGTTTTTATAGAAACTTGTGGTTGATAAAAAACTGAAAAATCCTCATTTTTAACTGCCTCTCTAAGTTCAATTTCTAGTTTATTTTTTTTCGCTATTTTCCTTTCTAGTTGGTCATTATATATGCAAAAATTAAGCTCGCTTTCTTTCGCATGGTATAGAGCAGCAAAAGAGTTTTTTAAAATAATGTCTAAGCTTAAATCTTTTTCACAATTAGCTGCTCCAACAATAGCACTAATATAAACCGTTCTATTATTCAAAGTAATAGGAGAAGATATTTTTTCTAAAATTTTATGAATAAATCTATCTAAAAAAGTCAAATCTTTATAATCATTTATTAAAAGTAAAAATTTATCTGCTGAATATCTAAGTACCAAATCATTTTTTCTGATTATTTGTTGAAGTTTTTTAGAAATAGACTTTAATACATAATTCCCCATCTTTATTCCATAAATTTCATTAACTTTCTTAAAAGCTATCAAATCTATAGCTAATAAAATAGATTTTGAATCTTTTGGTGAATTAGAAATTGAAAATTCCATTTCTTCTAACATTAATTTTTTTTCAAGCAATTCTCCAGAATAATCATAAGTAATTCTTCTAATTTCCCTATCTACAGCAATAAAATTACACAAAATCCCTTTAACATCTTTATCAAATTCAAATCGCTTATAGATATATTCTATTTTTTGGTTATCAAATAATTCAAAAATACCCAAAAATTCCTCATGTCTTCTAAACGTATTTTTTAATAGTGAGATTATTGGAGAATTATCTCTAATTTGTTTTAAAATTTTCAATAAAAACACTCTATAATTTGATAAATCTGATTTTTTTAAATCAAATAAACTTAAAAATTTTTCTGTAACGAATAATTCATCATTAATTTCATCAAAATATATTAAAGCTTCATTTTCACTCTTTATATATGCTTCAATTAAAGAATTTATACTTGAATTTCTATGGGAAGAAATAAAAATTGAAATAATTAGTCTTTCATGTAATATCAAAGATTTAATATACAAATTTTTATTATCTATTGTCTCTGCTTTAATTTCTATATGAGAATTGAGAGAATGCAAAATTAATTCTTTAATATTGGATACTCCTGTTTTCTGCTCAAGCACTTTGAAAAAATTCTGGTCTATTGTACTATCATAATCCAAATATTTAGAAGCCAATTCATTAATTTCTAAAATATCAAAATTTGAATTTAAAACTATTAAAGCTTCATTTTCTAGTTTATGTTTGTAAAGTTTAATCTTCATAGCTTCTCCCTTAATTAATATCATATACTTAATAGTATCATATTATATATACGAAAAAAAGTAAAGAAATCCCCCTTTTAAATTAAAAATATTTTACATTAAGTTAACCTTTTAATGTCCTTAAAAATTTGATATACTGTTTAAGATATGTTTTATAAAATTTTAAGGAGAATTTAGATGTATTTAAAAGAAATTATTAATAAAATTGAGGTCCCTTTAGATAATGTATTCGACATGGATTATCCTGATTGGGGTGCTGATGATAGAGGTTTTTTACAATATAAAACTATTAAAAATACAAATTTAATTACTACATATGGATTTAATAATGAATTTACAAATTTTGAACTTTATATTGAATCAGAAGACGAAATTGAAGATTTTGAACAATCTTGGCAAAAAAATCTTTTATATGAAGTTTGCAGAACTATTCCTGAAATTGAAGATTTTGAAGAATTAATTGAAGAAACACATTTTTTTGTAATCCAGCTTCACATGGAAGGAGCACCTTATGAATGGAGCTTAGATAACCCACATGGAAATATCGGAATATTTATTGGTTTAAAAAATGAACTTATAAATAATAAAGACTTTAAAAATATTAGTATAAAACTTATGAGGCCTGCTGAACTTGAATATATTCTGAATAATGGTGAAGCTTCTAAAGAAAAACTAAGCAAATTATACTACGAAGAAGAAATCCCAACTAACTCTTCTATGTCAAGAAAGTCAGTTTTATAAGGAGAGTTTATGAAAGATAATCAAAAAGCGATTATATTTATTTTAATTTCTGCACTGGCTTTCACTCTTATGAGTACAATGGTCAAATTGGCTGGAAATATTCCAACATATGAAAAAGTCTTTTTTAGAAACTTAATCAACTTTATAATTGCCATATACATAGTTAAAAAAAATAATGTTAGTTTTTTTGGAAAGAAGAAAAATAGGTTTTTCTTAGTTGTCAGAGGAATTCTTGGATTTTTAGGTGTTATATGTAATTTTTATGCTGTTACAAAAATGAATTTATCTGATGCAACAATGATTTTTAATATGACTCCTTTTTTTGTAACTTTATTTGCTGTATTTTTTTTAGGAGAAAAAATATTGAAGATAGAATACTTTTCTTTAGTTTTAGCTTTTATCGGAGTTCTTCTTGTAATTCAGCCTAAATTTAACATTGGCATTATCCCGGGACTTATTGGTTTACTTGGTGCTGCATGTGCTGGAGGAGCTTATACTTTAGTTAGTCATATAAATAAAGAAGAAAGCCCTGCAACTATTGTTTTTTATTTTACTTTTATATCAGTTATTATAACAATTCCTTTTATGGCTTATAATTTTATAGTTCCCAATTTTAAAGAACTTCTAATTTTAATCGCTGTAGGAATTTTTGCAACTATTGGTCAATTTATGGTAACATTAGCTTATAAGTATGGAAAGTCAAATGAAGTAGCTATTTATAACTATACTTCTATAATTTTTTCTATTCTAATCGATTATTTCATTTGGTCTGAAATACCTGATAAATGGAGTATTATAGGAAGTACTATTTTAATTACAACTGGAATAAATTTATATATTCAAAAAAGAAAAAAATTATTACTATAAAATTTAAACTAAATGGTGAGAGTATGAAAAAAATTATAATTTTTTTATTAATAATAGTAGTAACTTTTGGAGAAAACAAGGAAAACTATTCTCCTAAAGTTGGGCTTGTTCTCAGTGGAGGCGCTGCAAAAGGATTCGCTCACATCGGCACTTTAAAAGTTCTTGAAAAAAATAATATTAAAATTGACTATATTTCAGGAACATCAATTGGTGCATTAATTGGAGTTTTTTATTCTGCTGGTTATAGCATAGAAGAAATAGAAGATATAATGAAAAATATTGATCCTTCAATGTTTTTTACTGACAAAATTGACAGAAAAGATTTACCTATGGAAGAAAAAATATTTTCCGAAAGATATACTTTTTCTGTTCCTCTTAAAAATTTTAAAATAGACTTACCTCAAAGTTTAATCTCTGGGCAAAATGTATATATGTTTTTAAAAAAATATTTGTGGGATGCTAAAAAAATTAAAAATTTTGAAGACTTGCCTATACCTGTTCATATTATAACAACTAATATGAACACTGGTGAAGAAGTTGTTCTGTCTAAAGGAGATTTAGCCAAAGCCTTATCTGCAAGTATGGCTCTCCCTGCCTTTTTTCACCCAATAAAATGGGATGATAAAGTTTTAGCTGATGGATTATCTGCTAATAATTTCCCAGTTGATGAAGTTAAAAAAATGGGGGCAGATATTGTTATCGGAGTTAACATCACTGCCCCTTTAGCTGATATGAAAGATTTAAATTTCATAACTGTTTTAAATCAATTACAGTATTTTAGAAGTTATGATAATACTAAAGAGTCAAAAAAAAGAGCTAATATCCTTATTGAGCCTTCTACCGATAAATATTTTCCATTAGATTTTTCTAAATCAGAAGAACTTGTAAAAATTGGTGAAGAAGCCACTCAAAATAAAGTTGAAGAAATTATTAATGAAGTTCCCACTAAAAATAATAGTAGTAGGAATAGTATCATTAAAGGAAATAATAGTTTTGTTTTTGTTGATAAAATTGAAATCAAAGGTTTAGAAAAACTCGATTCATCTTTTGTATTAAAAGTCATTAAGAAAGAACCTCCCTTTGAAATTAATTCACAGGAACTAGAAGATATCATAAAAAGACTTTATGCATTTAAATTCTTTAAAAGAATATATTATGAGTTTTCAGAGAATACTCTTATTTTAACTTTTGAAGAAAAAACAACAGATAAAATAAATGTTGGTTTTAATTATAAAAATATTGATGGAAATAATGAAGGAAGAGCTTCTATTGGACTTGAATTGAACAGTTTATTAATAAAAAATAATAAACTAAATTTTGATGCAGTAATTTCTGGAAATCCAGAAGTAACATTAAAAAATTATATTTATTATGGAAGAGGTATTTTTGGAAAAATTGGTTTACTTTCCACTTTAACCTATAGAGAACAAAGTGTTTATGAGAATATAAAGGATAATAAAGCACTTACTGATAATGAAAGCTACAAAGCTGATTTCCTAATTGGTTCTATTATGGGGAAAAAAAATCTTTTTGGTTTTGGAATAAATTATGAAAAGCTAAATTATGAAGATTTTTTTGACAAGGAAAATAATGCTGAATTTTATAGTAAATGGACTTATGATTCTTATGATAAAACTGTTTTCCCTGACAAAGGAACATACTTAAAAACCATTTGGTCTGTAGATTTATCAAATGTCTCTAAAGAAGAGCCTTATAATAACTTCGATTTATATTTTAACAATTACGCACCTTTAAATAAAAAATTATCATTAATTACAAGTTTAAATTTATCTAAGGTTACTGGAGAAAACATTCCATTTAGTAAGTACCCTTTAATAAAAGGTATGGTCGAAAGTGGTCAAGAATTTTCATTCTATGGATTAGACTCTAAAGGATTGAGAACTAAAGACAATTTACTTTTACAATTTGGTTTAAAATACAATATTAAAGATAATTTATTTGTGACAAGTGTTTTTAATTCTGGAGTTTATAGTGACTACTTAACAAGTGATACAAAGCAAATTTCTGGTTATGGATTAATTTTAGGAAGAAATACTGACTTTGGTCCAATATATTTAGGGTATTCTAACTCTCAAGGAGATTCTCATATTTATTTGAATTTTGGATATGAATTTTAAAAATAGTTTGTTTTTATTAATGCTTTTAATTTATTAAGTAAAATTTTGTTGACTTATTATTAAAAAATTAATATAATAATTACAGGTTTGTTTTATAAAGTTAAAGCCCTTACTATTGTAGTAAGGGCTTTTTCATTTGGTTATTTTATGCCATAAATAATTTTATATCATCATCTGCTGAACCAATTCCTGCTATTCCAAATGTATCAACTAAAACTTTTGCTACATTTGGTGATAAAAATGCTGGTAAAGTTGGTCCTAAATGAATATTTTTAACTCCCAAATACAATAATGCTAGTAAAACAATAACTGCTTTTTGTTCATACCATGCAATATTATAAGCAATTGGTAATTCATTAATATCGTTTAGTTCAAATACTTCTTTTAATTTTAAAGCAATAACTGCTAACGAATAAGAGTCATTACATTGTCCTGCATCTAAAACTCTTGGAATTCCTCCAATATCTCCTAAATTTAATTTATTATATCTGTATTTTGCACATCCTGCAGTAAGAATTACTGTATCTTTTGGTAATTTGTCAGCAAATTCAGTATAATAATCTCTTGATTTCATTCTTCCATCGCATCCTGCCATTACAAAGAATTTTTTTATTGCTCCAGTTTTTACTGCATCTACAACTTTATCTGCAAGTGCAAATACTTGTGCATGAGCAAATCCACCAATTATTTCTCCAGTTTCAATTTCTGTTGGAGAAGCACATTTTTTAGCATGTTCAATTATTTCAGAAAAATCTTTAACTCCATTTTCGTCTTCTTTTATATGTTTCCATCCAGGGAATCCTGCTGCATTTGTCGTATAAATTCTATCTTTATAAGTACTATTAGCTTTTGGAGGAACAATACAGTTTGTAGTAAATAAAACTGGTCCATTAAATGTTTCAAATTCTTCATTTTGTTTCCACCAAGCATTACCATAATTTCCTGCTAAATTATCATATTTTTTGAAAGCTGGATAGTAATTTGCTGGTAACATTTCAGAGTGAGTATATACATCTACTCCTGTTCCTTTTGTTTGTTCTAATAATTGCTCCATATCTTTTAAATCATGTCCAGATATTAAAATAGCTGGATTTTTTCTTACTCCAATATTAACTTTAGTAATCTCTGGGCTTCCGTATTTTGATGTATTTGCTTCATCTAATAAAGCCATTACATTTACTCCGAATTTTCCTGTTTCAAGAGTTAATGCTACTAATTCATCAGCAGATAAACTATCATCATTTACTGCCAATAATGCTTTTTCTGCAAAAGCAAATATTTCATCATTTGTTTTTGACAAATGTAAAGCGTGCATTCCATAGGCTGCCATACCTTTTAATCCATAAGTAACTAATTCTCTCAAACTTCTTACATCTTCATTACCTGTTCTTAAAACTCCTACTTTTTCTGCTAATTCAATATATTTTTCATTAGACTCAATTTCAAGTTTTAATAAATCAGCAAATTTATCATCTATTTTTAACCCTTTTACCTTAATTTCTTCTTCTAATTTTTTTCTTAATTTTACATTTTCTCTTACTGCATCTGCTATTGCATTATCATCAAAATTGGCATTAGTTATTGTTATAAATAACGAATTAAATATAGCTTTCTCTGCCTCTTTTGAAGACTCGTTAGCTTCTCTTAAGGATTTATTTACAAGTGCTAACCCTTTTACTGAATGTAGTAATAAATCTTGCAATTTTGCCACTGGTTCTGTCTTACCACAAACCCCTTGTATTGTACAGCCAGTTCCTTTTGCAGCTTCTTGACATTGATAACAAAACATACTCATATTTATACCTCCTATTTTTATTTGTCTTACATAGGGATTATACTTTATAAATATTTTTTAAACTGTAACAAATGTTACATAAGTATACTTTTTTTGTTAACTATCTTACAAAATGAAAAGTGACCTATAACAGATCACCTTTTGTTCTTATATGAATTTATAAATTTAAGAAATGAATACAATAAATAAATAGAGTTCTTTTCTTATATAATTTAATTTTTACAGTTATGATGCCACATATCTTTAAATAATTTAAATAATTTAAATGTTTTTTCAGCAGAATAAACTTCTTCAAAATGAACTTCATTATGGATTTCTTTCTCTAAAATTTCTACATAGTCTTTAAGTGCCAAGTCTTCAACTGTTTCAATTTCTTTTGAATACTCTCCTTGTCCCACTTGTTCTTCATTTATATAGATAGGATCAAAATTCCAGTTATCTTTTTTTGTATACCTTCCTTCAACCTTTATTTCTCCATTTTCTCCAATTATTCTAATATTAACTTTTTTCCCTTCATACCATAATTTATAAAAATTTATGTTCAATCTTTGAGTTCCGTTACACAAATGAGCAAAAACATTATTATTATCAGAATTATAGTCAGAATAATCAAGTTTAAATTCATCAAAATATAGCATTAAAAAAGACAATGGATTTAACGCAATTTGAAAAAAAGAATCTTTAAAAGAAAACTCATTTTTTGCTCCTATATCTAGAAAAATATTATTTATTTTACCTATTTTATTCATATTTATTGCTTCTCCTATAGCTGTTGCCGTTGCAAACTCTGAAAAAATATAACTAAGATAAACTTTATTTTTTTTAAATATCTCTTCAAACTTTTCAAAGGTTTCCATAGAGTTAATTATTGGAAATTTATTTAAAATAATTATTTTATTAGTAAA
>RRZU013478657.1_pt1 | contig 14984 bp, 18 predicted proteins | sample 2165561 | NCBI WGS metagenome assembly RRZU01 (sample SAMN10456909, study PRJNA506462) | wastewater metagenome | isolation source: wastewater sludge | place: USA: Moscow, Idaho
CCAGTTAGAGATTTAGTAATGAGAGATTACAAAAACTTTGATATGCATGGAAAAAAAGTTGGTGTTGGTCAACTTGAAGTTGTTGATGGGTCGGTTTTTGATAAAATCAAAGATGAATTAATGGCTGATATTAAAAAAGTAAAAGAGGAACAAAACTTACATACAGTAGCTCTTTTACTAACTGATATTATGAAAGAGGGAAGTGAAGTACTTGTAACAAGTGATGATACTTCGATTTTTGAAAAAGCATTTAATTGCAAACTTGAAGATGGAAAAGTTTGGTTAGATGGTTGTCTTTCAAGAAAAAAACAAATTATTCCTTTCTTAGAACCTGCATTCGCTTAAAAAAAGAGCCTTTTGGGCTCTTTTTTTACTATAACTCTTTTTCTTATTTAAGGGGAAAAAATGAAAAAATATTTAGCACAATTTTTAAGAGATATTGGAATTGAACCTACATTTTTAACAATGAGTATTTCGATACTTTTAATTATTACTATTACTGCTATAGTTACACACATAATCTTGCATAAGGTTATTTTAAAAAGTATTAAGAAAATTGATAAAAAAAGAAGAAATGTATTTACTTCGATTTTATTGGAATTAAATCTTTTTCAAAGATTAGCTCTAGTTTTTCAAGGTTTACTAGTATATTGGCAAACAACAATTTGGGTAGTAGATGGTTTTATTTATGAAACTTTACTTACTATTTCATTGATTTGGATATTTATATTTGGTTTATTAGCTATATATTCTTTGATTGATAGAACTTTTAAAACTCTTTATCATAAAACTCAAACTCCATTTTTTGCAATGCAAAGTGTAATTCAAAGTATAAAATTAATATTTGGAATTATATGTTTTATTTATGTTATTTCAATATTAATGGACAAATCTCCGGTTGCAATTTTAAGTGGACTTGGAGCAATGTCTGCTGTTTTAATGTTGGTATTTAAAGATACAATTTTAGGATTTACTGCAGGTCTTCAACTTTCAACAAATAAAATGGTGCAAATTGGTGATTGGATAGAAATGCCAAAATATGGTGCAGATGGAGATATTATAGATATAGGATTAAATGTTGTAAAAGTTAGAAATTTTGATAAAACAATTACGACAATTCCTACATATGCACTTGTATCAGATTCTTTTAAAAACTGGCAAGGAATGAGAGAATCAGGTGGAAGAAGAATTAAAAGAGCAGTTAGAATAGATATTAGAACTATTAAATTTTTAACTCAAGATGATATAAAAAGACTTGAAAAAGCAAATTTATTAGCTCCTTATTTACAAGAAAAACAAGAAGAGATAAAAAATTATAATGAGTTAAATAAATTTGATTTAAGTGTTGCTATGAATGGAAGAAGACTTACAAATATCGGAACGTTAAGAGCATATTTATTAACTTATTTAAGAAATCATCCAAATATAAATAAAGATATGACAATTATGGTACGGCAGTTGGCTCCTGATGAATATGGAATTCCACTTGAAATATATTGTTTTACTGCAACAACAGTTTGGGCTGATTATGAAAATATTCAGTCAGATATTTTTGATCATATTTATTCTGTTTTGAGTGAATTTGGAATAAAACCATATCAATATGGATAAAAAATATCTTTTAAATAGATGCAAAGTAAAAAAGTTGTATTCTAATAGTCTAATTTTAATAAAAAAGGAAATAATATGAAACATGAATTAATGAAATTACCATTTACAAGTTTAGAGCCACTAATGTCAAATGAGACACTAGAGTATCATCATGGTAAACACCACAATACATACGTTACAAATTTAAATAACCTAATTGTAGGAACAGAATTTGAAAATATGAGTTTAGAAGATATTATTAAAAAATCTGCAGGTGGATTATTTAACAATGCTGCTCAAGTATATAATCATGACTTTTTCTGGAATGGATTAACTCCAAACCAAGGTGCAATTCCAGCGTCTGTTGAAGCTGCATTAACAAAAACTTTTGGTTCAGTTGATAAATTTAAAGAAGAGTTTACAGCTAAAGCTATCGGACAATTTGGTTCAGGATGGGCTTGGTTAGTTCTAGATAATGGAGAATTAAAAATCGTTACAACTTCAAATGCTGGGTGTCCATTAACAGATGGTTTAAAACCAGTTTTAACATGTGACGTTTGGGAACATGCATATTATATTGATACTAGAAATGCTAGACCAAAATTCTTAGAAAACTTCTGGAAATTAGTAAACTGGGATTTTGTAGCTAAAAATTTAGCATAAAAAAAAGTATGGATTTTATCCATACTTTTTTAAATTTATAAATCTTGCTTGAACTTAATTCTTACACTTTTCAGTACATTTAGCATCTAAACTAATTTTCCCCGCTCCAACAAACATAATTGAAACAGAAGTTAATAGGTAAATTAATGCCAATTCAATAACAGGACCACCAGTTTTTCCTAAAGAAAATATGTCATTACTATGAGCTAAAAATATAGCAAAAACCATTGTTAAAGCAAAGAAAAATGATGAAATTCTAGTAAATAAACCAACAATAATTAAAATAGGAAAAACAATTTCCCCTAAATAAACACCATAAGCAATAAATTCTGGTAATCCAGCTTGTGTAACTAAGAATTTTATTCCATCTATTCCATTGAAAAGTTTAAAGAAACCATGAAATAGCATAAGTCCCGCAATACTTACTCTTAAAATTAGTTTACCAATATCTTCATTTAAAGCACAAGATAATTTGTTTTCACAACTTCTCATAAAAGCTCCTTTTTTATTTTTTTAAAATTGTAGCTTTTTTAAGATTAAACTAACTACTAATTAGTAATAAAATAAATAATAAGAACAAAAAGAGTGAGTTTTAAACTCTCTCTTATTTATATTCTATTTTACCTTGGCTAGCTAATAATGCACCACATAGTTGGTATAAAACTCTAGCTCCAACATTTGCATCCCAACCAGCTTCGCTATATCCAACCTCACAAAGATCAAAACCTATAATTTTTTTACCACTTTTTACAATCATAAAAATAAGATGTTCTAACTCACCATATCTCAATCCTCCAGGAACTGGAGTACCAGTATTTGGACAATTAAGTGGTTCTAAACCATCGATATCAATAGATAAATAAACATTTTGTGGAAGTTTTTCTATATATGGTGAAAATACTTCTTCAAGTGATTTTCCACTTGCAAGTTGGCTTTGCATAGCTGTATCATACAAACAAGCACCTTTTTGTCCATACTCAATCATTCTATTAGCTTCTTCACTACTATAATCTCTGATTCCTACTTGAACAAGATTTGATATTTTATCGCATTCATTCATGGCATTGTAAAAAATTGAAGCATGAGAATATGTAAATCCTTCATACGCTTTTCTTAAATCATGATGTGCATCAACATGTAAAATTCCAAATGATTCTGTTTGTGTATCATTTAAAGCTTTGATTAATCCTAGTGGTGATGAGTGATCACCTCCCACAACAGCTGCAAATTTCCCCTTCTTTAATTGATCCATAGACTTTTCATAAACTGATTCATTTAAAGTGTGAGAAGCTTCATTTACGAATTTTAAAGCTTTTTTACTTGGTGATTTTCCATCTTCAAGAGCAAATATAACTTTTAAAGCTTTTCTTCTTGCTTTATCGCTAAGCTTCAATAATCTTCTATCTGTTTCAAGCATAGCAATACCAGCTTTGTAAGGTTTTATATAGTGATAATTTTCAACATCTAATTGATGACTTGAGATTCTAATTGCATCTGGAGCGTGAGCAGTTCCTTCTCCAAAAGAAACAGTCGCTTCCCAAGGAACGGGAATTAAAACTAAACTAGCTTCTAAAGGATCTAATCTTCCACCAATAAAACCATCGTTTTCTTGTGGAGGAAGTCCAAGTTCCAATACTCTTATTTCTTCTTCTAAAGTTCTGTAAGACATGATTTTCCCCAATGTTGTAATAATAGCTCTATTATAGGATAATCAAGGAAATAGTAAAGTTAATTTTAGATTTTTTTATAAAAATTGTAATTTATTTAGAAATTGTGAATATAAAGAGATTATATCACTTTATATTTAAATAATTTTTTGAAAGTTTGATAGATAAACCAGCTTTTGAAGAAGCATCTTCTAAAGATTCTCCACTGTTTATAAGTCTTAGTAAAACTAACTGTTTTGTAATTTTGCTTACATTTGTTATTGACATTGTTTTCTCCTTTATAATTTTTTTATCAAGGTTTAATTTAGTTTTTTCTAAAGGATATTTTTGCTTAGGGTGATAGTCTATGGCAGTTATATTAGTATTTAGGTTGTTTAAAATTAAGCTAGATAGTTTTATTCTATAATTAATTTAAGTTTTAAATTGTAGTTATAGATAAAACGTCTAAATTTCATTAGAAGACCAAATAATTACTTTTTTAACTATTGATGGCCTTTCCAAATGAATATCATATTCCAAATCCAATATTTTGGTATTTGAAACTGATTTTTTCAAGAAAACTTAGATTACTCTAACGTTTTTAGCTTGAGGACCTTTTTCATTTCTTCCGATTTCAAAAGATACTCTTTGACCTTCGTCTAGAGATACTCTTCCGTATCCTGAATTTTGAATTTCACTGTGGTGAACGAAGAAATCTTTATTTTCATTTTCAATTTGAATAAATCCAAAACCTTTTTCTGAGTTGAACCATTTTACTGTTCCAATATTTTGATCTGCCATAGCATTTCCTTATAATTAATTTTTCACTTTTAAAAAGTAATCTGTAAAGTTTAAAGGAGTTTTAATTTGTATTAAGTAAGTTAGTATTAATCTGTAGTTATCAATAAAAGCAAACAAAAGATGTAGTCAAAAACCCTAAATCATCTTCAAGAAATGAATTGTAACTGAATAAAAATATAAAAGCAAGCTTTTTATTTAATTCTTCAATTATTACTTATTAAATTCTAAAAATAGAGTCAGCTAGATTTAGAATTTGAGATTTAAAGTGTGAAATTATCACTATTGTGCATTCATTTTTAAGTTCTAAGATTAGGTTTTCTATTTTTAAAGATAATTCCTCATTTAGTGATGCTGTTGGTTCATCAAGAAGTAAAACTTTTGGTTTTAAGATTAAAGCTCTAGCTAAAATTAATCTTTGTTGCTGACCACCTGAGAGTAAATAAGCACTATCATTTAATCTATCTTTTACTTCGTCATATAAATGAACTTGTCTTAAAATATCTATAATCAAATTATTTGCATCACTTTTTTTTATTTTTTGAAGTTTCAAAGGAAAATATAAATTTTCGGAAATTGAAAAAGGTAAGATATCAGGATGTTGACTTACATAAACAATTTTTTTTCTAAGCTCTGGTAACTCTTTGTTTGATAAATTTGTGACATCAATAATTTTTTCATTATCACTAAAATATACTTTTCCACTAAAACTTGCATTTTCAAACTCTCTAATCATTTGATTTAATATAAGAAGTAAAGAACTTTTTCCAATTCCACTTGGGCCACTTATTGCTGTTATTGAATTTTCTATAATATTTAAGTTTAAATCCTTTAAAATCTGTTTACTGTTATAAAATAGATTTAGATTTTCAATTTTTAAGATAGTTTTTTTACTGTTCAAAGTTTTTACCTCTTTTTAGTGTTAGTTTTTGTGTTAAAAAAGCAAATATAAAAAGACTTAACGATACAAAAAGTAAAATCATAGATGCTATATAACCTTTGTTTAGTTCATAAATATCTTGATATTGAGATGAAATGTAAAATATAAAAAATGGAATAGCTTCATATTTTTCTAAAATAGAAGTTGGAATACCAGCCATTGCAACCGCACCTGTCATCATTATAACAGCTGTATCTTCAACGGCTCTACCAATGGACAAAACAATGCTACTAAAAAGTTGTTTACTAATATATGGAAGTTGTAATAAAAAAAGATTTTGATATTTTGTAGCCCCTAGGTTTAAAACAGAATTTTTTATTTGATAAGGTATTGTATAAAGAGCTTGTTCTGTCATTTTTACTATGTATGGAATTATTAAAATTGCAAGACAAATTGATGATATTAAAAGACAAGTGTATAGTTCTTGAAAAAAATTATTATGTAAATATATAGTTATAGATAGACCAAAAAGACCAACTACTATTGATGGAACAAAAGCTAACAATTCATATGAAAAACTAAATAGATTTTTCAATTTCTTAGAAGCAAATATAGCTATAAAAACTCCACTTAAGAAACCAATAGGTAGAGCAAATATTACAGCTAATAATGATACAAATATAGACCCCATGATAGCAGGAAATATTCCATCAAACACTCTTTTATTTCCTAATATAGCATCCCAAAATCCTACATTATCAAAAATTATATTTAATGAAAAACTGTTTAGTCCTTTGTAAAAAACAAAAGTAAAAAATATTCCTAAGATTGCTAAAGCAAAAATGGTTACTATAAAGAATATAAAAATTAATACTTTTCTATTCATATTTTCTCTTTATTTATTATTTTTAAACTACTTACAGTTAAAAAAGAAAATATTAAAAGTAGTAAACCACATAAGAATATTGCTTTAAAGGCAGTTGATTCATAATCATTTGCATTTATAAGAGCAATATGAGATGTCAAAGTTCTTGCACTATCTAAAATAGAATTTGGGATCTTTAGGCTATTTCCTGCAATCATCAAAGCTATCATTGTATCTCCAACGGCTCTTGCAAAGCCTAAAATAATCGCACTTAATATTCCTTTTTTTGAGTTTTTCAAAACTATGTCAAAAAATATATCTTCTTTTGTAGCTCCTAAAGATTTTGCTGCAAATACAATTTTTTTGAAAGTAGAATTAAATGTATTAAATAAAATTATAGTTATTGTAGGAAGAATGACAAAGCTAAGTACAAATGATGCTGTTAAAATACTAAAGCCTTGACCATCTAAAATATCATTTAGCCATGGAACTAACAAAAATATAGCAATAAAAGCATATAAAACTGTCGGAACTCCTGATAAAAATAGCATAAATTTATTTAATAAATTTGTTAAATTTTTTGGCAAGAAAAATGCCATTAAAGAAGCAAATGAAAAACTCATTATGCTTGCAAATATTGTTGCTAATACACTTATATAAATTGTTCCTAGAATCATAGGAAGTAAACCAAAAAGATTATTTTTTTCATCCCATTTTAAAGAAAAGAAATCAAAAAAATTTCCAGAAGTTATTAATGGAAATGAGAAATATATTAAGAATATAGCAATAAGTAGTATTAGTGAGCTTGTTATAAAAACTGATATAACAAGCCCAAAATTAAATAAAAAGTACATAAACTATTTCTGATAAGGAATTAACCCTAAATTTTTAGTGATTTCTGCACCACTATTACTTTTCATATAATCTATAAATGCTTTAGCTAGAGTTTTTGGTTCACCTTTTGTTACCATATACAATCCTCTTGAAATATGGTAATCACCACTTAAAATAGTATCAATACTAGGACATTTATTATCAATGCAAATAGCTTTTACGCTATCATCAACTGTTCCAAAAGAGATAAAACCAATTCCATTTTTATCTGATAAAACAGCTGTTTTCATTGCAGCATTTGAAGCAACAACTTTTGCATCTTGTGAAATTTCAGCTTTTTTAATACCTTCACTTGTAAATACTTCCATAGTTCCGCTTGAAGCATCTCTTACATAAAGATTTATTTTTCCTCCATTAAGACCTAACTCTTCAAAAGATTTTATTTTTCCTGTGAAAATATCAATTAGCTGTTCTGTAGTTAGATTTTTTACATTTAAATCTTTATTAACTATAACTGCAATTCCATCCATAGCAAAAACAAAACTTTTTAAATCACCTCTTTCTATTTCATCTTTTTTAGGAGCTCTACCAGCATTTGCAATATCTACTAAACCTTCAGTTACTTGTTTAATTCCAACCCCAGTTCCTCCACCAGCAATTGTCATTGTAATCTCAGGATAAGCTTGCATAATATTTTTCATAGCTTCTTTTTCAGAGGCTATATGAGCAGTTCCACCAGCAATATTTAAAGTACCTTTTAAACCTTTAAATAACTCTAAATCACTGTTTGCACTAAGTGAACAAACAAAAAGTGTACACATTGATAAAATCAATTTTTTCATTTCAATTCCCTTTTTAATTAGAAATTGGATAAGAAGACAAAGAAGAGATTTGGAAAATATCTTTGTTGCTTAAACCTTAAGCCTGATATCCAAAATAGAATTTCAGTATATCAAAACTATGTTAAAATCATATAAAAATAAAAAGGTTCTATTTAAATGACACCAGCGATTAATTTATTAAAAAAGCATAAATGTAATTTTAAAATTCATAAGTATGAACATGACCCGTCTTGTATAAATTTTGGTGAAGAAGCAGTTGAAAAATTGGGTTTAGATGCAAGACAGATTTATAAAACATTACTTGTTGAATTAACTCCAAAAGAGTTGGTTGTTTGCGTTATTCCTGTTGCAAATCAGCTGAATTTAAAAGAGGTTGCAGATATATTTGGTGTAAAAAAAGCTCAGATGGCCAATAAAGATGAAGCACAAAAAATAACAGGATATTTACTTGGAGGAATATCCCCTTTGGGACAAAAAAAACTTTTAAAAACAGTTTTAGATGAAAGTATAAGAGATTTTAAAACAGTTTTTGTAAGCGGTGGAAAGAGAGGATTAGATATTGAAGTTTTTCCAAAAGATTTGGAAGTTATATTAAAAGCAAAAGTGGGTAGAATAGTTTCATAATAAACAAAAGGAGTTTTTTATGAGTAAAAACAAAGGTGAGCCAAGTTTAGAAAAAATTGATGATTATAATGGAAATGAGTCAAAGCAAAAAAGAAATACTGTAAGATTAATTGTAATTTTACTTTTAGTTTTTGGAGCAGTTTTAACTTATTTACAACAACCAAAAATTCAAGAAACTAAAGAGATTTTAGAAAAAACTCAAATTCCTGCTAAATAAGAGATTTTAATCTCTTATTTTTAATAATCTTTCAAAATAATTTTTTAAAACTATTAATGAAACTCCAAAGAGTATCAAGAATATTCCAATAATTAAATCAAGTGATAATTTTTCTTCAAATATTAATACACCAATCATAACAGCTGTTAATGGTTCAAGCGCTCCTAAAATAGAAGCAGTTGTTGAACCAATTATTTGAATTGATTTTATTAAAAATAGTAAAGAGATAATGGTTGGAATAAGTGCTAAAAATAGGGTGTAAAACCACATATTAAAATTGATTAGAGGCATAATATTTGAACTCTCTTCAAAAAATGAGTGAATAAATATTGTGATTGTACAAAAAAGCATAGAGTAAAAAGTAACTTTTAATGCCTCCATTTTCAAATATTGATTTATTATTACAATATAAACAGCATAGCATAATGATGATACAAATACTAAGAAAACTCCAAAAGAACTAACATTTGCACCATCTCCTTTGTAAAGTAAAACTACACCTAAAAATGCGAAAATTATAGATAATATTGTAATTATTGAATTCTTTTCTTTAAAAAATAGTGCCATAATTATTGCAACAAAAATAGGATATGTAAATAAAATTGTTGAGGCAAGTCCAGCATCCATATGTAAAAATGAGTTGAATAAACTTAGCGCAGAAATACCGAATAAAATACCTAAAAATATTAATATTGATAAATCTTTGAAAGATATTTTGAAAGATATTTTACGAAATAACATAAAGCATAGTAAAGCAATAACGGCAAAACTAAATCTATAAAATATTACAGAGTTTACATTTAATCCATCTTCATAAAGCATTAATGCCCCTAGTGGATTTGTACCGTAGCAAACTGCTGATACTATTGCAAGAATAATTCCTTTTGTTTGTAGTGTCAAAAATAACCTTTAATTTTTGTTTGATTTTACTCAAAGAACTCTTATTTTAGGGTTTAAGATGTATTTTTATATAATCTTCCCTTAAATTTTAGGAGTAAAAATGAAAAAAATAATAACAACAACTCTTTTGGTTGGACTTTTCTCTTCTTCTTTTGCAATGGATACAAAATTTTATGCTGGAATTAGTGCTGCAAAAGTAGATAATTATAGTTATACACAATATTCAATAGGACAAAATTCAAGTACAAAATTTGATAATGATATAATTTTTGCTTTTGCAAATAGTCTTAGTTATGGAAGAGTAAAAGCAGGAGTTAGTGCAACAACAGCTGATTTAGATTTAAAATTAGGTTATGAATTTATTGAGGATTTAAGAGTTTATGGTATTGGAACAGGAGCTGTTCAATTTTATGACAATAGTACATATACAGGATTAGGATATGGTGGAGCTTTGGAGTATAGAATTAGTTCTTTATTATCTTTGGAAGGTTCATATAAAACTATGAATATGAGTAAAAGTAATCATAGTTATGATTATGATACAGCAAGTTTAGGTGTTAGATTTGGATTTTAAGAGCTAAAATAGCTCTTAAATATTAATCTTCAGGAGTATTTACCATCCAAATTGAGAAGATGTCTAAATAGTTCCAAAACGATTTTAATAACTCTTCATCAATATCTAATTTTTTTAGAACTTCTATGTAACACTCTAACCAAACCATTCTAGTTTTTGGAGTTATTTTAAATGGTTGATGTCTTGCAACCATCATTGGAGCACCTCTATTTTCATTAAAATATTTTGGACCGCCACAAATTTGAATAAAAAAATCACTTGAATTTATTTTTGCTTGTTCAAACTCTTTTTCATCTTCTGGAAAGATATTGTTAATTGGACTTTTTCTAATTAAATCATAGTGGTCACTAATAATTTTTCTAAGACCGTCTTCTCCAACTACTTTTAAAAATTCTGGATTTGGAAGAGTAACGCTTGGTCTTACTCCAAACTGTGCTTGTGATATATTAAACTGCATTTTAAAACCTTTAAATTATATATTAATTTTTATTTTACAATAGTTTAGGTTTTATTAGCTTTACTTAATCTATGTTAGAATACGCAAGATTTTTAAAATAGAGAAAATATGATAGATTTAACAAAAATTGTAGAGTGCTATAGTTGTGGACTTTTCGTAAAAAAGGGTGATAACTTAAATGTTTCTCAAATATGCCCTAGATGTGGAAATAAACTAGAAACAAAGCAAAATTTCTCTATAGATTCACTTTTTTATGCTATTTCTAGCTTGATGCTGTTTTTTGTTTTATCTTTATATCCCTTGATAAGTTTAACTTTAAATGAACAACAATTAGATGCAAATATTTTAAAAACTGTTTATATTTTATTTGAACAAGATTTTTATGTTGTATCTTTTTTAGTACTTTTTACAATAATTTTAGCTCCACTTTTTAATTCAATTATAATTATCTTAATTTTCGTGCAACTAAAATTTAAGGTAAAAATTTTTAAGAAATCTCTTCTTTATGATTCATATCATTTTTTTAAAGAGTGGGGATTTATGGAAGTTTTTATTATAAGTTTGATAGTAACTTATATAAAACTAGTAGGAATGGTAAGTAATACAAAATTTGATTTTGGATTTTTTGTAATTTTGGCATATGTATTTTGCTTTATTATGTCAAATATAAAATTTGATGCAAGTGCTATTTTGGATGACTAAATGGTTTTGATTTCTTGTAAAAATTGTAAAAAGGTTTATGAAAAGGATGATTACACTCCTTTTAAATGTGATAGATGCAATCATAAAGTGCGAAGAAGAGTAGAAAATTCTTTGCAAATATCTTTAGCTCTTACAATCTGTGCAATGCTTTTATATATTCCAGCAATGATATATCCTATGATGGTTGTTACTCAACTTGGAGTAAATCAAGAAAGTACTATAATTGAAGGAATTATCAGCTTTTTGGAGTATAAAAGTTACTTCATTGCAGGAGTTATTTTTGTTGCAAGTGTTGCTATACCTATAGTAAAATTATTTGCTCTATTTTTTATTTTTTTAAGTTTAAGAGTAAATGTAAAAATAGAAAATAAGACGAAAATATTATTGTACAAATGTATCGAAGCTATTGGAAAATGGTCAATGATAGATATTTATGTAGTAGCTTTAATGGCTTCTATTGTTCAACTTGATGAGTTATTTAATATAAAAGGTGGAGTTGCTGCAACATCTTTTGCTTTAATGGTAATAATTACAATTTTTGCAGCAAATAGATTTGATACGAGGATAATTTGGGATGAGCAAAGAGATGACGAATAATAATTTGAATGAAACAGTAGTTTATGAAGCAAAGCAGGAGATTAAGAAAAAATTCTCATTGGTGTGGTTACTACCTCTAGTTATACTTGGAATTTTGGGCTATATAGCTTATGACTCTTACTCAAAAAAAGGTACAAATATAGTCGTATATTTTAAAAGTGCAGAGGGTTTAAAAGAAAATATAACTCCACTTGAATATAAAGGTCTAACTTTAGGAAAAGTTACAAAAATTTCTATGCATGAAGATTTAAAAAGTGTTGCAGTTAATATTTTAGTAAATAGTGATGTTGCCGAATATGTAGCAAATGAAAATTCAAAATTCTGGATAAAAAAACCAACCGTATCTTTAACAAAAATTTCAGGACTTAGTACATTAATAAGTGGATATAAAATTGAATTATCAACTAGTTTTAAAAAACAAGATGATCTAAAAAATATAAAGCATCAATGGTACTTTGATGGTCTTGATTCACAACCTGATGAAGAGTTTGAAGAAAATGGTTATTATGTAACTCTTTTAGCAAATGATAAAGATAATATAGATGTGGGAACTCCAATTTTTTATAACAAATATCAAATCGGAGAAGTTGTCTCAAAAGAGTTTAAAGGTGAAGAGGTATATGCAAGTATTTATATTTATGATAAATATAACTATTTAGTAAATAAAAGCTCAAAATTTATTATGAATGAAGCTTTAAAAGTAAGTTATGGAGCAAGTGGATTAAATATAGAAGTTGGTTCTTTATATTCTGCTATTATTGGCGGAATTACTGTAGTTACAACGCTCAAAGAAGATGAAAAAATATCTAAAGAAGATGTTCAACTTTTATATTCATCAAAAGATGATTTAAAGAAAAAAATATATTTTTCTTTAGATTTTAATGATGCTAAGATTGAAGAAAAAACGCCTATTTTATTTAAAGGTATAGAAATAGGTAAGGTTACAGATATTAAGCTAAATGAAGATGTTTTATCTACAAAAGCCTATGTTTATGAAGAGTATAAATATTTACTTACAAAAAATTCAAGATTTTTTGTAGAGGAACCATCTATTTCATTTGGCGGAATAAAAAATCTAGGAAATATTATAAAAGGGAATTATATTTCACTTGATTACAAAGATGGTGAATTTAGTAATAAATTTTTTGGAGTTACAAAAAAAGATTTGAAAAAAAGTTTAAATACTATAAAGATTGATTTAGTAACAGATAATTTAAACTCAATAAATGAAAGATCAAAAATTTATTATAAAAATATTGAAATTGGAAGAGTTGATAGTTATGATTTAAGTAATGACTATAAAAGTGTAAAAATCTCTATTTTAATAGATGAAAAATATAAAGATTTAGTAAATGATAATAGTAAATTTTATGATATGAGCTCGAAACTAGTAGAGATAAAAAATTTTGATTTAAGTGTTAATTATAGTGGATTAGAATCTGTTTTAAATGGAGCTGTAGGACTTGTTTCAAATAAAGGTGAAGGAAAACTAAGTAAAAAAGAGTTTACTTTATATCAATCATACAAAGATATAGAAAAGGTAAACAGAGATAAAAATAGCGGTTTTGTAGTATACACTGAGTTTGATAATAGTTTTGTTGTAAAAGAAAATATGGCTGTTATCTATAAAAATCAAGAAATTGGTTTTGTAAAAAATATAAAATTTGATGATGCTGTATCAAAAGTCGAACTATTTATTTATGAAGATTTTAGACAATATATAAAAAATACAAGTAGATTTTTCAAAAAGCCAAAATTTGATTTTAAAGCAAGCCTTAGTGGAGTGTTATTTGAAGTTGATAATTTTACATCATTATTGGAAGGTTCAATAGAACTTGATAATAGTTCTAAAATACCTTTGGGAAATCATGAAATATACTCTAGTTTTGATGATATGCAAATGGCAACAAATATGGTAACTATTATTTTTGATGACGTAGAAGGACTTCAAGAAGATTTTTCAAAGATAGTTTATAAGGGTGCAAACATAGGAAAAGTTAAAAAAATATCTTTAAACAAAAACCAAAAAGTTGAAGTAAAAGTAATAATTGATAAAGATTTTAAAGAGTTTGCAAAAGATGAAACTATATTTTATTTGAAAAAACCTAGAATTTCTCTTCAAGAGGTTGCAAATGTAGGTTCAACAGTAATGGCTGTAAATATTGGTGTTATTAAAAGTCAAAATGGTGAATATCAAACAAAATTTATAGGAAGTGATAAGGAACCATCTGTAAATTCACATTTAGGCACAATTATAAAAGTTGAAGATAAAACAGCATCCAGTGTAAATGTAGATTCTCCAATTTATTATAAAAATGTGCAAATAGGAAAAATTTTAAAAGTAGATTTAAGTAATGATGCTTCAAAAGTTGTAATTGATTGCTTAATCTATGATAAATATACAAAATTTGTAAGAACAAATTCGGAGTTTTATGATATTAGTGGATTTGAAATGGAGTTTTCAATTTTTTCTGGTTCAAAAATTGAATCAAACACAATTACAAGTATTATAAAAGGGGGATTGGTTGTTGTAACACCTTATGAATATAAAGAGATTGCTTCAAGTAACGATAGATTCATTTTAAATAAAACTCTAAGAGCAGATTGGAAAACAATTAGTCCTAGTATAAAATAATTTAATCATTATTTAAGATTAATATATACAATCTATTTATCAAAGGAAAAGATTTTTTCCTTTAAAACAATGAGTATTGTATGAATAAAATAATGATAACAATCTAATTTTAAATCAAAAATTTATTTAGCAATTTCAAAGTTATTTAGTCTTTTTAAAA
>RRZU010049164.1_pt1 | contig 14982 bp, 12 predicted proteins | sample 2165561 | NCBI WGS metagenome assembly RRZU01 (sample SAMN10456909, study PRJNA506462) | wastewater metagenome | isolation source: wastewater sludge | place: USA: Moscow, Idaho
ATACTTGGGTGGTGGTGATCAGGTTGTTGGCGTAGTCACGGCCGCCGGCAACCATGGCTTGCCCGTTGCCCAACAGTCCACCCGCGGCTGGCTGCCACCGGCCGGGCCCGCCCAGCCTCACCACCACATCCGTTGACGCGGCATTTGCGGGAGTTGGCGTGAGCATGGCGCCAAGCAACCCGAGGAGAAGGGCGCACGCCACAGCTCGAATGCTCCGAATCTGCCTGCGGTAGCGAATCTGGAGCGGTCGCGACGCGCGCGAAATCCGGAACATTCCGGGTCCCTTCGGAGAATTCGACTAGGACATCTAGCTGCCGAATGTACTGAAAAACGCCGATGACATGTTGAGGGGAATCTCACACTTTCCGATGAGGGTCGGAGAGTTGGTCATCTCTCTGCCGGAGTCTCCAAAGCTTCGGTCCCAGCGTCGGTAAGCAGGGGCTGACCGGGTAGCGTGGCGTGATGGATGTGTCCCACGCCACGCCGGCACCCGGCATACAGACCCTCGGCGAGCTGCGCGCGTCGGGGCACGTCGCCAAGCACCTGCGCCAGGAGATCCGAGACAACCTGCTGGCGGCACTAGCCGCCGGTCGTGACCCGTGGCCGGGGTTGCACGGTTTCGCCTCCACGGTCATCCCGCAACTGGAGCGGGCGCTCATCGCCGGGCATGACGTCGTCCTGCTCGGGGAGCGGGGGCAGGGCAAGACCCGGCTGCTGCGCACCCTCATCGGGCTGCTCGACGAGTGGACCCCGGTCATCGCGGGGGCCGAGCTCGGGGAGCACCCCTACGAGCCCATCACCGCCGAATCCCAGCGCCGGGCAAGGGAACTCGGCGACAATCTGCCGGTCGCGTGGCGCCATCGCGACGAGCGGTATGCCGAGAAGCTGGCCACCCCGGACACCTCCGTCGCCGACCTCATCGGCGACGTCGACCCGATGAAGGTGGCCGCCGGGCGCCACCTCGGCGACCCGGAGACCATCCACTTCGGGCTGATCCCGCGCAGCCACCGCGGGATCGTCGCGATCAACGAGCTGCCCGACCTCGCCGAACGCATCCAGGTGTCGATGCTCAACGTCATGGAGGAGCGCGACATCCAGATCCGTGGCTACGTGCTGCGGCTGTCGCTGGACGTGCTCGTCGTCGCGAGCGCCAACCCGGAGGACTACACCAACCGGGGCCGGATCATCACCCCGCTCAAGGACCGCTTCGGCGCCGAGATCCGCACCCATTACCCGGTGGCGCTTGAGGACGAGATCGCGGTGATCCGCCAAGAGGCCCATCTCGTGGCCACGGTGCCCGACCCGATCGTCGAGGTGCTCGCCCGGTTCACCCGGGCGCTGCGCGAGTCGACCGCGGTCGACCAGCGCTCCGGGGTGTCGGCCCGGTTCGCGATCGCCGGCGCCGAGACGGTCGCCGCGTCGGCGCTGCACCGGGCCACCTCCCAGCGTGAGGAGCAGGCGGTCGCGCGGGTCGTCGACCTCGAGGCGGCCGTCGACGTGTTGGGGGGCAAGGTCGAGTTCGAGGCCGGCGAGGAGGGCCGCGAGCGCGACATCCTCACCCACCTGCTGCGCTCGGCCACCGCCGAGACGGTCCGCGGACACTTCCGCGGCGTCGACCTGGGCCCGCTCGTGGCCGCCCTGCAGGGGGAAGTCATGGTGACGACCGGTGAACAGGTCACGGCCCGCAGCTTCCTCGACGGGCTGCCGCCGCTGTCGGCCCGCGAGGGGGAGCCCGCGGCATACGAGCAGGTCTGTGAACGCGTCGGCGCCACCGGCGACGGCGAACGGGCCAGCGCCATCGAGCTGGCCCTCGAAGGGCTCTATCTGGCCCGCAAGATCTCCAAGGAGACCGGCGGCGGGACGACGATCTACGGCTGAGCAGGGCGGCGGCAGGTTGCTGCCGGTGTGACGCGTGGGATTGCTGGGCTGTGTGGGACGGGCGTTTATCGGGTTACCCGATAAACCAGTGGTTGACCCGAGAAAGCTTGTCGGGTGAAGGCGGTGTTTCTCGGGTTACCCGATAAACGTGTGACAGGCGAGGTGGTTGGTGATGGGTGAGGCGGCGCGACGCACGAGTCGCTATGGCCGGTATGCCGGGGGGCCCGACCCGCTGGCCCCGCCGGTGGATCTCGCCGAGGCCCTCGACGTCATCGGCGAGCAGGTCATGGCCGGGGCCAGCCCGCAGCGGGCGCTGCGGGAGTATCTGCGCCAAGGCGGGCGCGAGCAGGTCGGCCTGGACGAGTTGGCCCGACGGGTGGCGCAGCGGCGCCAGCAACTGCTCGACCGCCACCACCTCGGCGGCACCCTCGAGCAGGTGCGTGCGCTGCTCGACGAGGCCGTGCTCGCCGAACGCAAACAACTGGCCCGCGACCTCGACGACGACGCGCGGTTCGCCGAGCTGCGGATCGAGAACCTGCCGCCCAGCACCGCCGCCGCGGTCCAGGAGCTCGGCGACTACCCGTGGCGCAGCACCGAAGCCCGGGAGAAGTACGAGCAGATCAAGGACCTGCTCGGCCGCGAACTGCTCGACCAGCGCTTCGCCGGGATGAAACAGGCACTGGAAGGCGCCACCGACGCCGACCGGCAGCGGATCGCCGACATGCTGCGCGACCTCAACGACCTGCTGGCCGCCCATGCCCGCGGCGAGGACACGAGTCAGGCGTTCCGCGACTTCATGGACCGGCACGGTGACTTCTTCCCCGAACGACCCGAGAGCGTCGAGGAGCTGATCGACACCCTGGCTGCGAGAGCTGCTGCGGCGCAGCGCTTCCGCAATTCGCTGACTCAGGAACAGCGCGACGAGCTGGATGCGCTGGCCCAACAGGCCTTCGGGTCGTCGGAACTCATGGAGCAGCTGGCCCGGCTCGACCAGGCCCTCCAAGGGCTGCGGCCCGGCGAGGACTGGAGCGGCTCGCAACGCTTCCGCGGCGAGCAAGGGGCCGGGCTCGGCGACGGCACTGGGCTGCTGCAGGACCTCGCCGACCTCGACGCGCTCTCCGAGCAACTGTCCCAACAGTATTCGGGCGCCCGGATGGACGACATCGACCTCGACGCGGTGGCCCGACAGCTCGGCGAGGAAGCCGCCGTCTCGGCCCGCACCCTGGCCCAGTTGGAGCAGGCGCTGCGCGACAGCGGCTACCTCAAGCGCACCTCCGACGGCTCGATCCGACTGTCTCCCAAGGCGATGCGCCAACTCGGCAAGTCGTTGCTGCGCGACGTCGCGAACCGGATGTCGGCCCGACAAGGGCAGCGGGACGCGCGGCATACCGGCGCCGGAGGCGAGCTCAGCGGGGCGACCCGGCCTTGGGTCTTCGGTGACACCGAGCCGTGGGATGTCACCCGCACCGTCACCAACGCGCTGTCGCGCACCATCACCCAGGGGCGCGACCCGCGCCAGGAGCTGGGCGGCATCCGGATCGAGATGGGTGACGTGGAGGTGGCCGAGACCGAGACCCGCACCCGAGCCGCGGTCGCGTTGCTCGTCGACACGTCGTTCTCGATGGCCATGGACGGGCGGTGGGTGCCGATGAAACGCACCGCCCTCACCCTGCACCACCTGGTCTCCTCGCGATTCCGCGGCGACCACCTGCAGCTCATCTCCTTCGGCCGGCACGCCGCCGTGGTCGACATCGAGCAACTCACCGCCCTCGACGCGATCTGGGACAAGGGCACCAACCTGCATCACGCGCTGCTACTGGCCAATCGACACTTCCGCCGCCACTCCAGCGCCCAACCGGTCCTGCTCGTCGTCACCGACGGCGAGCCCACCGCGCACCTCGAAGGAGACGGTCGGGTCACCTTCTGCTACCCGCCGCTGGACCGCACCATCGGGCTGACCGTGCGGGAGCTGGAGGCGGCCGGGCGGCTCGGCGCGAAGGTGACCTTCTTCCGGCTCGGTGACTCGGCCGGCCTGGCCCGCTTCGTCGAGCATCTGGCCAAACGGGTCGACGGGCGGGTCGTCGCCCCCGAGCTCGACGATCTCGGGGTCGAGGTCGTCGAGAGCTACCTGGGGTCACGGCGTGGGCCGCGGGCCACGCGGCACAGCTATGACGACTGGTTCGGCGGGCGCGGCTTCTGGGTGGGCGGCTGACCCATGGGGGAGAGCGCCGGGCGCCCTCCTACAGTGGATCGGTGACCACTTCGCCCGTGCGCGTCTCCCGGCGCGGCGCCGTCGCGCCCTTCCACGTCATGGAGTTGCTCAAGCTGGCGGCCGCTCGGCAGGCCGCCCGGGGTGACGTCATCTCGTTGTGCGCGGGGCAACCGTCAACGGCCGCACCCCAGCCGGTCATCGAGGCGGCCCGGCGGGCGTTGAGCGGGGAGGTGCTCGGCTACACGGAGGCCACCGGCATCCGGCCGTTGCGAGAAGCGATCGCTGGGCACTACGCGGCATACGGGGTGAGCGTGGACCCCGACCAGGTCGTCGTGACGACCGGCTCCTCGAGCGGTTTCACCGCGCTCTTCCTCGCCGCCTTCGACGCCGGCGACACCGTGGCGATGAGCCGGCCGGGCTACCCGGCATACCGGAACACCTTGCAGGCGTTGGGAGTCCGCGTCGTCGAACTCGACTGCGGGCCGCAGACGCGCTACCAGCCGACCGTGGCGATGCTCGAGGCGCTGCCCGAGCCGCCGGCCGGGGTCATCGTCGCCAGCCCGTCGAACCCGACCGGCACGATCATCGACCCGGTCGAACTGGCCGCCATCGCGCAGTGGTGCGACGCGCACGGGGCGCTGCTGGTGAGCGACGAGATCTACCACGGCATCTCCTACGGGCGCGAGTGCGCGACCGCCTGGGCCGGCGGGCGGTCGGCGGCGCTGGTCGGCTCGTTCAGCAAGTACTACTCGATGACGGGGTGGCGGGTCGGCTGGCTCGTGCTGCCCGAGCCCTTGGTGCGCCCGGTCGAGCTGCTGCTGGGCAACCTCACCATCTGCGCCCCCGCCGTCGCGCAGGCCGGGGCCGTCGCCGCCTTCTCGTCGGCGGCCCGCGCCGAACTCGACGGGCACGTGGCCCGGTATGCCGCGAACCGCGACCTGCTGCTCGCGCGGCTGCCCGAGCTGGGGATCACCGAGCTGGCCCCACCGGACGGCGCCTTCTACCTCTACTGCGACGTGCGCCACCTCACCGACGACTCGCTCGGCTGGTGCCCCCGGGTGCTCGACGCGACCGGGGTCGCGGTGACCCCCGGGGTCGACTTCGACACCGCGGCGGGCGGGCATTTCGTGCGGCTGAGCTTCGCCGGCCGGCCCGAGGACCTGCACGAGGCCGTCGACCGGCTGGCGGTGTTCGTCGGCTCGACGTGACCGTCCGGCGCTCGGGAACGACCGCTGGACGGATGCTGAGACGAGCCCGGTCGCCGGGCTGAGATGACCGGCGCGCCACCGTGCGAGATCCACAGCAAACTCCTAGAGTTCCTGTCGACACCAATCGTTTTCTGTGACACCAGGGGGGCCCCGTGCATCGTCGGGCCTGGCGCTTGTTCCGCCTGCTCAACCAGCTCCGGCCACGACGTCGACTGCGCCTGCTGCTCGTGCTCGTCTGTCTCGGCGTCGGCTTCGGCATGGTCAACCCGGCACGTGCCGCCGCCCAGGGGGTTGCGGACCCGATGCCCCCGGCGCCGGCCGCCGGCGTCGGCGCCCCGTCCCGGGCGACGGCCCCGGTCGGCAACCCGGCCAGCACCTGGCCCGCCGTGCTGCCCGGCAGCGCCCGTGCCGACCTGCCCAGCGGCATACCGGCCGATGACGACGAGCCGAGCCCGCCAGCCGCTGCCCCCATCGACCTGCCAGCGGGCGCCGCCCTGCCCGGCGCGGTGCCCGAGGCCCCCGACTGCGCGCGCCTGGCGTGCGTGGCGCTGACCTTCGACGACGGGCCCGGCCCCTCCACCGGGCGACTGCTGGACCTATTGGCGCGTGACCGGGCGCCGGCCACCTTCTTCGTCATCGGCCGGCAGATCAGCGGGAACGAGCCCCTGCTCGCGCGGATGATGCGCGACGGGCATGTCGTGGGCAACCACACGTGGAGCCACCCCGACCTCAGCCGCACCAGCCCGGACAAGACCCACGCGCAGAGCGCCTCCACCGATGCCGCGATCACGGCGGCCACGGGGCAGCGGCCCACGGTGATGCGCCCGCCGTACGGGGCGATGTCACCGACGGTGACCCAACTCGGCGAGGCGGTCATCCTCTGGGACGTCGACACGCTGGATTGGAAGTACCGGGTCAGCTCGTCGGTCACCCAGCGGGCGCTCGCCGGCGCGCGCTCCGGGTCGATCGTGCTCATGCACGACATCCACCCGAGCACCGTCGAGGCCGTCCCCGCGATCATCGCCGGGCTGCGGGCCCGCGGCTTCACCCTGGTCACCGTGCCGCAGCTGCTCGGGCAGGTGCGTGCCGGGGCGGTCTACACCCGCCGCTGAGGGGCCCTCGACGCGCTGAACCGGCTCAGCCGGTGGTGGCGCCGCCCGGACCGTTCGTAGCGCCGGGCTGGGCACCCGCAGTGGTGCGCTGGGCACCCGCGGTGGGGCGGCGCACCGGGGGCACCGCCGTGCCGGGGCCGGCCAGGCGGGTCCACAGCACGACGACGAGCGGCCAGAGGGAGGTCGCGGCATACAGGAGCAGCTCGCGCAGGCCGCCGGTGTCGGAGCGGGTGACGATGCCGAATAGGGTCGCCTCGATGAGCACGAAGCCGAGCACCGACACCACGACGCCGACCCGCCGACGCAGCGGCCAGGCCGGTCGTCCCAGGTGCCCGCTCATCGCCGGCCACAGCGCGAACAGGCCGAAGGCGATCGCCGACGCGAAGGTGTGGCGCACCATGAAGTGCCCCGCGGTGTTGTTGGGCAGCGCCGCGACGAGCCAGAGGCCGGTCCCGCCCGCGCCGAGCAACCACCGACCCGCGCTGTCGGCCGGACGCAGACCGAGCGCCGTGACGACATGGCAGGCGCCGAGCAGCCCGAGGGTCGCCGCGAGCCACCAGCGGGTCGGCGAGTTGGCGGCGCCGAGGTCGGAGAACAGATCTGCCACCGGGTCGAAACCGGGGGTGCGGCCCGCGGCATACAGATAGCCGGCCAGGAGCACGACCGGCGCGGCGAGCGCACTGAGCACCCCCCACCACGGCACCGCACGTAGGGGCACCTGCCCGGGCTCGACGGTCGACGGGGACGAGGCGGGGGCAGGCGACGCGGGCACGACACCACCGTAGAACGGCGGCGCCCACGATCTAGCATCGGCCCATGGCGGACGTCGATGTCATCGTGGTGGGGGCGGGTTTGGCCGGGCTGGTCGCCGCCACGGAGGCCGTCGACGCAGGCCGACGGGTCGTCGTCATCGAGCAGGAGTCGCGCGAGAACCTCGGCGGCCAGGCCTATTGGTCCTTCGGCGGGCTGTTCCTCGTCGACAGCCCCGAGCAGCGTCGGATGGGCGTGCGCGACAGTGCCGTGCTGGCCTGGTCGGACTGGGAGGGCACCGCCGGTTTCGACCGGGTCGGCACCGCGGGCGCACCCGGCTCGGACTGGTATGCCGCGCAATGGGCCCGCGCGTATGTCGACTTCGCGGCCGGCGAGAAGCGGGCCTGGCTGGCCGACCAGGGGGTGCGTTTCTTCCCGGTCGTCGGGTGGGCCGAGCGCGGCGACGGCACCGCCGGCGGGCACGGCAACTCGGTGCCGCGGTTCCACGTCACGTGGGGCACCGGTCCGGGGGTCTGCGAGCCGTTCGTGCGCCGGGCCAAGGAGGCCGAGGTGGCCGGGCGGCTGCGCTACGCCTTCCGGCACCGGGTCGACGATCTCGTGCTCACCGGCGGGCGGGTCACCGGGATCCGCGGCACCCGCCTCGCGCCCAGCCGGTTGCCGCGGGGCGTGGCGAGCAATCGTGACCCGGTGGGGGAGTTCGAGCTCGAGAGTGACGCGGTCATCGTCACCAGCGGTGGGATCGGCGCCAATCATGCTCTCGTGCGGGCGAACTGGCCGTCGCGGCTCGGTGCGCCGCCGGAGCGGCTGATCACCGGGGTGCCGGCCCACGTCGACGGGCGGATGCTCGGCATCACCGCCCGTGCCGGCGGGCGGATCGTCAACCCGGACCGGATGTGGCACTACGTCGAGGGCATCCACAACTGGGACCCGGTGTGGCCGCAGCATGCGATCCGGATCCTTGCCGGGCCCTCGTCGGTGTGGCTCGACGGCGCCGGGCGGCGGCTGCCGGCGCCCTACTTCCCCGGTTTCGACACCCTCGGCACCCTCGCGCACCTACGCGCGAGCGGCTTCGACCACTCCTGGTTCGTGCTCAACCGGCTCATCATCGAGCGGGAATTCGTGCTGTCCGGGTCGGAGCAGAATCTCGACCTCACGAACCGCTCGGTGCGCGACGTCGTCGGGCGCGCCCGGGGCGGCATACCCCGTGCGGTGCAAGCCTTCCTCGACAAGGGTGTCGACTTCGTGCAGGCCGCCACCGCCCGCGAGCTCGTCGCCCGGATGAACGAGCTCACCCCCGACGCGCCGCTGGACCCGGCCGGGGTCGAACGGGTGCTGCGGGAGCGGGACCTGCAGGTGGACAACGACTTCGGAAAAGACCTGCAGGTCATGGCGATCCGTGCCTCACGGGCTTATCGGGGAGACCGGCTGATCCGCACCGTCGCCCCGCATCGGCTGCTCGACCCGGAGGCCGGCCCGCTCATCGCGGTGCGCTTGTCGGTGCTCACCCGCAAGACCCTCGGCGGCCTGCAGACCGACCTGTCCGCCCGGGTGCTCGGCGCTTCCGGTGCGCCGGTGCCCGGCCTGTATGCCGCCGGCGAGGTCGCTGGCTTCGGCGGTGGTGGGATGCACGGTTACCGCTCGTTGGAGGGCACCTTCCTGGGTGGCTGCTTGTTCAGTGGGCGGGTCGCCGGGCGCGCCGCTGCCGCTGCGGTGGGGTGAGCCGGGGGCGGGCGAGGTGGGGTGCGTCTGGAGGCGGGCGAAGTGGGGTGCGTCTGGGTGCCGAGGTCGGGCGCGTGGTGGCGGGTGGTGGATGTGGCGGGTGGCTCGGGCGCGGCGCGCGGCATACGAGGTGGGAAAGCGCCCGTGAAAGCGCCCCAGGGCGTGTTGGCACACCACCTGGTGCGACGTCATGGGCGCTTTCCCGGCGCGCGGGGTCTGGCGAGGGGGTCGCGTGAGGCACAGCGGCGTGGGTCAGCGATCGGTGGCGTCGGTCATCGACCGGTGGCGTCGGTCATCGACCGATGGTGTCCGGTGGCGGGTGACGCCGGTGGGGGAGGTGGCTGGCTCGGCGCCCGGCTCACCGTGAGCAGTTCGAGCCCCAGGTCGCGGATCGTCGCGAGGATCGCGTGCAGCTCCGCCTGGTCGATGACCGGCCCGCACAGCGCAGTCGTGGCGTCACTGGCGTGGCTGAGCACCAGTCGTTCGAACCGTCCCGACCAGTGCGCGTCGAGGTGACCGGAGACTCGGATCGAGTAGACCGGGTCGGCGGGGTCGGCGGGGTCGGCGGGGTCGGCGGGGTCGGCGGGGTCGGTGGGATCGGGAGGCTCGGCGGGATCGGGAGGCTCGGTGGGATCAGGAAGGCCAGGGGGGTCAGCGTCCGGGTGGCTGCTCACCCGGTGATCCGCAGCGACGGGGTGCGCGAGGGTGCGCTCTGGTGGCGCAGGATGAGCTGCGCCACCACGAGATTCACGAACCAACCAGCCCCCAGGCCCAAGTCGTAGTTCAGGGTGCCGGAGCCGAACAGAGGCGCAACGGCCAGCGTGATCACCTGGGTGCCGGCGCTCACCGCGATGGCGTAGGCGCGGATCATCCAGGCCCGGTGGCCGGCTACGTTGCCGCTGCGGATCGCGGCCACCCCGAGCACGAGGCTGCCGGCCATCGCGACCGCGAAGACGAGGCGCAGCACGAAGGCGAGCTCTCCCGAGCCGGGTTGGCGGTCGTAGGCCAGCGCCATCCAGGCCGCGGAGCCGGCCACCGCCAGTCCGAGCCCGACGAGACCTCGCCCGGCGAGCCGGTGCCACCGCGGGTGCCGACGCCGGAAGCTGCCGACGAACTGGAAGGCGCCGACCGCGGCATACCCGATGGCGGCGACGATGTGCAGGGCGACCGGGACGGGCAACGCGGCCATCCGCGGGCTGTCCGGCAGCAGGTGCGCGACCCCGCCGAGGTCGGCCAGGCGCAGCACCCCGGCGCTGCTGGGCAGCAGGATCAGCAGGAGCAGGCCGGCCGGCACCCCGGCGTCCGCCGCGAGTCGGCGGACCCGGCCCGGGGTGCTCACCGGAGTCCGGCGGGGTGCATCGAGGTCGTATCGGTGATCTGCTCGGACGTCGGAGTGGTCGGGCGCAGCCGCCACAGCGACCAGCCGAGACCGATGAGGGCCACGCTCGGCGGGATCGCGAAGAGGCGCTGGTTGAGCTGCGGCAGCAGGGGGATCGTGGCGGTCGCGACGGCGCCCAGGGACAACAGGACGGCCGCCCAGCGGGCCAGCACACCGGCGCGGGCCAACGCGATGCCGAAGATGAGCCCGCCACCCAGGAAGCCGACGCCGCCGAGGCTGCTCAGCGGAGCCATGAGGCCGATGTCGCCGTGCACCGGCCCGCTGGTCGCCGCCGCGAGCACGTCACTGACGTAGTCGGGGGCGCTTGCGGCGATGGTCTGCAGGACCGCGATGCCGATGACCTCCGAGCTCAACATCACCAGGTAGCCCATGGCGAAGAGCAGGCAGCCGAGCAGGCCGAGCCAGCCGATCCGGCGCACCTGGCGCAGGTACATGCCGGTGATGCCGATGAGTGACAGCACCGCCATGACGATCTTGGTGCCCTGCCGGACGGTCCATTCCGTGGTGGTCACCAGGCTCAGGTCGACGACCGGGTGGTTGATCTGGACCGCGATGAACAGGGCCCCGGCGGCCACGGCGCAGAGGCCGGCGACGCGGGCGAGGTCGGGAGTGGTGCGGGTCATGAGGGCTCCTGCCGTGCCGACCGGGGAAGGTCCCGGGCCGATGGGTCGACGCTAGGTCGGTGCCGGGCCGCAGGGCATCACCCGACGATGTGATCGACTGGGTGAGCAGTGACGAGTGAGCGGTGAGCAGTGACCGGTTGAGCCGGCTTTGGGGAGCTTTCTGTTGACTGCGCTATTGGAAAAACTCCCCAAAGGACCGCGGTCCGGGCTCCTGGCGCGGAGTCGTGCCGCCGGGACACCAGCTAGAGCAGATCGAGCTCGCGACCGCGCCGCACCGCGGCCCGCCTCGTGGTGACTCCGAGCTTGGTGAAGATGTGCTTGGTGTGGGTGCGCACGGTGTTGTAGGAGACGAACAGGTGCCGCGCCAGCTCGGGGCCGGTCAGTTCGGTGTCCAGCAGGCGCAGCACCTGCAACTCTCGGGCGCTGAGCGGGTCGATGAGCGGCGCCGCGGTGTGCGCTGCGGGGGTCGGCTCCGGCGGCCCGGTTTCGCTCGACCGTCGGGGCGCGCGAGGAGTTCCGGGCTCGTCACGCTCGGTATGCCGCGTTCCGGCTCGTCACGCTCCGGTATGCCGCGCGCCAGCACCTGCCGGGCTCGCTCACCCAGCGCCCCGCCGGCAGGGGCGGCCCGCAGCAGGTCCAGGAGCCAGCGGCCCTCATCGAGCAACCGGCCCGCCGGGATCGTCGGGTCGGGCCACGCCTGCAGGGCAGCGCCGAGGCAGGCCAACGCCGGCTGCCGGTCGCCCAGCGTGTCGAGGGCCAGCGCCTGCAGGACCCCGATCTCCAGCAGGCTGCTCGCTCAGGCCCCCGCCGTGGCTGCCGCGTGGAGCCGTTCCAGGTGGGCCAGGGCCTCGCGCACCGGGGTGCGATCCGCGCTGGCTCGGCCTTGGGCCAGCAGAAGGCGCACGGAGGTGAGGGCGGCATACTCGCCGAGGTAGGTCATCTCGCCGAGGCAGGGCAGCTCACCGGGAGAGGGCAGCTCGCCCGACGGGGACCCCCCGGCGGACCGAGCCCAGGCCTGCGCGTGCCCCAGCTGACCGGCCCGGATCCACAGGCGGGCCCGCTGCGCGGCGATCGGGCGCAGGTCGGGGAAGAAACCAGGAGTGAAGAGCCGCTCGGCCTCGGTGAGCAGGGCGTGCGCCTCGTCGGGGTCGCCTTCGGAAAGGCGGACCCGGCTCATCGCCTCGAGCCAGCGATGCCGGCCTTCCGAGACCGGCAGCCGCTCGAAGAGCGCAGCCGCGGAGTCCAGGTGCGCCCGGGCGGAGTCCAGCCGGCCGTCGGCATGGTCGAGTTCGCCGAGGGCCAGGTGCAGCTCGGCGGTGGCCTTGGCCACCGGTGCGCCCTCGGCCTGCGCGGCGGCCAGGGCCCGCTCGCACAGCTGCCGGGCCCGGCTCGGGTGCCCCTGGGCGGTGTGCAGTTCGGCGAGGACGACGGTGAGGCTCAGCTCGTCGACCCGGTTGCCGTTGCAGCCCAGGCTGGCCGCGGCGTGAGTGGCGGCCTCGATCGCGGCGCTCAGCTCACCTGCGGCCCAGGCCGCCATCGCGAGGAAGCCCTGGGCACTGCCCCGCGAGAGGTGGTCGGTGGGTGCGGCGAGCTCCAGCGCGTGCTGGGCGTGCGCGGTGGTGCGCGGCAGGTCACCCCCTGCCAGGGCCACCGCGCCGCGGTAGACCTCGAGGCTGGCAGGGTGCGCAACTCGACGGTGTCGGCCCACGGTCGGGCGCCGGCCGCCCGCGGGGCGGCGAGGGTGCGCTCGGCGTGCGTCAACCGGTCCTCGGCCGCGGTCAGCTCGCCGCGGGTCAGCAGCCGGTGCGCCCCGAGCATGGTGAGGACCGGGCTGTCCGCGACGACGCCCGGGGGCAGCCGGTCCAGCCAGCGGGTCAGGGTGCCTTCGCGACGGTCTGTGCGCGCCCTGGGCAGGGCCGCTTCGAGCAGGTATGCCGCCCGCGCGGCATCGCCGCCGGCCAGGGCGTGCGCCACCGCGTCGTCGGTGTCGGCCTCGGTGGTGCTCGCACTGCGGATGGTGCTGCTGGAGGGGGTGGAGGGGGTGGCCGTGGCGTTGGGGGTGGCGCGCGCGGCATACCAGGCACTTGCTCTGGAGTGCAGGGTGGCGACCTGGTCGGGCGACGCCGCCGACAACCGTGCGCTCAGCACGTCGGCGAAGAGCTGGTGATAGCGGAACCACTGGCGCTGGTCGTCCAGCGGCACGAGGAACAGGCCGGCCCGCTCGGCGGCGACGAGCATCTGCGCGCCGTCGTCGCGACCGGTGATCGCGTCGCACAGGGGCCCGCTGAGTCGGTCGAGGACCGACGTCTGGAGCAGGAAGTCGCGGACCTCGGGGGGTTGGTGGGCCAGGACCTCCTCGGTGAGGTAGTCCACGACATAGCGATGTCCCCCGCCGAAGCTCGCGATGAACCCGGCCCGGTCCGGCCGGTCGCGCAGCGACAGCACCGCCAGCGCGAGTGCGGCAGCCCAGCCCTCGGTGCGCGGCCAGCACGGTGACGTCGGCGGGGGCCAGGAGCAGGCCGGCGGTGTCCAGCAGTGCGGCGGTCTCCTGCGGCGTGAACCGCAGCTCCGCGGCCCGGATCTCGACCAGCTCCCCCCGCACCCGCCACCGCGCCAGCGGCAGATCGGGGTCCACTCGCGTGGTGATGACGAGGTGGACCGTGGCCGGCAGATGCTCGACCAGCAGCGACATCCCCGCGACGACGGCAGGGTCGGTGATCACGTGATAGTCGTCCAGGACCAGCCAGACCGGCTCCGGCGCCGCGGCGAGATCGTTGACCAGCAGGACGATGGCATCGGTGATCGGCCCGGGGCTGGCTGGGGGTGGAGCAGCTGCCGAGCCCAGGATCGTGTCGAGGGCTGCGTCGAGGTCCGGCCGGATGGTCCGCAGGGCGGCGATGACGGCGGACCAGAAGCCGGCCACGTCGTCGTCGCGGGGGTCCAGCGACAGCCAGGCCACCCGACCCGGCATGCTCGGGGTCTGCCGGGCCCACTCACCGACGAGGGTGGTCTTGCCGAAGCCGGCCGGGCCGGAGACGACCGTCAATCGAACCCGGCCCGATTCGCGCAGGCGGGCCAGCAAGCGCGGTCGCTCGACCAGGCCCGCACGAGCCTCGGGGGTGCGCAGCTTGGTGGCGATGATGGGTGACGTGCGCATGCCTCTCGGCTCACCGGGTCGTTGGGCTCACGGGGGTGCGCCTGTGGTCACTGTATGCCGGTCTGCGCGGCGCCACTGGGTGCTTGGCTGCTCGGGCGCAAAGGGCGGGGGTGATAGCGGGCTCACGTCGGGGGCGAGGTCTGTGAGAAGGTGCGCGCGCGGCATACGAGCTGGGAGAGCGTCCATGAAAGCGTCCCAGGGCGTGTTGGCACACCACCTACGGCGACATCATGGGCGCTTTCCCGGCGCGCGATGAGGGTCGTTCGGTCAGCCTCGGGCTGCCGCGGCCGAGGCGACCCGGGCCAGGCTCGCGACGAACAGTCGGGTCGGGACCAGCGGAACGGCGAAATCGCGCAGCGTCGCGGTGCGGCCGTCGGCCAAGGCGGTGCGGGACGCCGAGGCGGACATCCGCGCGACGAATTCGGCGCGGGCGCGGCGCTGTTCGTAGCCGGCGAGGTCGTCGGCGGCGAGCGCGGTGACGAGCGCGACGGCATCCTCGATGCCCTGGCAGGCGCCCTGGCCGAGGAAGGGCAGCATCGCGTGGGCGGCGTCGCCGACTAGGGCCACCCGGCCCCGCACCCACGGCCGCACCGGCGGCAGGCTGTGCAGCTCGCCGACGATCGGTGGCCCGGGCAGCTCGGCGGCGGCCGCGGCGAGCGCGGGCAGGTCGCCGGGCCAGCTGGTCAGCCACGAGAGGTCGTGAGGGTCCCACGGGACCAGGGCCGCGGCATACAGGTAGGTGCGGCCTCCGGTGAGGGCGACGTGGCCGGCCATCCGCCCGCGGCCCCAGGTCTCCACCGCGTCGCTCGTCGGCACGTCGACGACCGCCCGGGCGCACCCGATGCCGCTGGGGACCGGGTCGATCGCCCAGTGTGCGAGGCGGATCGGGCTGCGTATGCCGTC
>RRZU011533929.1_pt1 | contig 14981 bp, 16 predicted proteins | sample 2165561 | NCBI WGS metagenome assembly RRZU01 (sample SAMN10456909, study PRJNA506462) | wastewater metagenome | isolation source: wastewater sludge | place: USA: Moscow, Idaho
AATATGAGTGTATAAAATTTAATTGTGTAAATATGGAAACAAAATTAGCAATTTTTGAACAAAAAGAAATTAGAAAAGTTTGGGATTCAGAAACTTGAGACTGGTTTTTTAGTATTGTTGATATTATATGAGCTTTAACTGAAAGTGAAAATCCAAGAAATTATTGGAAAGTTCTAAAAAATAGATTAAATAAAGAATGAAGTCAGTTGGTTACAAATTGTAACCAACTGAAATTGATGTCTTCAGATTGAAAAAAATATTTAACTGATGTCTGAAATACTCAAACAATCTTAAGACTTATTCAAAGTGTTCCAAGTAAAAAAGCAGAACCTTTTAAAATGTGGTTAGCAAAAGTTGGAGATGAAAGAATTAATGAAATTTCTGATCCTGAATTAGCAATTGAAAGAGCAATTTTAAATTATAGAAAAAAATGATATGATGAAGCTTGGATTTCTCAAAGATTAAAATCAATTGATATTAGAAAAGAATTAACTTCTGAATGGAACCAAAGATGAATTAAACAATGATTAGAATATGCTATTTTAACAAATGAAATTCTAGAAGGTTGGTCAGGAATGAAAACAAGTGAATATAAGGATTTTAAATGATTAAAAAAAGAATCTTTAAAAGATAATATGACAAACTTAGAATTAGCTTTAAATATTTTAGCTGAAGCAACAACTACAGAAATCATTAAAAGTGATGATAGTATTTGATTTGAAGAAGTTAAAGTTTCAAGTAAAAAATGAGGTAAAATAATATGAGAAACAAGAAAAAATATTGAAAATGAAATTTGAAAATCTATTATTAGTAATAAAAATTTTTTAAAAGAAGATAATAAAAATAAGCTAAAATAATTCATTATTTTTTCTTTTAAATACTTAATCCAATCACAAAATGTGTCTATTTGAAAAAACTTTTAAACAACAAAAAAATACTAATCATTTTGATTAGTATTTTTTTTTACTTACTTTCTAAAGTTTCTTCACCTTTAGTGTCAACTTCAGGAGTTTTGATTATTTCAGGAATAATTTCTTCAACTTTTACTTCTTCTACAACTTCTTTTTTTATTTGGTCTTTTCCACAATATGGACAAACTTTTAATCATTCAGGAAGTATTGCTTTACATTCAATACATTCTCTTTTTAAACAAGTTTTACAATTTGGACAATATTTATAATCAGCTCAAATTTTAAATCCACAATGACTACATTTTGTATTATTTTCTTCTACATCATCATAATATTCTTCTTCATAAGTAGAATCATAATATTTTTCAAATAATGTTTTTGAAGGTCTAATAAGTAGATAAATAATTATTGAAAATGGAGTTCAAAGTAAAATAAGTAAAATAGAAAAAATTTGTACAAATAAACTACTTGATCTATTTGTTATATCTTTTGTTACCCAGATAATTAATGCTATCCAAACAAGAAAAAAATATCAAACAAATATTGAAACTATTGTGTTTGGAGATAAAGCTGAAAATGTAGTTTGAAAAAATCAAATATAGTCAAATTCTACAATTCAAAATAAAATATTTAGTAATACATCCATAATTTTTTTAGGTTAAGTTATTTAATTTCCATTTTTCAATTTCTTTGTGATTTCATGATAATAATACACTTGGCACTTCCATTCACAAAAAAATTTCAGGTTTAGTATACACAGGATACTCTTTTTGTCTATTTAATTTTATACAAAAGCTTTCCTCTTCTAGATTTATATTGTGTGATAATACTCAAGGGATAAGTCTTGATAAAGAGTCAATAAATACCATTGAAGCCAATTCTCAGCTAGTTAATACATATTCTCAAATACTGATTTTAAAATCAACATATTTGTCAATAATTCTTTGGTCAATTCATTCATAATGTCCACAAATTATTAAAAATTCTTGGGATAATTCATTATAATAATTTTCTAATTTTTCTTGAGTTAATAAATCTCAACTTGGAGAGAAAAATATTACAGGAATTTTTTTTCAAACTTTTGCAAAAATATCTTCAATTCAAGCACTTAAAACTTCTGCTTTTATGACTTGTCCATGCATTCCATAGGCTTTGTCATCAACTCTTTTAAATTTATTGGGAGAATAATCATTTAGTTTGTAATATGAAATATCTAAAAGTCATTTTCAAATAGCATTTTTTAAAATGCTTGAATTAAAATATGAATTAAAGCTTTCGGGAAAAATACTTAGAATATGAATTCTCATTTTTTATTTTTAATTATTTCTAAAACATCTTTCATAACATCTTCAGGATTTTTTGTTGCATCAACAATATGATCAAAAAATTCTTTTGATTTTGAAATTTCCATTTTTGCAGAATTAATTCTATTTTGAAGTTCTTCATTTGTCATTAAAGCTCATCTTTTTTCAATTCTAGAAGTTAATAAATCTAAGGGAATATCTAAAAATATTGTTGAATACTTTTCATCTAAATGAGGATGAGTTTCTTTTAAATCTTGAAGTCAAATTATATCAATTTCTTTAATAACTATTTTTCATAAATCTATTCAGTTTTCTAAAACATCACTGAATTTTGTTCAGTAATAATCAGTTCCGTGAACTACTGCATATTCTAAAAACTCTCAAGCCTGAACTCAAGCAAAAAATTCTTCAGGGCTTACAAAATTAGCATCAACTCAGTTTGTCTCAGTTTCTCTTATTGGTCTTGTTTTGTAAGATAAAGGGAAATGTATTTTTGGATGATTTAAATTTTTTAAATTGTTAATTAAAGTTCATTTTCAGCTTCAAGAAACTCATCCGATAAAAAAAATGTGTCACATAATGCAAAAATTAAGTGATAAATTACAAGCTTATAATAGTTATTTTTTTTGGTATTGCAAGAAAATATATTTTTTATTTTACTTTTTAAAATACTCTTTTTTATTATTATATAAACAAAAACTTGATTTATTTTTTAAAAAAGATATATTAAATATTGTATTTAAATTTATAAATTTTATAAAATGACTCCAGAACAAGAAAATACTAATTATGGTGCTGATAATATCCAAGTTTTAGAGTGACTTGAACCAGTAAGAAAAAGACCATGAATGTATATTTGATCAACTGATGAAAGATGATTACATCACCTAGTTTGGGAAATAGTAGACAACTCTATAGATGAAGCTATGGCTTGATATTGTGATACAATAACTGTAACTCTACATGATGATGGAAGTTGTAGTGTACTTGATAACTGAAGATGAATTCCAACTGCAGTGCATTCAAAAACTTGAAAATCAACTCTAGAAACAGTTTTGACTGTATTACATGCCGGATGAAAATTTGGTTGAGGTGGTTATAAAGTTTCAGGATGATTACACTGAGTTTGAGCTTCTGTAGTAAATGCTTTATCAACTAAATTAGAAGCAACTATTTACAGAGAATGACAAGAATTTTTCCAAACTTATAAAGTTTGAGTTCCAGAAAAAGATATTGAAGTTGTTTGAAAATCAAAAAAAACTTGAACAAAAATTAGATTTTGGCCAGACTGAGAAATTTTTAAACAAACTACAACTTTTGATTATCAAACTATTGTAAATAGACTTAGACAACAAGCTTATTTAACAAAATGAATTACTTTAGTTATTTTTGATGAAAGAAGTAAAGAAAAATACAAATTCTATTTTGAATGAGGTATTAAATCTTATGTTAATTTCTTAAATAAAAATGAAGATACTCTTTGAGATATTTTCTATTTAGAAAAAGAAAAAAATGATGTTTTTGTTGAAGTTTCATTTCAATTTAACAAAGATTTTTCAAATAATATAATTTCTTTTGTAAATAATATTCACACTCCAGAATGATGAACTCATATGGTTTGATTTAGAGCTTGACTTACAAGAACAATTAACAAATATGCAAGAGATAAACAAATTTTAAAAGAAAAAGATCAAAATCTTACAAATGAAGATGTAGTTGAATGATTAACTGCTGTAATTTCAGTAAAAGTTATTGAACCACAATTTGAATGACAAACTAAAGCAAAACTTTGAAATGCTGAAGTTAGATGAGTTGTTGATAGTGTATTTTCTGAAAAATTTATGGAATTTCTAGAGGAAAACCCATCAAGTGCAAAAGCTATTATTGAAAAAGTATTTTTAGCTGCAAAAGCTAGACTAGCGGCCCGTGCTGCCAGAGATACAATTATCAGAAAATGAGCTTTAGAATGAATGACTCTACCTTGAAAATTAGCTGACTGTTCATCTAAAAATCCAGTAAATTCTGAAATATATATAGTCGAGGGAGATTCTGCCTGAGGTTCTGCTAAACAATGAAGAAATAGAGAAACTCAAGCTATATTACCTTTAAGAGGTAAAATTCTGAATACTGAACAAGCTAGAATTGATAAAATATTTGCAAATCAAGAAATCAAAAATCTTATTATTGCAATGTGAACTTCTATTTGAGAAACATTTGATATTTCAAAATTAAGATATCACAGAATTGTAATAATGACCGATGCCGATGTTGATGGGGCACATATTAGAACTCTACTTTTAACTTTCTTTTTCAGATATTTAAAAGATGTTATTAATGGATGATATTTATATATTGCTCAACCACCATTATATAAATTAACTAAATGAAAAAAATCTTGGTATGTTTATTCTGATGAGGAAAAACATAAAATAGTTGCTGAAGAATGAATTTCTTGAGAAAATATTCAAAGATATAAATGATTATGAGAAATGAATCCTGATCAATTATGGGAAACTACAATGGATCCTGAAACAAGAAAAATGTACAAAGTTTGAATTGAAGATGCTAAAAAAGCTGATGAAATATTTAAAATTTTGATGTGAGGTGAAGTTGCTCCAAGAAGAAGATTTATTCAATCTAGAGCTAAAAATGTTAAAAATCTTGATATTTAATCTCGTAGAGATGTTCCGGTGGAACATCTCTTTTTTTTGGTAAAAAATAAAAGCCTCAAAATAGAGACTTTTATAAATGTTTGTTTCTTCTAAAAAAAGTTGTAGCTTTTTTAGAAGATAATATTTTTTGTATTTTTTGTTTTTGAGGAATAGATGAATAAGGTTTTTCTTCTATAAAAAGAAAATTTTCCAAAGTTGGATTTTTTATTATCCGAATTTGTTTTTCTAATTCTTTATTTAACTCATTAATCCAATCTTGCATAAATCCTCTTGAAATACCAAGTATTAATCTTTTGGGATTTTCTTGAGATTTTACTTCATTATGAAGTTTTTTAATTATTTCAGGATTAAAACCTCCATCAATATTTAGTTTTAGCTTTCGTGGGTCTATTATTTCATTATTAATAACTTCTTCAGTATTTAATTCATAATTTCTCATAAATTCTAAAGCTAATTCTCTTGATGTTGTTCCTGAATCAACTACCCCAACAAAAAAATGATTTTTTGTTTTATCTGCAATACTTTCAGATCTAAGAGTAATTATTTCAATTTCTGGATCTAGTTCTGAAAAATATTTTTGTACTTTTTCAATGAAACTTAAATCACAATTTTCACAATCAATAATAATTTTCATTAATAAAACCTCCTATTTTTAGTGTTTTTTTGAGAAAAATTTTGGTTTTTTAATTTTTTCTCTTTATTTCTTACAAAAACACCTCGAATATCTTCTAATGGCATTAAAAATTCTTTAGCTTTTCTAGATTTTTCCATAGCCAAAGCTTTTTCTTTTTGATGATATTTTTCTACAAGTTCAGCAAAACCTAAATTTATAAAAAATATTTCATTTTTATAAAAATGAAAACATAAACTTTCATCTATTTGATAAAAAATTTCATATTTTTTATTTTCTTTAAGTTTTGTTTGTTTCAAAATATTTTCTTCTGAATATAATTTATTTTCAAATTTATCAAAAAAATAACTATTTGATAAAGTTTGATTAATAAAAATAATTTTAGTTTTAGGTAAATTATATTTTTTTACTAAAACTTCAACTATTTTATCAATATCTAAAATAATATTAATTAAATAGCTTGGGTCTTTTGAACTATTTAAAATTCCAAACTTCATATAAAATCACATCCTTTTTTTGTTTTTATTTTATTTATTATACAATATTTAAAATTAAGTCAACAAAAAACCACCTAATTTCTTAGGTAGTTTAATTTTTTAATCTTCATATCAAGTTGGAAATGCTTTTGACCATTCAGTTTGAGTTTCGTAAACATTAGATATTTCTAGAGTTTTTTGATCTTCAAATTGTGCACAAATAAATTGTAATCATACAGGAAGAGTTTCTTTATCAGCATCTTCACTTTGTGCAAATCCACATGGAACAGAAATACAAGGAAGTCCAGCAAGAGATGCAGGAATTGTATAAGCATCAGATAGGTACATTTTTAATGGATCATCTAATTTTTCTCACATTTTCCAAGCAACACTAGGACTTGCAGGTCCAACTATTACATCAACTTTTTCAAATGCTTTTTTGAAATCTTCAATAATTAATGTTCTAATTTGTCATGCTTTTTTGTAATATGCATCATAATATCAAGCTGATAATACATAACTTCATAAAACGATTCTTCTTTGAGCTTCATCTCCAAATCATTCTCATCTATTATTACAGTAAAATTCATCCATACTAGAATATGTTTTTTCTGAAACATGACCATATCTTAATCAATCAATTCTTCAAAGATTTGTAGAAACTTCAGCTGGCATTAAAATATAATAAGTTGCAACAGCATATTTTGTCATTGGAAGTGAAATATCAACTATTTCAGCTCATAGTTCTTTTAATTTTTCAATTGCAGTTAGAATAGTAGTTTTAACTCAAGCATCAAGTCATTCTTCAAAATATTCTTTTGGAATTCAAACTTTTACTCATTTTAAGTCTTTTCTATCCCAAATACTTGGATCAATAATATCTTTTGTTTCTAGAGAAGTATTTTCTTTAATATCGTGACCATTCATGATTTCATATAAAAGACCTGCATCTTTTACGGTTCTTGTTAGTGTTCCAGGACAATCTAGACTTGAAGCCATAGGAATTACTCAATATCTAGAATTTCTTCCATAACTTGGTTTAAATCATACTATTCAACAAACTGAAGCAGGTTGTCTGATAGATCAACCTGTATCAGTTCCAAGTGAAGCAGGACAAAGTCCAGCAGCAACTGCAGCAGCAGAACCTCATGAAGAACCTCAAGGGATTCTATTTGTTCACCAAGGATTTACAGTTCTATTTAAAGCTGAAGATTCAGAAGTTGATCACATTGCAAATTCATCCATATTTAATTTTCAAATAGAACTCATTCAAGCATTTTTTAGGTTTGTGATAACAGTAGAGTCATAAGGTGGTTTAAAATCTTGTAGCATTTTTGAACCACAAGTTGTAGGAATTCAGTTTTCACAGAAAATATCTTTAATTCAGATAGGTGCTCAAGCTAAAACTGTATTTGTATCAGTTGTTAAACCTTGAGTATTTCTGAAGTTATAACATCATAGTTTTTCATCATATTTATCAATTCTTGTATTGAAATACTCCCAAACTTTTTCTGGAGTAGTAGTTCAATTTTTAATGTTCTCAATTATTTGAGTTAGGCTTAGGTTTTTCATAATTTATTTTTTTTAAAAGATAATTATTTTTTTATTATTTCTCATTTTTCATATAAAAAATCAGGTGAAATATCTGCTCAGGTAATCCAAGTTACAGTATTTCATTTTATACTAAACATTTTAAAAATATCAATTTGTTTTAATGGTCTAAAAATTAAAGAATTGTTTTCCAAGTATGGATCTACATCAAAAATTTTTTCTATATCATCATTGAAAGTTATTTTTAATTTATGATCTTTAAAATAACTAGCACTTTTTACTGTATGCATATTTTATTTTTTAGAAAATAAAGGATCTATTTTTTTAGGAGTTTTCATATTTTGTACATCTTCCCAAGCTGTAAGTAATTCTTCATTGTATAATTCTGCCCAAGATAATACTAATTTTTCTACTTTTTGTGGTAAATTTCACTCAAGTATTTTCAATTCATTTATAGAAATATAACAATTATAATCCTTATAAATTGCATGAAAATGAGGTGGATTATGGTCATTCCAGTATACATAAATACTTATTCAAAAAAATTCTGATAATTTTGGGTTCATAATTTTTTTTATATTTACAAAATTAAAATTTTTACAAAATTCTCATTATTTATAAAACAAGAAGTATTATATGTTTTTTTCCCAAAAATTCAAAATTTTTAGTAAAAAGTGAAAAATTGCTTAATTTTTTTGCAATTTTAGAAAAAACTTTTGACAAATAAATATATTTTATATAATGCTTTTGATATTAAATATAAATCTATCAAAAAAATCAAAGTAAAGTCTATGGAGGAAGGCTACTTTTAAGAAAAGAGGTGGAGAGAAAATATAGATTATGCTTAATATCAAAAATAAAAACAAAAATTTGAAAACAAAGGAGATTTAAAATGAGAAAAATTTTAGGTATTTTAATTGTGTCGTTTTTATTTGTATTTGTAGGTTGTTCTACAAAACAAAAAGTGCAGGAACAAGTTAATCAAACAACTTCTCAAGCTTTAAATGTAGATATTTCAAAATCAGTTGCATCTATAACTTCTAATTATAATATAGTTGAATCTGCAACAGGAGTAACTTTATACAAGCATAAAACAAAAGATATTTATGTTCAAGTTATTAATACAAAAGTGGCAAAAGTAGAATTTGTTTCAAATTATACAGGAAAAAATGAAGAATTTTATTTATTGGATATTCCTACAAGATGGGATCAAGTAAAAAAAATATATCCAAAAGCTTTTTCTATATGTAATTTATCACTTTTTGCATATGATAAATTTGCAATTCAATTAAAAACAAATTTACCATTTGGTTTTAAAATTAATAATAAAATACAAAGTAATGGTTATGGAGTTGCAGGAACAGAGAATACTAGAAAAATATTAACTATAAATAGTATTGGTAGTGTTGGTGTTGCAAATTACTCTGATAACATATTTTTTAATTCTTTATTTCCTTCTATGGCTGTAGGATTAACCGTAGATTATAATTTAAAATCTGACAAAGAAATAGGAAGAACTTTTATAGGTAATGATACAAATAATAATTTAGTTATTGTAAATGGTGTTGGAACTCAAGATTCTATAAAAAAAGTTTTAATTGAATTTAATTGTACTAATATGATGATGTTTGATGGTAGTGATTCATCTCAATTAAAAACAAATAAAAATAGTTTTAATCCTGCATTTTTTACAACAAGATATCTACCAAATTATTTAATAGTTGTAGCAAAATAAAACTATATATTTAAAAATAATATTTAATTTATGCTTTTATATTTAAAGTTATTTAGTGTTTATGATTATTCTGAGTGAATATCAGAAATGTATTTTTGTGAAAATAAAAATTATTATATATTTATAAAAGCATTTATTTTTACTTTTATATTAAATTTAATGATATTATTTTTATTCTCAAAAATTAAATGAAAAAATACTAAACTAAATCCTTTTTTTTGGCTTTGATATTCAAGAATTATTCCAATTTTTTCTGTATTTTCAATACCATATTATGCTATTTCAAATGATAAAATATCTAAAAAAGATATAATTATATTTACTTTATGAGAATTATTTTTTTCAGTAGTTTTAGTTATAAATACTTATTTATGATGTAATAATTATTGAAATATATTAAACTTTTTAGTGTGATTTTTTCCTGTAATATTATTTTTCAAACTTTGGATTTTAGATATTATTTACACAAAAATCATTTTAAAAAATAAAAATTCCCTTATTTAAGGGAATTTTTTCTAATTATTCTTATTTTTCATCAAAGGAAATAATACTACATCTCTAAGGTTTTCTTGGCTAGTTAATAGAGAGAAAACTCTATCTATTCACATACCAAAACCTGATTGTGGAGGCATACTATATTTTTAGTAAAAGTGATATATTGCTTAATTTTTTGCAATTTTAGAAAAAAACTTTTGATAAATAAATATATTTTATATAATGCTTTTGATATTAAATATAAATCTATTAAAAAAATAAGTATTTTTAAAAGGATGTTTTCTTCTTTTCTTAATTTTAACCTAATAAAATGTGAAAAATAACAAAAAAAATATAACAATAATTTTAATAATTATTTTTACTTTAATCTTGATATTTTGTTTAAAAATAGATTTTTGAAATATAAATCAAGTAAATTATAAAAATTCAGAAATTAATTCATTAAACAAATCAATAAAATGAGTAAAATCTAACTGACAAAAATCAATAATTAACTTAATTTATGATTGATGAATTATTGATTTTAGCAAAATAAAAACTGATGAATTATATATTTGTAGTAATTGATTTTTAGATAAAAATTCTTTAAAAAATATTGATATTTTTTCTTGAAAATCTATAATTTTTAATTGTTTAAATAATTATTGAGTGCCTCCTGAAATGATTTTAGATAATAATGATTTTGAAAAAATATTATCATATTCATGAAGTGTTTACTTGTTTTTATCAGATTTTAATGAAGAAAAAATATTAAAATTTAAAAATTCTAAATTATCTAGCCTAGAAATTTGTTGAGCATTAAATCAACAATTATTTTGAAAAATATTAAGAATAAATAAAAATTTGCTACCTTTTTGATTGAATTGAGTTTGTTCTTGAACTGATTTTAAAAATGATATTTGAATATTAGATTTATATAGTTTAGATTGAAAAACAAATATAAAACTTGAAGATTTTACTTTAGAAAATACTAAAAATTTAATATTAGATATTCCACAAAATTATAATATAAAAAATATTAAAACAGGTGATTTTTATAAAATATATTCTCAAAATTTGTATGCTATTGATTTACAAACTAAAAATTTAGTATTGTATTTTGATTATTTTACAAATGAAAGAAAAAAAGAAGAAATACAGTATTTTATAGATAATATTTGAAAATTTAGTTGAGAAAAAATTTATATTCAAATGTTTGATATAAAAAAATATTTTACAATAAATCAAGCAAAAGAATTAATAAATAATATCTGAGATTTTCAATTAATAATTGAAGATTCTAGTTTTTTTGAAGCAAAAGAATATAGAGATTTATTTATTAATAACAGTAAAATTATTATAAAATAAAAAAATTATGAAAAAAATATTATTTACAATAATTGTATTATTTTGATTATTGCAAACAGCATTTAGTTATGAATGATATAATCCTGATTACTTTTTTTATAAAAAAAATGAGTCAATTTATTATATAAATAGATTAAAACCAACAATATTTCATAGAGTTTTTCAAGAATTAAATTGATTATGAGATAATTCTTTTTCTTGAGATAATACATATTTTTTAAAAACAAATATAAAAGAAATTAGAAATATTAATAATACTGAAACTTTTTTAATAAAAGATTTATCACATTTTTCAGAGTTAAATTATAAAAATATTTGATTTTATGATAATTTTGTATTGTTTATTAATTTTGTTTTTAAATATTTATTAATATTTATTTGAGTTTATTTGTTAAACTTTTTAAGTATTTTTAAAAGTAATAATAAAATTGTTTTATGATTTTATATTTTTATATCATATCTTATTATTACAATTACATTTTTATTTTTAAAATTTTTATTTTGAACAAATCTATTTTATATGAGTATTTTGTTATTATTAATAAATATTTTATTTTTAAAATTTAGAAATATTAAAACTATTAAAATTTCATTATTATTTATTTTTTCAATATCTTATATATTATCATTATTTTTTATTTCAATTGATAAATCATACTTAAGTCATTTAATTTTTATAATTCCTGCAATTGTATATTTAATAAATAAAATCATTCATTTTAAAAACAGAAAAAAGAGACTTTAAAGTCTCTTTTTTGCTTTATAAAAATTAGTATGTTTTTCTTTTTAATTATTCTTATTTTTCATCAAAGGAAATATCACTCTACAATACATTTTCTAAATCATATATTTTTATATGCTTTATTCCATTACTTACTCAAAAATCAATATCATCAAATGAAATTACATATTTTTCCCAATTATCTTTAATTTCTTCAAGTGGAGAATATTCTCTTAAAATAGTTTCATCTGTTGCTAATAAATAACAAACTTGAAAATATTTAATTATTCAGTTTTTTTCTGCTATAAAATCTATTTCTTTACCATTTTGTAATCTTCAAATTTTAATGTTGTATCATTTTCTTTTTAATTCCAAAAATACATAATTTTCAAGTATTTTTCAAATATCTCTTTTAAATTCAAATCAAACTAAACAATTTCTAAGTCATAAATCTCAAATATAATATTTATTGTAAATTTCAAAATATTTTTTTGTATCAGGTTCAACAGATTTTACAAGTTCAAGCATATAAACTTTCAATCAATAATCTAGATAATTCAAAACTGTTTCAGGAGATATTTTTACTTTTTGTCATTTTAAATAATCACTTATACTTTTAGCTGAGAAAATATTTCAAATATTTGCAAAAATATATTTATATAAATTTTCAAAAAAATCAATATTTCTAAGTCAAAAACTAGCTACAATATCTTTGAGTAAAATAGTTGAATAAATTCACTTTAAATAATCAAAAACTATTTTTTCTTCTTTATTTACTCAAAAAATTCAAGGAAGTCATCAATATTTTAAATACTCTAAAAATAAGTCTTTTGACTTTTGTTTTCAAGAAAATATCGAGTATTCACTGTAACTTAAAGGATAAACTTCTAATTCTATATATCTTCAAGTTATAAGAGTTGAGAGTTCACTTGATAACATATTTGAATTACTTCAAGTTATAAAAATCTCTATTTTCTCTTTGTAAGTTCATAAAATACTATTTATAAATTTTTCCCATCAAGAAATTTCTTGAATTTCATCAATTCAAATAAATATTTTTTTAGTAGTATCTATATTTTCTAAAAACTTTTTAAATTCTTCATATAAATCACTATAATTTTTGATAAAATCAAATTCTAAATCTTCTTTATTTATATAAAAAATATTATTTTGTGTTGTAAAATTTTGTCTTACAATATCTTGAATTAAGTATTTTAGTAAATAACTTTTTCAAACTCTTCTCATTCAAGTTATAACTTTTATAACATTTGTATCTAGATATTTTTTAAGTAATTCATTATAATATGGTCTTTTTATAATATTTTCTTTTAATATTTCAGTTATCATTGAAAAATAGTTATATTTTAATATAAGTTTCAGTTATAAATGAAATATTATTAGTTTTTTATAAAAAGTCAATAAAATAAATAATCACTATTGATGTTACATAAAAAATTTTAGTAAAAAGTGAAAAAATGTTTAATTTTTTGCAATTTTATAAAAAACTTTTGACAAATAAATTATTTTTATATAATACTGTTGATATTAATTATAAATCTATTAAAAAAATCAAAGTATAAAGTCTATGGAGGAAGGCTACTTTAAAAAAGAGGTGGGAAAGAAAACATAGATTATGCTTAATATCAAAAACAAAAATAAAAATACGAAAAGGAAATTTAAAATGAGAAAATTTTTAGGTATTTTAATTGTGTCGTTATTTGTATTTGTAGGTTGTTCAACAAAACAAAAAGTACAGGAGGAAATAAAAAATCCAACTGAACAAAGTATTTCTAAGTCAGTAGCTTCTATAAGTTCTAATTATAATATTATTGAAACAGCTCCAGGTATAACTTTATATAAACATAAATCTAAAAATATTTATGTTCAAAAAATTTATACTAAAGAAGTTGATATAAGAACTATGTCTATACCTGTTCCTAATCAACCTGAGCAATTCTATCTTTGTTCTATTAATGATTATTGGACTGCATTAAAAAATAAATATCCAAAATTATTTTCTGTAACAAATATATCTTTTTTTGGACAAAAGACACCACAAATATCAACTTTGCCTTTTGGATATAAACAAGAGGGAAATATATTAACTTATGGTTATGGTGATAGCAAATTTACAACTAAAAGAAAAATACTAAATATTAATACAAATGGTGCTGTTACTATTACAGGATATTCTGATGATAGATTTAATTCAAGCCAAATTAAATATTCTATAGTTGGATTAGATGTTACTGCTGATAAAGGCAGCTTATTAACTCAAGGAAGAACTTTTATGGGGGTTTCTTTTGAAGAAGGAAATACAAAACCAATGTTAATTATTGCACATGGTTATTCTGAACATCAATCTACTATGAGTAGTGTATTAGAAGAATTTGGTTGCTATGGAGATGGTGCAAAAATTATGTTTGATGGTTCTGGTTCTTCTCAATTAAAAACAGCTAAAAATGTTTTGTATGGTAGGGGAAAAGACGGTCCAGATAAAAGAACTATACCAACAGTATTATATACTGTTCCTAAAAATTAATTAAGCCCATTTTGGGCTTTTTATACTTATAAACTATTAAAATATGTCTTATTTTTATACTTTTATTTATTATATATTTGCTAAAATTTGTTATTTTGATAATTTTTCATACTGAAAATGTGAGGAAGATTCAAATATTTATTGATTTTTAATGTATTTATTTTTTCAACATGATTTTAATTATAATTATATAACGATTTTTTATTTAATAGATAATGTAAATAAAAATAGTGAATATTTTTTTAGTAATTTTTATTTACTAATAGTTATATTTTTATCATTTTTTATTTTTGATATTTTAAAAGTATTTTTATTCTCAAAAATAAAATGTAAAAAGAAAAAATTAAATCCTAGATTTTGGCTTGTGTATTCAAAATACTTACCAATATTTTCATTTATTGCACCTATTTATTATGCTTTAAAGCTTGAAAAATTTACTAAAAAACAATTATATATAATTATTTTTTCAAATATTTTATATATTTTTATATTGTTTTTTATAAATTATCAAGAAAAAATTTGGTGAACTTATATTAATTTTGAAAATAAATATTTAATTTGAATTATTATATTTTTAATCTTATATATTTGAGAAT